>WNFO01001716.1_pt1 | contig 17539 bp, 21 predicted proteins | sample 5400251 | NCBI WGS metagenome assembly WNFO01 (sample SAMN13153354, study PRJNA577476) | soil metagenome | isolation source: 100 cm saprolite under Madrone tree | place: USA:California | collected 2016-06-14
CGTCGAACTGCCCTCGCGTCAAACGATGAAAGATATGGCGTTCGTAGAGAATTTGCGGCCGACGGTCGGGAAGGTACCCGCAGCCTTTTGTCTCGACGGCAAGGACTGCCCAGATCTCGGGCGCGTGAACACCCAGACTGTTGGCAACCGCCGCCAAGCCATTGCTGGAGAGCGCCAAGGCGGTTCCTTGAAATGCCAAGGCCATGACTGAGCCTCCTTGTTTAGGGTTATGTTCTTCTCACTCTAACCTTTGCCGCTTCGGGGGCAGCCCACTTGCCGCGGGTCATTACTTATCTGACCGTGACCTCCTTGCTGGCCTTCAATCCGATCGCGCTGGTGATTGTCAGTTTGCCGGTTCCGGACTGAGCTCCGGGGGTCAGGCGAACCCTAGCTGGTTAGTGTCTTGCCGGTTCGAGACGGCCGCCGCTGATTGATAACCGGCCGCATCGGTCCAGGTGGCCGTCATTCCATCGGCGAAATTCTTCCCCGTCACCACCACGTCCATCGGAGCAGTCCCGCTAGTCAGGTCGGGAACCGATCCAAGACAGCGCGTTCGCCAAACTCACTCAGTGCTTAGAGAAGGCGTGATGCGGTCCCTCCCTGGCTTTTGCTCCCAGGAATTTTTCGGGACTGCGTCCGGCAAAACCTTGCCGCCAATTCTTTAACCGATCAAGGCAAATCCAAGTGCGGTGTTAACTGCTGTCCTGACTACACCAAGCGCAGCATTGATGGCCTCGTCGACGGCCAACACGCCGACGGCGACGCCTCAGCGTGGCGCCCTAAAGCTGATAGTTTCTTGGGGAAGTCGACGAGTGGAAGCCCCCTCACATGTGAAACTCGGTACTAGCTTCACTCTACCGTTCGCCGAATTGGCGTTGAAAATATGCCTTTAGCCGCGGAATGTCAAATGAATATTTCGGGGTGTAGCCGCAACGTGAGAAGTTCCTCTTTGTGCAACTTAGAAAGTTCCGCTTTGATAGGGCATGGCGGAAACACAAGAGGGACTGTGGATGTCAGCAAAAGAGCGAGACCGGCTGAAGGTCCTACACGAGGTCAGAAAACGGCACATCACCCAGAAGCAGGCAGCGGTGGAGTTGGGACTGAGCGCGAGTTGGGACTGAGCGCGCGCTGGGTGCGAACATTGCTGAAGCGGCTGCGGCGGGAGGGAGACAGAGCTTTGCGACACCGGCTGCGAGGGCGGCCTTCGAACCGGAAGACGCCGGAGGCGGTAAAACGACGCGTGGTAGAGCTGTTCCGGCAGAAACAGCAAGCGAAGCTGTGGCACGACTACGGCCCCACGCTGGCGGCCGAAGAATTGGCGGAGGACCATGGGATCCGGGTGAACCGGGAAACGCTGCGGCAATGGCTGATCGAGGCCATTTCAGACCATGGTCACGAGGGTTGCAAGTGGTCAATGATTAAGGAGGAGGGCAGTGCTGACGCTAAAGCTTGTGCGCTTGATTGAAAAACACTCGGAGGAATTGGTAGGGGGCTGACTGAACAAATTCGTCTGTCGGAACGTACCTCTGACTTTCGAAAGATTCCAGCTGCAGAACTGGAACTGGCAGCGGCCGAGGTCTATCGCAACTTGGGTGAATGGTTGCTGCAAAAGACCGATGAAGATATCGAGAGTCGATTTCGCGCAATCGGCACACGCCGGGCGGCCGAGGGAGTCGGCCTGCATCAGTTCGTGTGGGCCTTGATCACCAGCCGTGATCACTTGTGGCACTTCCTTCAACGGGAGGCTTTTGCCTGCAATGTCGTGGAACTTTATGGAGAACTCGAACTGCACCAAATGCTGACTCAATTCTTCGATCGCGCGGTGTACTACGGAATCCAGGGATACGGCAATTCAGAACTGCAAAACAACGCAAGCAGTGGTCGCTTACGAGCGAACTGGCCTTATCAATTTGCTGATGCTGAGCTCGAGTTGCACCAGATGCTGACTCAACCTTCGATCGCGCGGTGTCTTACGGGACCTGGCATACGACAATGCAGGACAGCAAGACAGCGCAAAGGGGCGGTCTGTCTCGCGTAAGGCGCGGGTGACAAGAACTGGCGCTATCAATTCGCCTGATGGCTCGGGTAGTCAATGGCGGGGAAAGCGTTTCGAGAAGATTTTCTTGCTGCAGATCCGGGACTCAGGCCTTGTGATGGCATCTCATGGCACTTCTGGCCACGACCAGAAAGATGAAGTGGTTGGCGCCAGCCTTAATGCTGTCTTCCGCAGGGCCTTCTTTTCAGTCTGACGCGCCTACCACCATTCAACGCTCGGTTGAGGCAAACAACGCTGAGTGGAACGCGGCGTTCTACCTAGTTCAAAGGAACATTCGATGAGTAATTCCAATGGCGGATACCCACTCCGCCTGCGGCAACTTCGAGCAATTGCGGAGAATTTATGCATGTTGGCGGATCGGCATCGCGACGATCACAATTACGTCGTGGCCTATGCGCTTTACACTCGTGCTTTGTCGGTAGCACAACAGATCCACACTCCCGAGAATGATGGGAACGTTCTCGTGGACCGAATCCGGACTGACCAGCAAGCTGCTTTCGACCTACTGCGCATTGGAGAGAGCGGTCTAGAGAAATCTTCTTTGCCGTTGGCCTGATTTATTCGCCGCATTCCCAAGAGCGTTCACTTCTTCCACCGTGATCTGAGCCAGCCCGACTCGCGCACATGTTCTTCATCCAGTCGGCGCAAGCGTGCGGCCATGATCCCGTGCCTTCCCAAATATCCAACCACATGGCCAGGATCCTTTCGGTCAACTACCGGCAAACGCCCAATATTATTAAGCAACATCTTCGCAGAGGCGTCGTGCAAAGCTTCGTCGGGATAGGTTACAACAACGTCGCGAGTCCCGGCTTCAAGCACAGTCATAGATTGAGTAGAGTCCCTGTCCAATGCGCGAAAAACATCTCCCCGCGTGATGACGCCTGCCAATTTGCCATCTCCGCCCATGATGAACAGCGCCTGATGCTGGCTTACCTCGGGGTCGCGCCTTGCGATTCGGTCAGCTAAGTCAACCAGCCACATATCGCCAGGCACGGCTGGTACTTCAGGATCCATCGTCTGCGATACAGACATTTGTTGCAGCATATCGGCCTCGTAATCCTGATGAATCCGCAGCCCGCGGCGTACCAGCTTCTCCGTCATAATCGATCCGCTCGGCATAAGCAACATGGCAATGCCGGCAGCGATCACCGTCACCAACATCAGAGGCAAAACAGAATTGTAGTCACGCGTAATCTCGAAGGCGAAGATGATGAAGGTGAAAGCAGCTCGCGATGCGGCGCCAAAAACCGCTCCCATGGCAACCAACGCGAACGCTCCAGCAGAAAGGTGTGCGCCAGGGAAAATTCTATCGACAGCCAGAGCAAAGGCCCCGCCCATCGCTGCACTCGACATAAACATCGGCGCGAGTAGTCCTCCTGATGTTCCGGAGCCGAGCGAGATAACAAGCGCGACCGCCTTCGCCAACATAACGACAGTCAGTAATTTTAGGGCTAGATTCGCCTTCAAGATATCGCTAATCGTGTCATACCCGACGCCCAAGACTCGCGGAACGAAGTATCCGATAATTCCCAATCCCAATGCCCCGATCGCGGGCCACCAAAGCTCGTCAATCGGTAATTTCTCAAACTGGTCTTCTGTCCAATAGAGCAGCTTGCTAAAACCAACCGCAGCCAGCCCACAGATACCTCCGAGCAGCACATAGAAAGGCAGCGCGTGAGGAATGCCAAAATCCATAGTGGCTACCGTGAACATCGGGCCAGTCCCCAGGAGCTGCATGTGGACAGCGGTTGCGATGGTGCTTGCAATGACAAGAGGAATAAATGATCGTGACTTGAATTCGAACAAGAGCAGCTCAATAGCCAGGATCACTCCCGCTATCGGGGTGTTGAACGTCGCTGACATACCTGCCGCCGCGCCACAAGCCAGCAGAACCTTGCGCTCGGACGCCGTCGTGTGAACAAGTTGCCCAACCAGAGAACCGACGGCACCGCCCGTTTGAATAATGGGTCCTTCCGCTCCGAAGGGTCCCCCAGTGCCGATCGCAATCGCCGCCGAGATAGGCTTCAGGATCGCAACCCGTGGTTGAATACGGCTGCGATTGATCAGTACTGCTTCCATTGCCTCGGGAATTCCATGGCCCTTGATCTTGGGGGATCCATACTTCGCCATGAAACCGACAATAATTCCGCCAATCACTGGCATGACGATGACCCACGCATCAAGATGATTATTTCTGGCGCTGTTAAAGGCAAAAACAAAGCGATGATAGAAGACGATATTGGTAAACAGACCGATCAGGTTGTAGAGCAAATACGCGATCAGGCCTGCTATAAGCCCGATTCCAGCGGATAGGAAAGAAATTAGCACCATTCGAAACTGTGCTGGTTCAGTGAGCCCAGCGCCTTTAGCCTGAACCCCGCTAGCCGCGATCGTTGGACGGCGAGCTCTATCACTCACTGCACCGCTGCCGTCTGTGGACCCGATATTGGCTTCCGACATGTGTAAGTAGTTCCTTGCCCAAGTTCGAATATGCTGCTATCCGATTCTTGCAGTTTGTATCGCGCGTTTGAGTGCCGCAACCAGCGCCGGTCCCCGCGTTCGAAGTTCCGCTCGGTGGTGCAGGGACAATTGTCTCAAGACCTTTTCACCCTTAGGTGTCAGCGAGATCAACACCTCGCGCCTATCTGCATCTCCTCTATCGCGGCGGACATATCCCCCCGTCGCCAATCTGTTCACCAACTCCACGGCACTGTGGTGCTGAATGAGTAAACGCTCCGCCAACTCTCCAATGCGAGGGCGCACGCCTTTGGGGAGAGCCTTCAGGGCCAGCATCAGCTGATGCTGGCGAGGCTCGAGCCCCGCGTCCCGTACGGCTTGCTCGCTGAAATGGACAAAACGACGAATCTGGTACCGCAGCTCCGCCAAAGACTGATAGTCAGTAAGGGAGAGCGATTTCTCCGTTTGTTGAATATGTGCGGTCACCACCATGCCTACTATAGATCGTATCACGACATAGTGAAAAAGTAGGCATACCGCTTACCTGCCCTGAAACTGTCGAAATCATTTCTATCCGGCGAGTGCCCGCTCCCACTGCGATTGCGTAGCGATGCTTGCCAATAGGTTCACAATTACAAGCGTGTAAAACATCTGCCTGCCTTCGAATGAAGTCATATTGACCTTCATCTTGCGTGTCAGATCTCTTAGTTGTCCTATTAGCGCTTGATTCATTCTCTCCTCCTCCGGCAAAAGACGCGTCTTTAGTTTGCTGATTATTGTTATTCGGCGCCGAGTCGTAAAAGAGGCATGTAAGCTGTCGGAAGGAACAGGCGTTGTGCAGATCCGGTGGTCAAGACTGTCATGAAATTGCAATGGTTGCACGATCAGGACGAATCGATTCCAAGCAGAACGGTTCAACTCAACTGATTTGTAACCGGTTGAAAAGAGGAGTAAAGCAGAAGATTGTGCAAACGACGCAGGACCCACCCGTGTATTGCTAAACCGCTGTGCGTAGAACGTAGCGTTCTGCCGAAGCCTCTTTCGGTTCCGTAAATTCTGACCCCCTTCATTCCGGAAATTCTGGCACGCCTAAGGACCTCCAAAAGCGTTAGAAAACTCCCTGTGCTCCGGCTGTGCCGGGAGCGGAGGGAGGAGGATGTTGGGTATGCTAAAACGACACGAAGTCGAGATTCTACTGAGGGCTGGTCATGCGAAGACCGAGGTAGCGCGTTTGAGCGGTGTTTCGCTGCGCTCAGTAAAACGCATCGCGGAAGAGAGTCCCGTGGTGCATGTCGATGATGTGGCGGAGCGCGGCAAACGACAGATCGGCAGGCCCAGCAGGGTCGCGAATTTCCGGAAACAGGTGATCGCGATTCTGCAGGAAACGCCCGATCTAGCATCGCTGGAGATTCTGCGGCGAGTTCGGGAAACCGGCTATCGAGGAGGAAAGACAGTGCTCTATTCGCTGGTGGCCTCGCTTCGTTCGAAACCGGCGAAGCCACTGGTTCGCTTCGAAGGTCTTCCCGGAGAGTTCAGTCAGCACGATTTTGGGCAAGTGGAAGTGGAGTTCCGCAATGGCGCCAGCCAGCGGATCCATTTCTTCGCTTCCCGGTTGAAGTACTCGCGCTTGGTACGGGTGAGTTTGGTGCCGGACGAGGCGGTGGAAAGTTTGGTGCGCACGTTGGCCGAGCACCGTTCTCGACCGAATGAAGCGTAAGGTGAAGTACATCATATAGTCGGATTCGTTTACGTAGATTTGGGTTTGCTTTGTCTCCCGCGTCGCTGCCCTGTTTTGAATCACACCCTGGGCCGGCGACGACTTTCGATCAAGAATGAGTCAAGCGCCGGAACGGTATCTGAACAGGGCAGTAGGCCTGTTCACCATTCAATTTGACCATAAGACACGCGACGGCAGCGGGTGTCAGAGAATTGTCATCAAATCGTAAGTTTACGAAGCCATCGCTCTCAGCAGGCCCAGTCTGTGCCGAAAAGTAATGATTCGCACTCAGCTCTGAAATCGCGCGCCCCTTGTTGACCTGAGCCGCGGCTGCTTGCAATCCATCACTAATCTCACGCGTCACCGCAAATCGCAGTCGTGGAGTTGGTTAGCTCCCGGAAGCCTAAGTTCGGTGCGGGGTCACGGGTTAATGATGAAAGAGACCGCATTCGAACGCTTACCGCTGCATACAGTGACGTTGCTGTTTCCGATAGCGCCTGAAACAGAGGTCGCGCTGCTCTCCGGCGGATTAAGGACAAAGACAAGCACCGTGCCGGGCGCCAGAATATCGGCGGCAATGATTCCCACGACAAGCTGATGAACGCTGACGAATGTCGTCACGCGAAGGGAACCATTCCAACTCACGATGGAGTCCCGACGAAAGGCACCTCCGTTCACTGTCAGTAGGAACTGATTGCCTCCCGCTGTTACGACGTTAGGCGAGATAGAATTGATGAATGGTTTAGGGGCACAGACTCCGCAGGATAGAAAACCAATCGGCAGTACCATCACCAGCAGACACAAAAGATGTGATCTTCCTGTGATAGACATTTCTGTCCCTCCCGCAGAGAGTGGGATCAAAGCGGCATAGCAAGGTCAAGATTAAGTACCGAGGTGTGCGACGGGCACGTAGTACATCGATGGGAACCTCCGCTAGGGGAGCAGAAAATCGACACCACGACCGGCGTTCACCTCCTTTGTGGCTCCCACATCGAGATCGGAGACGGGTATCTTCCGTGCTCGCTGCTCTGTGAACACCCACAGCGTCTGGCCTACGATCGCAAAGTTCTTGACTTCGTTCCGACGACCGTCACGAAACACCAGGATCGTGGTTGCTGCCTTGTCATCAACTGACGGCCTTGGCTGTCGTACCGCCTGTCGCGCTTGTTCGCGTGACGCCTCCTCTTCTCGGAGCCGCTCCACTTCGTCCGTCAGCCGTTCGACTTGTCTGGGCAAATCACTCTCTCGATACGCTACAGTCGAGGGAGTTTGTTCAGCAACTTGGTAGTACGGTGCTGTATACACTGGGTAGGGCAAGAACACAGGTTGAGCAACGAGGAACCGATTGCGGAAGAAGAACTGCTGGCAGAAGAAGGGGTCGAAGAAGCGACCACTGAAACAAGTGTTTCCGAAGAAAATGTTGAAGCGCAAGTTATGACGGAACGCCACTGGCCCGACAAATGAAGCCCGGCGACCAAACGGGCGTGGGCTCATCACACCGAACCTACCTGGGGGAGGAGGCTGCACGGCACGAAAACGCGGGCCTACGCTAATTCGTGCAGTAAGACCTGGGCGCTGCATAGTGCGCATCTGCGCTTCAAGGCTTGGCAGGAAAGCCGCAGCCGCCAAAAGAACCGCTATGGCAAGCGCGCGGTACATACACGTCTAGCACCGTTCGGGCCCGGCAGCAGCGAGACACCGCTCGTCCCAATGGCGCCATGTAACAAAGGTGCCACTTGCCCTATTACTGCATGTCACGGAGATGTAAAAATTTTGTAAGTTCGGGTCGCTCGCGTACGTTGGGTCCCAGAGAGAACTGGCGTTAGCCAAGGCGCGTTGCGACTGTTGAATGCCGACGGGCAAACGGCAAATACCGACTCCGGAAGCACTCCCCTCGATGCTGCCATCACTAATGCCGCTCGATTCCTATATGTCCTCACGCCCGGAACCAGCAACATCCAGGGATTCGCTACCTCCCCAGATGGCACCTTGACTCCCCTCTCTCAAGCACCGGGGATTCCATCGTCAGCAAGCGGCTTGGTAGTCCGCTGAGTGCAAGATTCTGTTTTCAATAACCCTGGGCCGGACGATTTCCTTCCGGCCCGCTAAACTTGGGCCGGACAATGTCCGCATTCTTGGAGGTTTTTCCGGGTTTTGGAACAGAGACGGGATGGACCTGCTAATGCTCAGCATTTACAGGCTTACCCGTGGGTACGCAGGAGATGCCGAGCCGCATAGGTTGCGACCTTGAGCCGGTTCCCGCATAGTTGCATGCTGCACCAGCGTCGCGTCCCCTTTTTACTGGTGTCATGAAACTGCAGCACACACTGATCACACTTGCGGACACGGTTGCGATCCACATTGGCGAACAACGTCGTCGTGCCGTGCGCCAGAGGGGCAAACAGGTCTTCGGGTTGGCGCGTTTCGAACCACAGCTCCGTCGAGGACGCGCTTCCACTTGCCTTCAGCCTGGTGAGCATGGGATGGTCCATCATCAATCGATTCAGTTCAGCCACTGTGGAGTGATGAACTGCGCCGCCATGTTCCCAAGCGAGGATCTCCTTCCTCAGTCTCTCCCGCAGTTCACGCACGGCTTCCACGGTGCGCTGAGCTCGCCCCGATTTCCCCCACCTTCGCTGAAGATTCTCCACTTCGCGAGCACTGAGTAGCTCAGCTGCCTGAAACCAGCGTAAGAGAGCGCTGAAATCAGAAAGCAACTCCATGGGTTCGCCGTTCTGGACAGGACACGTGTTCAGGAAATCCAGAACCAGCTGGTTGCCAACGAAGAGCGACCCGTCTCTCCAGTCGAAATCATGAATTGGCCCAACCCGGCCCATCTTTCGCCCCCGGTTAAATGACAACACCGATAATTAATCTTTTTATCGGTTAGTCAATCTGATGGGGTAGGCGGGTACAACGTTGCTGAAATGGCACCCTCATCAGGCCTCGCGGGAACTGAACCACAGGTTCACGGGATCGTTCGATCTTCCCCCACATGCTGCTGCTCGCATCAAAGATTATGCCTAACGAAATTGGGGCATCTTGGCTAGAGAAATGGCGTATGACTTCTTGATTGCTCTGATCAAGAATGTTGAAGGAATCCTTCTGGAGCCCGATCACCAGATGGTCCCTGTGATCCGCAACCGTAACGGGGACAAGCACCAAATCCACATCAACCTTGAGAGGGGTGCCGCTGCTGTCGGGTGGCCGAACGTCAGTCGACGGAGAGTGTTGGACAACTCGTGGTGCGACGTGGACGTTCCCCTGACCGTCCTGACAGAAACAGATCGAAAGAGCAGCCGCGAGGCAGAATGCTTGTGCAAGAAGGCTCGTCATTTGCAGCGCAAAGCTAGTCGGGTACCGGTGTGTTTGTCTGGCTCAGAACAAAACAGTTTTAGAACAACACGTCCCAAGCCGCAGCGTCTTCTTCTATCGTCTTTTTCTCGCTGAAAACCTCCCCTTTCAGGAAAAAGCGGGCGGTGAGGCGAGTGTAATTTGCTCTTCATCCAGTCGTCTAGCTGTGAAATCTTGAAGCGCCAAGTCTTGCGAGTCCCATCTCCGCGAGCGGGACCGCGTTCGCAGTTGACATACCCTACCCGGGTAGGATAGGGTCCCAACTGTTTACAAGCCATTAATGATGGTCAGGTCTAATGAGTGTCGGGTCCTGTCTGAAATGAAAGTCAGAGAAAACTCATGCCGCAACTACTCCGATCGTCACCAATCCTATTTTTAGCGATCCTCTTTTCTGTGGGTTGCACTGACACGCCAAAAAAGGCTTCGGCCGATGATGCAGCCGCGATCCAGCATCAGGGTAATCGCATCATCGTTCCGGCTTCATCTCCGCTGGCCAATCGTTTGGAGGTGGAACTGGTCCAACTAACCAGCATTACGCGGCAGGTTACCGCGCCAGCCTCGGTTGAGGCTGACCCCGCACGCTACGCCCGAATCCTTCCGCCTTTGAATGGTCGAGTGTTGAAGCTTTTTGTGCATCCTGGCGACTCGGTAAATAAGGGCGATGAGTTGCTTCTATTGGACTCGCCGGATTTCGGAGGCGCCCAAGCCGACTATGCTCGCGCCCGCACTGCGTTAACTCAGACTGAACACTCCTTGGAGCGACAGCAGGATTTGGCGGCGCACGGCATCGTAGGACAACGCGAGGTTGAACAGGCGAAGACTGACCGTGACTCCGCTCTGAGTGACTTTAATCGGACTAAAGATCGCCTCAGGCTGCTCGGCATGGACCCTGACAAGACGACCCTCGGCTCACCACTAATCGTGCGCTCCCCGCTTACCGGGAAAGTGCTCGATATTCTGGCAGCCACTGGTGAATTTCGAAACGATCCCACCGCTCCGCTCATGACCGTAGCAGATCTTTCCGATATTTGGGTGACCGCGAACGTTCAGGAAAAAGACATCCACTTTGTTCATCGAGGCGATCCGGCAGTCGCGACTTTTGCCGCCTACCCAACGGAAAGGTTTGGCGGAAAGGTTCTATTCGTTGCAGACGTTCTCGATCCTGATACACGGACAGCGAAAGTTCGAATCGCCTATCCGAACAGAGACGGCCGTCTGCGTCCGGCAATGTTTGCCACGGTCACTTTGAAAACCTGGGATACCAAGGAGCTGACCGTTGCTACAACGGCCCTTGTACTATCCGGCGACAAAACAACAGTATTTGTTCAGATTTCCCCGAACACTTTTGAACAGCGACGGGTAGGCACTGGAGAGCAGATTGGACAACGCACCGTTGTCAAAGATGGGTTGCAGATCGGCGACAAGGTCCTCATTCGCGAAGGGGCACTTCTACAATGATCGACCGGTTCGTGACTCTTTGCCTGAAACGTCGCCAAGTCGTCTGGCTCATTGCAATTCTGATGGCAATCCTCGGCTATTCCTCGTGGAAGGCGCTAAAAATCGAAGCCTATCCGGACATCGCCGATGTCTCATCCCAAGTTATCACTCAGTATCCAGGCCACGCCGCTGAAGAAGTCGAAGAGCAGGTCACCGTACCGTTAGAGCGCGAATTGAATGGAATTCCTGGCTTGCAGATCATGCGTTCGCACAGCACGTTTGGCCTGTCCTTGATCACACTAGTGTTTCAAGATGGAGTCGATGATTATTGGGCGAGGCAGAGAATCACTGAGCGTATCGCCGGAGTAAGTCTTCCACCAAACGCCAATCCGGGCCTCGATCCTTTGACGTCACCGATTGGTGAAATTTATAGGTACACACTGGAGTCGAAATTCCGGGACCAGCGCGAACTTCGCGAGTTACAGCAGTGGGTCGTTATTCCACGCCTAAGAGAGGCCGTGGGAGTTGCCGACGTCACCAACTTTGGTGGTGAAACAACACAATTTCAACTGATCGTGGACACCGCCAAACTCGCGCAGTACAACGTCTCACTCCAACAAGTAATTGCGGCGATTCAGGCGAACAACGCGAACGCCGGCGGCAGCATTGTGGTCCGTGGCGAGCAAGGTTACGTCGTACGTGGAATTGGGTTGGTCCGCTCCCTGCAGGATCTGGGCAATATTGTGATCCTCGCAAAGAATGGTACGCCTGTGTTTGTGAAGAATCTCGGGGCGCTGCAACTTGGCGCGCTTGAACGACGGGGAATTCTCGGAAAGGACTTAAACCGTGACGGCGTGTCCGGGATCGTTCTGCTGCTACGCGGCATGAATCCATCCCAAGTGTTGGAAGGGATTCACGCTCAGGTCAACGCGTTGAACAACGGCATTCTGCCTCCTGATGTGAAAGTCGTACCGTACATCGATCGCACCGATCTCGTTCACACTACGGTTACTCGTGTATCGCACACTTTACTTGAAGGTATGGGGCTGGTCCTGATTGTTTTGATTCTCTTCCTGGGTAGCGCCAGGGCTGCCCTTATGGTTGCCGTAACGGTTCCGTTTTCGCTTCTTTTTGCGTTCATCTGTATGCGCTTCACCAACATTCCCGCCAACCTGTTGTCGCTCGGGGCAATTGATTTTGGCATCATTGTGGATGCCTCGATTGTTGTGATGGAGAACATTCTCCGTCACCGGGAAGAGAACCCAGAGTGGGTCTTGGGTGAAGACGATGCGGTGGCCTCGGCCATTCAGGTGGCCCGCCCAATCTTCTTCGCCACGCTGATCATTATTACAGCGTACTTGCCGCTGTTTGCCTTTCAACGTGTTGAGAAAAAGTTGTTTTCTCCGATGGCGTATGTCGTGGGGTATTCGCTAATTGGCGCTTTGCTCATGGCTCTGGGGATTGTTCCTGGCCTTGCGCTGGTCACCTATCAGCGGCCGGGAAAACCCTTCCACAATCCGGTCCTGGTGTTTATTTCCCGGCATTACGAACGCGCCATACGGCACCTCACGCACCACCCGATGCATGCCATCATTCCTGCGGTTCTTGCCGGAATTGTTGCGAGCGTTTTGTCAGTGACGATCGGCAAGGAATTTCTCCCCTATCTGGATGAAGGATCACTTTGGCTCCAGGTGCAGCTCCCGCCCGGTCTATCCCTTGCAAAAGCCGCCACCATGGCTGACGAACTTCGGGCTGCAACTCTGGAATTCCCGGAGGTGTCAACGATCGTTAGTCAACTTGGGCGTAATGACGACGGTACCGACCCGTGGACTCCGTCCCACATCGAGTGTTTCGTCGGCCTGAAACCCTACGATTCCTGGCCCAACCATGGCGACAAACAGGATTTGATCAAACGAATGAGCGAGCGGTATTCCAGAATCCCTGGCGCGACCGTAGGTTTTTCACAGCCGATGATCGATGGAGTAAACGACAAGATCTCCGGAGCGCACAGTGATCTGGTGGTGAAGGTTTTTGGACATGAATTCGGAGAACTACGCCGAATCGCGGGCGAGCTGGTTGACCTCCTCGAGAAGATTCCTGGCGCTTCCGACGTGACCATTGACCAGGAGCCGCCCCTTCCGCAGATTCAGGTGAGAGTGAACCGGGAAGCCGCCGCGCGATTTGGAATAAACATTGCCGATATCGCCACAATTATTGAGTCGGGGATCGGTGGAAAAGCGATATCCACGCTATTTATCGGCGACCGGGTATACGACATTGCGGTTCGTTTTCCTGAATCGGTCCGTTCGAGCTCAGACGCGATTGGTAGTCTTACCGTCACTTTGCCGAGCGGAGCTCGTATTCCTCTTTCACAAGTGGCTGAAATCAGCACCGCAACGGGCGAGAGCAGTATCACTCGGGAGATGAATCGCAGACATCTTACCGTCCGACTCAACTTGCGAGGCCGGGACCTGTCTGGCTTCTTTGCGGAAGCACGGGAAAAGATCGCGCAGGAAGTGAAATTTGATAACGCCAAATACCAGATTGAATGGGGCGGGCAATTCGAGAACCAGCAACGCGCGCAGCAGCGCCTGGCATTTATCGTGCCCGGCGTGCTGGCGCTGATTTTCGTATTGCTCTATTCCTCATTCGGTACTTTGCGCCACGCTGGCTTAATTTTGACGATCGTTCCCGTGGCGCTGCTGGGAGGGTTGATTGCGTTGACGTTTCGCGGTATGACCTTGAACGTGTCCAGTGCCGTGGGGTTTGTCGCGCTCTTTGGCGTCGCGGTGCAGAATGGCGTCATTATGGTCGCCAGCCTCAACCACCAGCGCCATGAACACAAAGATCTGCAGGACGGGGTCGTTCTCGGCGCTTCACAACGCCTGCGCCCTGTCCTGATGACAGCCACGGTCGCCGCCATCGGTCTGCTTCCTGCCGCGCTGGCCCGCGGAGTTGGAAGCGATGTTCAACGGCCGCTTGCCACGGTGATCGTCGGCGGGCTTGTCACTGCGACACTATTGACCCTTCTGGTCGTCCCCTCGATCTATTTGTTACTTGAGCGCAGATTCGACCGAGCTCATCCAAGGGTTTCGCCTGATCAGGAGGACGTCTGATGAAGCTAGGACAGCTTATTGTGGCACTTGCTCTTTGTCCTTTGGCCAATCCGATCCTCGCGTTGAGCCAGATCAGTGCGCAGGGAGCGAATCAAACTCTCGATCAGCCATCGGAATCGGCGCGTCCGCGTATTACTTTCGGGGATTATGTTACCCAGGTCTTGCGCTCGAGCCTTGCTCTCGCAGTCCAGAAGTCCAATGTCGATATATCGAAAGCTGCGGTCACTTCTGCCAGGGTAACGCCCGATTGGTCGCTGGATCTCGGTTTGCCAACAGTCGACGTTTCGAATCAAGGACAACCTACGAATTTCAGCACGGGGCTTAACATTCCGATTGAACTTGGCGGTAAACGCGGAAAGCGTGTCCACGCAGCCTTAGCCGATGTTTCCGCGGCAGGGTTCGATTACGACGATGCAGTGCGGCAGTTTCGAGCGACGGCAGCGGGCGCTTTCATTGCTTCCTTAAGCGCCCGCAGTATCCTTCAATCGAGCGTCAAGAGTCTCGGGGAGTTCGATCGGATTGTAGAGGTCAATGAACAGCGCGTTCGGGTCGGCGATATCGGGGAAATCGAACTGATGCAATCGCAGGTTGATCGCGACCAATTCAAGGCGGGCGTGATCAGCGCCCAAGCTGACGTTTATAGCGCTGATCTAGCGCTGGCTCAGCAGCTCGGACAGGCGGAGAAATTGTCTACCCAGATGCAGGTACCAACCGGAAGCCTGGAAGTTCCGGTCCGCACCTTCGATCCCGATGCACTGGTGGCTAGCGCGCTCCAGAAAAGATCTGACGTTCTTTCGCGCCAGCGCGCCGTCAGGGCCGCTGATCTACGTATCGAGCTGGCGCAAGCGAATCTGATCCCGGACCTCGGGGTTAACGGATCGTATTCTCATACAGGGACAGGCACCGCGGGATTTGTCCAGCCACCAGACAATACGCTTGGCGCTTCACTCTCCGTCAATCTTCCATTTTCCCGTTGGCGACATCAAGGCGAGATCGAAACCGCGCGCGCCTCGCGGACCCAAGCCGAACTCCAACTACGCTCCGCACGGATCCAGGTAGAATCCGAGGTTCGCGATGCCTACTCTCGCTATCAGGCCAGTGTCTTGCGTCTGAAGCTTTATCAAGGAGGTGTGTTAAAGGAGGCAGATCGCGTCCTTCAGGCTCGACTCTACGCCTACCAACGCGGAGGCGCGACTCTACTCGAAGTCATCGATGCGCAGAAAACGTCTGCAACCATTTACCTTGCATATTCGCAAGCGCTTGCCGATCACGCGAATGCGCTCGTGACTCTTGAAGAGGCTGCAGCAATGTGGGATGTTTCTTTTTGAGTCCAGAGACTACAGCGAATGGCTCGTGCTACTTAAGGTATGTGCGGACAATTGTGATGAGATCGTCCGCCGCTTCCTCGGACGACTTCGAATGCCGGGGCATATGGTTGCGGATGTGATCCTCCATCAATTCTCCCATCAAACTATTGATGGCTCCCCGGGCGGCGGACAGGCGCTGCAACATTTCCGCGCATTGTTCGTCTTCATTGAGAGCACGCAGCACGGCTTCGAGCTGGCCGATAATCTTTTTTGTACGGTTTACTAGATCAATCTTTTCTGCGGTTGTGTGAGACATCGGAGTACGTCTACCCTAAGGGGGTATAGTACACAGCAAGCGGTTACAGTGCAATATTCTTGAGGTGCACGTCGCAGCAAAAGGGAGAACATTCTGTGAAAAAGGAAGAGGTCCTCGCCAAGATTCACGAGATTGGGATCGTGCCCGGTATTCGCACATCTTCGGCTGAAGATGGCCGCTTTGCCGCCGATGCAATCGCCAAGGGTGGAATTCCCATTGTCGAAATCACAATGACCGTGCCCAGCGCAATTGACATGATTTCCGATATGGTGAGAAATTCTCCGAACGTCATCGTTGGCGCTGGAACTGTGTTGGACCTTGAAACAGCGCGGCGCTGTTTAGATGCGGGAGCTGGGTTTCTCACGAGTCCAGGACTCGATTTGAAGATCGTCGAGTTCGCCGTCAAAGAAAACATCCTAGTTATCGCGGGCGCCATGACGCCAACCGAGGTGATTACCGCGTGGCAGGCGGGATCAGAGTTAGTGAAGGTGTTTCCTTGTGCACCGATCGGGGGCCCGGCCTACATAAAGGCACTAAGAGGGCCTTTTCCGCACGTGCCCATGATCGCTGCTGGAGGTGTCAATCAAGAGACAGCCGCCGACTTCATCCTGGCAGGGGCAGCTGCGCTTGGAATCGGTGGACGACTAATACCGAAAGCTGCCTTTGAACAGCGGCAACCCGAACGAATCAGCGAACTAGCCAGGCGGTTCTTGCGCATCGTAGAGACAGCTCGTAACAAAACCTCGCACAGGAATTAACCGAAAATGGTACTTGGTCATATGTCAGATGTTGTGTGCAATTTGGAAAGACGGAACGTCACCGCGCTCGCAAAGCCCTATTACGCGCCGTTACAGTATCCGGCGGAAGAAGACGGAGAGCGCAGCAAGAATGGAGTGTGGATTGAAGAGAACATTGCTCATTTCCACGCTGCTTCTGGTTGGTGGCGTCACAACGATCGCTCTTGATGCTCCCAGTGCCCCAAGAGAGTACAATCCTCGTCTCCATATTCGATAAGAATGGTCATCCGGTATGGCAGTTATCCACCGATAGCATTCAAGTCGCGGAAAACGGGCAACGGGTGAAGAGTCTACGACTGCGTCCAGCGAACGATTCCGCAATTCTCTTTACCGTACTGGTCGATACAAGCAAGTGGGCACACCAGGAGAAGACAAGCGCAGCTCTCGATGGTGTTATGGCTCGAACCTTACGTGGACGCAGACTGTGCGGCCAACTTTTTATCTCTAACGCGGCGTCGCGTTTTAGAACTTGCAAGAGCACGAAAGCTGCCCGGCCATCCGATCGGTGATCGTGCACGGCATATTTGGCGTTTTCGTCTGAGCGAAATCGCTGCCGCAGTTTCCTCAACAGGAAAATCTTGCTTTGCTTCTATGGAGCGAGCCAGTGTAGTTCGCCCCCGGTCAGTCCCCGGCGCTACCGGGACGGAAGGCTGAAATGTCGCAAAGGGGCTGGTTGACCAAGCAGAAGCGTAAGAAGGCAAGCAGAAGCGTAAGAAGGACGGAAGGGTCTGGATTTTCCATTGGTATAGAGTCCGGCCCAGCGACGGCAAGCACGTCGAGAACACCGTCGTGGTCGGGCGGGTTGCCAGCTTTCCGAAAGAGTCGAGCCGACGTTCGCCAACTATGATATCAAGTTGTGGTCGGCATGGTTCCGCCATCGATTACATAGTCCGCACCGTGGATCGATGCAGCGCGATCCGATGCAAGAAAAGCCGCTAATTCAGCCACTTCTTCCGGCTGCGCAGGCCTGCCAATCGGAATT
>WNFO01001718.1_pt1 | contig 17537 bp, 16 predicted proteins | sample 5400251 | NCBI WGS metagenome assembly WNFO01 (sample SAMN13153354, study PRJNA577476) | soil metagenome | isolation source: 100 cm saprolite under Madrone tree | place: USA:California | collected 2016-06-14
AGCGCACATCCATCTGCCGTTCAAGATGCACCTGCCGTTCCATGGAGCGCATCACGGGGGTGGCGGCTTGCGCGCCGGTTTCAAGGGCGGCACGCACATCTCCTGGTTCAATGCTTCGACGCTCATGGCCTTTCTCGCCTGGTTCGGCGGCACGGGATTCCTGCTGACCCGATACTCGCACCTCGTCGCGCTGCTCTCTCTCGGCATATCGACCTTCGCGGGACTCTTTGCCGGAGCGGTCATTTTCAAATTCATGGCCAAGCTCATGCATTCAACGGACGCACCATTGAGCAGCGACGACTACCGCATCGAGGGGTCGGTTGGCACGCTCAGCATGCCCATCCGCGAAAATGGCACGGGTGAAATCATTTTCTCTCTCGCCGGAGTTCGCCGGTGCGCCGGCGCTCGCACGGAAGACGGCAAGCCGGTTGAGAAAGGCGCCGAAGTCGTGATCGAGCGCTACGAGAAGGGTATTGCCTACGTGAAGCGCTGGGAAGAGTTTACGAGCTAAACGATTTCTCGGACTGACGATCGATGCCAACAGTCCGGACGAGTGGAAAAAAGGGAGGTCTTTATGTTCGGGTTGCCAATGCAAGTGGTTGTCGGAGCGGGCATTCTCGTTCTCGTGCTACTCATGGTTATGACCGTGGTCGCGAGAATGTATCGGAAAGCCGGGCCCAATGAAGCGTTGATTGTGTACGGCATGGGCGGCACACATGTGTACAGCGGCCGTGGCGCCATCATTTTTCCAATGGTGCAAACCTGCCGCGATCTGTCGCTGGAGCTGATGTCTTTTGACGTCGCTCCGCAGCAGAACCTCTACACCAAACAAGGCGTCGCCGTAACCGTTGAAGCGGTGGCGCAAATCAAAGTGAAGTCGGACAAGGAGTCCATCCTCACCGCTGCCGAGCAGTTCTTGAGCAAGCGGCCGGAGCAGCGCGAATCCCTGATTCGCCTGGTTATGGAAGGCCATCTCCGCGGCATTATCGGCCAGCTTACCGTCGAGCAGATCGTCAAGGAGCCGGAAATGGTCGGCGACCGCATGCGCTCGACGTGCGCCGACGACATGAGCAAGATGGGGCTGGAAGTTGTCAGCTTCACCATCAAGGAAGTCCGAGACAAAAACGAATACATCACCAACATGGGCCGGCCCGACGTCGCCCGCATCAAGCGCGACGCCGAAGTGGCCGCCGCCGAAGCTGACCGCGACATCGCCATCAAGCGCGCGGAAGCCCAGCGTGCCGCCGCCGTCGCCAAGGCGCAAGCCGATCAGGAGCGTGTGGCCGCGGAAACGGCTTCCATGGCCAAGCAGGCCGAAGCCGAGCGCGACCTCAACATCAAGAAAGCCAACTTCCTTGAAACTACGAAAAAAGCCCAGGCGCAGGCAGACAAGGCTTACGAAATCGAAACCAACGTCCAGCAACAGCAAGTCGTTGCCGAGTCCGTTAAAGTCCAGCAGGTCGAGCGCGAAGCTCAAGTGAAAGTGCAGGAAGCCGAGATCGCGCGCCGCGAACGCGAATTGATCGCCACCGTCCTCAGGCAAGCGGAAATCGAGCGTCAGCGCATCGAGACGCTTGCCAACGCCGAACGCCAGCGCCTGATGAGCGAAGCCGAAGGCCGGGCCTCTTCCATCCGTGCGCAGGGTGAAGCCGAAGCCGAGATCATCTTCAAGAAGGGCGAAGCCGAAGCCCGCGCCATGAACGTTAAGGCCGAGGCCTACCAGGAATACAACCAGGCCGCCGTCGTCGACAAGCTCATCACCGGCCTGCCGGATGTCGTCCGCGCGCTCGCTGAGCCGCTCAGCAAAGTGGACAAGGTCACCATCGTGTCCACCGGCAATGGCGATGCCGCCGGAGCATACAAGCTCACGGGCGACGTCACCAGGATAGCGGCGCAGGTTCCCGCGCTCTTCGAAGCACTCTCCGGCATGCAGATGTCGGAGCTCCTCAGCAAGGTGCGGTTGATCGGCGACAAAGCGCCGAATCCGGAGCAACCGCCGCAAACGTCCGCGAAGAAGGCGTAACCATACTTCCGTCCTCGTTGGGCACGCAAGTGCCCACCGGGACGCTGAGTAGCACTTTGGGGGCTGGACATGACGATCAAGGAAGAACTCATGATCTTGTGGGTCCTTTTCGCGATGGCCATTTCGTTTCTCCTGAGCCACTTTTTTGGCTTCGTGGTCTTGGCGGTTGACCGCCTCGCCACGCTGGGCCTCAGTTCTGTTCCGGCGATGGCGCATTCCATCGCCGCGTTTCTGTAATTCCCGGTTTTGCCACCGGCCCCGGCGTACCGCGGGGGCTGCTGGCTTTTCCGTTTTGTTGCCGCTCCGTGCGGCAGGTTTCAGTTTTTCTGAAAGGAGAATTCTCATGGCACTTTTAGAACGCGTCGGCACGTTGATTCGCGCGAACCTGAACGATCTGATCGATCGCGCGGAAGATCCGGAGAAAATGATCAAGCAGGTCATCCTCGATATGGAGAACCAGTATCTGCAGGTCAAAACCCAGGTAGCGGTCTCCATTGCCGATCAGCACATGCTCGAAAAGAAGCTTCGTGAAAACGAAGATTCGGGAAAGGACTTGATGCGCAAAGCAGAACTCGCCGTCGACAAAGGGCAGGACGATCTCGCCCGCGCGGCCCTCGACCGTTATCAGACCTCGCTGCGGCTGACGCAAAGCTACCGCGAACAGGTCGACGACCAGAAAGCGCAGGTCGAAACGCTGAAGAGCGCCCTGCAAAAGCTCGAGCAGAAGCTCGACGAAGCCAAGGCCAAGCGCGATTTGCTGCTCGCGCGGCACCGCCGTAGCGTCGCTCTCGCCAAAGCCGCCCGCGTGCAAACCGCCCTCGGCGATAACTCCAAAAGCGCCACGTTCGATCGGCTCAAGGACCGCGTGCACCACACGGAATCTGTGGCCGCCGCGGAAGTCGAGCTCATCACCGACGACGTCGCCGAAAAGCTCACGCGCCTCGACCGCGACACCGAAGTCGAGCGCCTGCTCACCGACCTCAAAGCGCGCCGCCGCCTGCCGGCGTGAGCGGGATGCTGTTCTCCGGCTAGCGGTGATTGGCGGGTCAGGGATTCAATCAAGCGTTCGTCTGGGCCTTCCGGCGTTTTAGCAGGCGAGACGGTGCCGGAGAGCTTTTCGTCAGAGGCCGAGCATCAACCCTATTGCGTACCGGAGCTCGCCGATTCCAGCCCCTGACGCTTCACAGGTTTCCACGTTACGTCGCCGCGTAGATACTCGATGATCCCCTGTAACCGCCAGATCATGTGCAGCTGCCGGTAGGGGAAATGTTCGAGGAAGCAGTAACTGACGAGCCGAACCACGTCCTGCCAATCATTATAGCGCTTGTAGGTCATCTCTTCCTGGAGCACGGATCCGATGGAGATCAGCGTTGCAAACGCGTAGCCGAAGAGCAGGAACTGAACGAAAAATTCCCGGCTCAGCGCGCCCAGTATCGCAGCCGCCGCAATGGTTAAAATGCCGCCGAGCTCGATGATGGGAGCGAAGAGTTCAAAGAGCCATAAGTAGGGAAGGGCAAACGCTCCGACGCGTCCGTATTTCGGCCTGAAGAGCATGTCGCGGTTTGGCCAGAGCACGTCGAGAAGCCCCTTTTGCCATCGCGCCCTCTGCTGTCCGAGCGAGCGCAGATCCGACGGAACTTCTGTCCAACACACCGGGTCCGGCACAAATTGGATTCGGTAGTCCGCACCCTTTTCGAGCAGGTGTCGGTGCATCCGGGCCACCAGGTCGAGGTCTTCCCCGATCGAGGACGATCTATACCCTCCCACCGCGCGCACCAAATCGGCCCGGAAGACTCCAAACGCTCCCGAGACGATCATCAACATATTGGCCTGCGCCCACGCCTCTCTTCCAATAAGGAACGCGCGCAGGTATTCGACGACCTGTATCACTTCGATGCTCTTCCGCGGCAGCTTCACGCGCTTCAACCGCCCCTTCTCGATCTCGCTTCCGTTCAGCACGCGTACGATTCCGCCCACGCATACAACGCGCTTCGGGTCCGCAAGCACTGGGACCATGATCCGCAAGAGTGCGTCTCTTTCCAGAATCGAATCCGCGTCCACCACGCACACGTACGGAGCCATTGCGGCATTCACTCCGGCGTTCACGGCATTCGCTTTGCTTCCGCCTGGTTCCTTGTCCACAACCAGCAGCCGCGGATCGGTCTCGCTTCGATAAAGCCCACGCAACGCGGCAGTGTCCAGTTGCTGGATATACAGCGACCTCACCTCCCGCAGTTTGAATTCGTCCACCAATTGCGCGAGCGTGCGGTCCTTCGAGCCATCATTGACGACAATGACCTCGAGTTCCGGGTAATCGAGATCCAGAAGGTTTCGAACGGCCACGCGTATGGATTTCTCTTCGTTATGGGCCGGAACTACAATCGCAACCGGCGGAGCTAGCGGTGTTTCCTTGATCCATGATAGGCGATCGCTTTGCAGTCGTCGTTGATGAGCCGCGGTGGTTCTCAGCGCCACCCCCAGCATCGCCAGGTAGCACAAATTACAGGCCACGTAGTACCAAAAGAGAAAATGATTCACAATTTCGAGAGCCCGGATCATGGCCGCGAGAACGCTCCGGCGGAGACTCTTTCCGCCGCCGCAGCGTCCTCGGCCGGCAAACTTCCTCGGCGCAGCACTTTCAGCAGCTCCTGCTTTTGTTCCCCGGGGATTCGAATCGTGGCCTCCAATTCCTCTTCGAGTTTCGCCCGCAGGTCGGCATTCTCTACCGCAGTGAGGAAGGCGTGCACGCCATAGCGGTCTCTGGTGGCTACGGCCTGCTCGAATACTGAGGCCAATTCCGTCTCGAATAACACCAGCGCTTCTGCCGCGCGCAGCCGCACCAGGCGGTTCGAATCCGTCAGCCCCAGCAAAAGCGCCGGGATGGCCTCGGCGTTTCGAATCTGCCCCAGGCTTACGAACGCGCGCAGCCGGACGAACCATACCGGGTCCTTCGCCAGCCCTCTTAGGGTTTCCAGCGCAAGCCTGGGATGCGCGTGCGAAATGGCTCTGGCCGCCGCGGCTCGCAGCTCATCAAGATCATCTTCCGCAAAAGGAAGCAGCTCAGCGCCAAGCGCGGGGGATGCCACTTCGCCGAGCACCCGTCCAAGTACTTCGCGGACAGGTCCTTCCGCATGCCGCAGGTAGGGCAGGAGTAGCTGCGGGCGTTCCGCCGCACACTGAATGAGCGCGTTCTGCAGCGGGAGCGCTGGCACGCACAGGCCCATTTCCGATACCCAATTCAGGATCTCCTCTGCGGCCTTTGGCGACGCGGTGCGTCCCAGCCCGCGAAGGGCTGCCAATCGTGTTTCCGTGTCGCGGTCGCGCAATCCTTCGGATAGCGCGGGAATTCCTTCGGGCGCGCGTGTCCTTCCCAGGGCCACCAGCGCCCGGCGCCTTCGCCACCTACGATGATTTCGCGCGTCATTCACGCCTTTGTCGATCAGGCCGCTCGTTCGAAGGAAGCTCAGGATGCGCGCGGATTCCTCCCGGCCGGCGCGCTCCAGCGCATCCAGGGCCATGGCCTCAACAATTCGCCGGTCAAAGGGATTCTTCCGCCACATTTCGTAGGGAAGTTGCCCGGAAAGCAGCATGTCCCACTTCTGGCGAAATTCAAAAGCCCGGTGGTCACGCTTCACAAAAAACGACTTCCGGTACATCCTCCGGACTAAGATGAACCCAAGCAGTAATGCGTCCGCCGCAATCGCCGCAATGATTGCCTTTGCGACGATTGCCGCCGGCCCCAGCCGCCATAGTTTCTCAAAAATGGAGGCCATAGCTGAACCCAAAACTCGTATCTGTCCGGTTTTGTGTGCGCTTCTGATAGCCCGCGTAGCCGGTTACGTCTTGGCGCTCCGTGAACTGGAATCGCAAACCCCCGCCATAGGTTTGCGAGGCAAAACTTCCGATCTGGTCCACCTGCCCAAAGTTTTCTGTCCCGGCCGCATAAAACGCATTCCCAGACAACCGCCTCACGCCGCGGACAGCCAGCGGAAATCCCAGCCGCGTAACCCCGGAAGGCCGCCATTCCGCGCCCGTTCCTGAAAAAGTGCTGCGCGCACCGGTCGCGCCCAGCGACAGTGTCCACTCGCCGGCCAGATACATGGTCGCGGTCCCATTTAGAGCCAGAATTCGGGAAGTTGCATACCAGTACCAATGCTGACCGTAGCTAAATTCCACCGCGCGGGCGAAATTTGTCTCGCTGGTCTTCCACGCATGATCCATCTCAAAAAACGCTTCGCTCCTCGGGATTACCGCGTTATCGTCTCCTGCTCCGCCCCCCACGGTGAGCGCTCCCCATTTCGGCCCGTGCCCGGTAACGCTTCCCAGAAATTTTCCGGCCTCGACGCCAACTCGCCGATAAAAACTTCCGGCAGCGTTTGTCGTCCAATGCGGCGTCCAGTGCGAGGCAAGGCTGGTCCACTCGCCGCGATTGGCGCTCGCGAAATTGAAAAGGTCGTTGTCTTGGCCGAACCGCAGTTCATGTTTGGGTTCGCCGCGCAGGGAGATCAAACCAGCTTGTGCCTCCGCGCTCGTGCGATCCAGCTTTAGCCCCTTCTGGAATTCTGAGCGGGCCTCGTTTCGTTCTCCGGCCGCCCGCAGCGCGCGGCCCCGCGCCACGTGCAAATCAGCGCGCTTCGGGTCAATTTCCACGGCGCGCTCAAGGGCTCGCAAGGCATCCTGCGTTCTTCCTTCGCGCAGGTATAGGTTTCCCAACCCCATCCACACGTCCGGATCGTTGGGCGCGACTCTTACGATTTGCAGGTATTCCTCCTCGGCTTTCCTCACCTGTCCCGACCATCCCAGCACGCGCGCTCGCCACGCTCGTACCTCCATGTCCTGTGGCGCGCGCGCCGCCTCGCGATTCACGGTCCGCATTGCGGCGTTCCAGTCTTGCGCCTCCGCGTACTTCCGCACTTCTGTTTGCCAGTTCGGTGCTTGCTCTTGTCCCTGAATCCGGGGACTCAGCAGCAATGCGCCAGCGAGCGGAAGGGCTAGCGGGAGCCACCCTGACGCGCGTCGCCTCCTCCGCCACGGCCTCTTTCCTTCTCCGAGATTGGCTTCTTTGCACACGGGCGCACTCATTTTCAATGCAATGGGCGCTCCATCCCGACGGGTGACCTCACTCCCCTCGCCGCGATATAAGGGCTTTGAAATCTTCTAATTACTGCCGGCTTGATTCGTGACCACTCATCTTTGGTTCCTCAGTGGCACACGGGACTGGTTTTGTGCCAATTTGGCACAGACGCCCGATGGGCCCATCTGCTTGGTGGGATGAGGTATTCTTGATCAATCGTTGATTCAGTATTGGGGAAAATAGTCCGGCATGCATCCGGCATTTATCGCGGCGCCCATCGCGGCAGGAGTCTTTGCCACGGGAATTACTGTTTACGGTGCGGCCTATTCCCGGTCGCAGATTTTTGGCCCAACCATTTGCCGCACGAATTCCCCACGCAAACTTGCCATCACATTTGACGACGGGCCGAATCCCGCCATCACCCCGAGGTTGCTTGATCTCCTCGATCGTTGCCAGGCGCGCGCGACTTTCTTCGTCATCGGAAGATTCGCCCGTGAGTGTCCCGAACTCCTCCGCGAAACTATTGCCCGCGGCCACGTCCTCGGTAATCACACGGAAACGCACCCTAACCTTTTCTGGCTGACTCCTCAACAAATTCGAGACGAGCTCCGCCGCTGCAATGACGCCATCATCAACGCAACCGGCGCTCCGCCAAAATGGTTCCGCCCTCCTTTTGGTTTGCGCAACCCCTGGGTCGCTCCTGCGGCGCAGCAGCTCGCGCAGCGCGTCCTCATGTGGACCCTGATTCCCGGCGACTGGCGCTCCGGGACCGCCGAATGGCTCATTCGCCGAATGCAGCCGATCTCCGCGCATGCTCAGCGAAACCTCGGGAACATCTCCAATCCTGCCGCCAATGGCGCCGGCGACATTCTCTGCCTCCATGACGGCAGCCATTTGCAGCAGAACGGCGACCGCACCCGCACCCTCGCAGCGCTCGAATACTGGCTACCCCGGTGGCGTGACCTCGGCCTCGAATTTGTTACAATCGACGACGCGGTGCGCACACCCGCCCCTTAGCCATGGACGAACGCGCTTTCTATACCGAGAAGGAAGAAACCAGGAAGATCAAGCTCCTCTGCCCGAGTTGCCGTGGCGAATTCGAGTTTCCCGTCCGCTGGAAGGTTTGCCGCAAGAAAAGGGAACTGCCGCGCGGCGCCGGTGAAGAAGACCGCAAGAAATTCGCAAAAGCTACCTCCTACATGATCCGGCTCGACGACCTGGTGGCTTGCTTCAAGTGCCGCAAGCGCTTTGAGCTGACGGGCCAATCCACCGTCTTGATCAGCGATAATCTTGGCGACCCCAACGCCGACCCCGAAAACTTCGGCAACCGCTGATCCTCCTTCTAACCTCGAACCTCCAATATCCAACCTCTAAATTTCCGGATACAATTCAAAAAAGGCGGACACCGACTCGTGAAACGTCGCCTCAATTTCTTCCTTCGTCCCTTCGATTAAGTGCATCGTCACTCGCGCCGTCCGGCCATTTTTCAGCGTCACCGTGGCGTCCTTCACTTCTTTCAGATCTTCCTCTGGCAACAAACGCATCCCGTAAATCAGCGCCAGCTTTGCCATCTTTTCCTCCCCGCGTTCGCATCAGCCTAGCCCCTCCGTCGCCTCCGGTCAAACTTGCAATTCCCCCGTACTGACGGAGCACGTCGAAGAGCAACATGGACAAACGTGCATTTTTCGCTTGCAAATTTGTTATACCTGGGGTACTGTCCTCTCTGGGAAATGGTGCCTTCCCATACTCATACGGATCGCCACAATTTTCCCCCATTGTTTTGATATCTTTGCGGATCTGTTAACTTTCTTATAAACTTTGGGGCCTGGAACTCATTTAGAATCATAATCTTACGAACACCTCGCAACGATAACAAAACAAACACTTTGTAACCCCTTTAGAATCACATTCTTTGCAGACCACCATATCTTAAGGCCTGTATTTTGATATTCTTACGAAATATAGGGGGGTGGGAGGGTGCCCCTTCCACCTGGCTGGCTCGAACTGCCGGTCTCAAGGATGGCATTGATAAGGCTCAGGCAGACGGCTCACTTCACCCATACGGGTGCTCAGGTGCTTGACGGGATTCCTCTTCAGGAGCATCTTTACAACACACGAGGGCATCGGACTGTCTATGTCAGGGAGCACGCGATGAATACCAAAGCGTTCAGCTTGAGTTCCCCGGCCAGAATTCTCTGCGTGATTGCGCTTTTGTCGCCGATTAGTCTGTGGGCCCAGCAGCCGGACGGCCCGCAGGCATCGCCCCCTCCGCCAGTTGCTCCCGCGAAACCCGCCGTCGCGCCGCGCGCCGCTTCTTCGGAAAGAATCACGATTCCTGCGGGGACGCGGCTCGGTGTAGTTCTCGAGAACGGCATCTCCACGCGGGGAGCCAAGGCCGGCGATTCCGTGTACTTTCATACTTCGTTTCCCCTTACGCAGAACAATCGCATTGTGATTCCCGTGGGTTCCTATATTCGCGGTGAGCTGCTCGAATCAAAGCGGCCAGGCCGCGTCAAGGGTCGCGGTGAAATCCGGATGCGCCTGGACACACTCATCCTGCCGAATGGCTACACCGTCAATTTGAATGCCGCCCCGCGAAGTGCGGATTCGGGTGGAAAAGAGACCATGGATTCCGAGGGCAAAGTGACCGGCGCCGGAGGTAAAGGGAAGGACGTCGAAACCGTTGCCACGACGACGGTGACGGGCGCGGGCATTGGCGCCATCGCTGGAGGCGGCAAGGGCGCCGGCATCGGCGCTGGCATCGGCGGGCTAGCCGGGCTTGGTGCCATCCTTCTGACTCGCGGGCCGGATGCCGAATTGCCGCGCGGTTCGGCACTCGACATCGTGCTCGAACACGATCTTTTTCTCGATGCCAGCCAGATTCAGTTCACCAACCTGGGTACGGCACAGCCAATTACGCCCCCACCCGCCCGGCAACAGTAATTCCTTCTGGTTTGTTTTGTCGACGGCGGTGTCGCAACGAAGACTGCAAATCGGGGCTTTCTCCTACATCCGCTGCCTTGGGGAGGCGACACTGCTATCTCCGCCTGACCATTAGCACCTTGATTCAGGTCCCGTGCAGAATTCAAATCCGGCAATCGAACTGACCCGCGCGTCGGTCCATTCTCTTGAATTTAGAAGTCTTATCCGCCTCGCGCCCACAGTAATCCCGCGGCAGGCATAAGAGAAGATTTGGCAGCAAGCCTGCTACTCCCCATTTAGCAAGCAAATCCAAGCCGCCAGGTGATTTTCATGTTGAAAGGCAAGCCCGTTTTCTTTTCCGCCGTTCTGCTCATTTTCATTAGTCGAACATCCTTGGCTCCCTTTACTCAGGAGCCAGTCCCGTCCCCGGCTGCGCCGAAGCCCTCCTCCGCGCCCGCGCCCGCTACGGAGAGGAACGCTGACGCCGCGCCTAATGCTCCGCAGGGAGAAAGAATTGCCCTTCCCGAGGGCACACATCTTCCACTCATCCTGAACAACGGCATCAACACCCGAACCGCAAAGTCCGGCGACTTTCTCTACTTCCAGACGGTCTACCCGATCGCTCGCAATGACCGCGTCCTTATTCCAATGGGCACCTTTGTGCGCGGCCGACTCCTCTCTTCCAAGCGCCCAGGACTTATAAAGGGCCGGGGCGAGTTTCGCATGGTCATCGACCAAATCACCTTTCCCAACGGCTACACGATCGCCTTGACTGCCACACCCAACAGTGTTGAAACAGACGGAAAAGCAGGAGTCGATCCCGAGGGCACCATTCGCGGCCCGGCCAGCACGAAGCATGACGCCGGGATCATTCTTGCCACCACTGCCGGAGGCGCGTACGTCGGAACCGTAGCTGGCGCGATCAACTCCGGCGCCCCCGGCAAAGGCGCAGCGATCGGAAGTGGCGCAGGTCTGCTCGCGGGGCTCGCGGTGATGTTTCTCACTCGTGGCCCCGAAGCTGAGTTGCCGCGCGGTACGACCATCGATGTAGTTTTCGAGCATGCCCTGTTTCTTGATCCCGCGCATCTTCCCGCGGGCGACGCGGGAAGATACGCGCCGCCCTCCATTCCGGCTGCGCCGCCGGAACAACCCCGTCACCTGCGGCAACCGTTAGGAAGCTCACTGCTTCGCTTGTTGGCTCCGCCGAGGCGTTATTGAGATGGCGCACCTCGTTTGAGCCGCGGCTTGTTTGACAGGGGGAGCCGGTCGATTTCCTGGGAACAGCTTGTCTTTCGCTAGGCCTTGGCGGGAGAGCTTCGCTTCACTTCCACGAAGCGCATGGGGCTGAAGCGCTCCCAATCCACGCTGACACGCTCTTCCATCACCCGCTCGCGGATCAGCCGTGCGGTAATCGGCGCAAGAAGTATCCCGCTGCGAAAGTGCCCTGTGGCAATGAGCAATCCATCAATGTCGGTGGACCCGAGAATCGGCAAATGATCCGGCGAATCTGGCCGCAGCCCAGCCCAGGTCTCGGCGATGCGCGCGTCCGCCAGGCCGGGGGCAAGCTCGATCGCCCCGCTAAGAATTTTTTCGATGCCGCCCGCCGTCAGCCCTTTGTCGAAGCCGGCATATTCAACCGTCGCGCCGGCCAGGATTCTTCCATCGTTCCGTGGCACCAGATAGATTTTCTCGGACCAAAGCACGCGTTCCATTTTCAAGTCGTCCGCGTACAGCGCCAGCATCTGCCCCTTCGCCGGACGCACCGGCGCGTAGGTGGCCGCTCCTTCGATATTTGCGGAAAAGCATCCCGCCGCGATGATGGTCCAGGCGGCCTCGACTCTTTCTTTTTGCAGGATTAACCCGGCGCATCGGCCACCCGTACGCCAAACGGCTTCCACGCTCGCATCGGGGAAAATTTCCGCGCCGCTTCTTTTCGCTGCTTCCAGAACCGCTCGCGTCAGCGCGCGATTGTCCACCGAAGCTTCCTCCGGCCGCAGCACCGCTGCTTCCACGTCCTCGTTGAGCGAGTGTTCCATGGCCCGGGCGTCTTCGGCGCTAAGCGGCTCTGCTTTCAGTCCCAAGCCATGATGCAACGCGATCAGCGTGCTCAGCTCCGCCCTTGCATCCCGCGAAAAGATGGCTTGCAGCGTTCCCTTGGGGCGATAGCCTGCGCTCAGTCCGGAAATTTCCTCCACGCGTTCTACAAATTCCGGGTAGAGCGCCAGGCTGGCTTTGCCAAGCGGTACGAGCGGGATCATCGCGCGGCTCTCCGGCGCAGGGGAAAGGATGCCCGCTCCCGCCCAGGAAGCTTCCTTGCCGGGTTCTTGGCGGTCGAATACTCCGACGCGTAGTCCGCTTCGCGCCAGTTCCAGCGCAATCGCCGCGCCGATCAGCCCGCCGCCTGCGATGACGGCATCGACCTTCTTCATGCTGCCATCTTAGCGCATCTGCGCAGAGGCCTCATCGTGTGCGCAAAGCGCGAAATCTCTTCACTCTCGCTTCGTTGCTTTGTGCTTCGTGCGGTTGTTTTCGCGGAGAGATCTTCTGTCGGCGAGAAACGTAAGATGGCGCGACCTACAACGAGCCGGCCAGCTCCTCCGATAAGGCTTGTGCCTTCTTGGCCAGGTTTCTCGCCCGCGCCCAATCACCGGAGCGCGCGGCTTCCCGCGCGTCGGCGATAAAGCCGCGCACCTTCGAGGCGAGATCCGCCTGCACAGCGTTCAGGGGCTTCCCGTTCGTCGTGGAAAGATTACGTTCTGCATTGTTTAGACTCTGATTTGTCTCTTGCCGGAACGTTGACGATTCCTGCAAGGTCAATTCCGGCACAATGACCGGCGCATCCCGTTTGCCAGACGTTCCGTTTTGCGGCGAGGAAGATGCCGCAACTCGCGGCTTCGCTGGAACGCCGCGCTCCGCTGCCAGTGGCGAGAAAGGCGGCAGCTCCGGCCGCAAGTCCGGCGCGAGGTCATGGAGATCGTCAACCTGTGTCGCTGGCCGCGCGGGTAGAGTCGGCCGGACTTGCACGGCGGTTGCCCATGGGATTGACGAGTGGGTCCTGCGCATGGGACAGCCGTTCATCGAGAACGCGCAAGCACATAGCGATAACAGAGACAATATGTTGCGGCGGCGTTGCTTCGCGAACCATGACTGGGTTTTCTCTCTGTTCATTCTCAAGCCGCGAGCGGCAACTCGATTCGGAACGTCGTTCCCCGGCCGACCTCCGTAGTGAAGTCTATCGAACCGTTATGAAGCTGCACAATTCGGAACGCGCTGGCGAGTCCGATGCCGCTGCCCCCCGGCCGAGTTGTAAAGAACAATTGGAAGATTTTCTGGCGGTGTTCCGGCGGGATTCCTTTCCCCGTGTCGCCAACCGTGATTTCCGCCATCTCGCCGCGCCGGCTCAGCACTAGCCGCAATTGTCCGCCGCTGGGCATGGCGTCGGCGGCGTTCAATACCAGGTTCAGCACCGCTTGCTTCAAGAGCGCGCGATCCACATAAACTGCCGGCACATCGATCGGCAAAAGCCGCGCTACCTGTACATGCGCTTTCTGCAGTTGCGGTTGCGCCACCTCGAGAACTTCCTTGAGCAATTCGGCAAGTTGCGTCGCCTCCAGCCGCACGTCCATCGGCCGCGTGAAATCGAGGAAGCGCTTTACCACCGCGTCCAGCCGGTCGATCTCTTTGTCCAGTACGTTCACGGCCTGCTGCGCGGCGCTTTCCTGATCCGCGGGCAGAGACTCTTTCAAATTCTCGAGCCACAGCCGCATCGAGTTCAGCGGGTTCTTTACTTCGTGCGCCACTCCGGCGGTGATGCGCCCCATCGCCGCCAGCCGCTCGCTCACCTGCAATTGCGTGTTGATGCTCTCGAGAGAGTCGAGATCGCGCAGCGTCACCAGCGCGCCCATACGCTCGCCGTCCTCCTGAATGGCCTGCACGCTCACGCTGACGCGCCTCATCCCTTCGCTCGTCGGCAGTTCCACTTCCGCAGCCACCTCGCTCAGTTCGTCCCCTTCGATGCCCAGCGCTTCGTGCAGCGCGTGTCCCGCCGGGAAAATCTCGTTCACTCGCCGTCCCAGAAACTGCCCTGAGGGGGCGCCGAGAAATTTTTCCGCCGCCGGGCTGACCATTACCGCCCGCGCGTCCCGCGTAAAAAGCAGCAATCCATCCTCGAGTCCGGCCATCACTGAATTCATGTTTTCGCGCAGCGTGCTGAAGATTTCGTGCACGCCGCGGAGCTGTTGTCCGACCTGGGTGATTTTCCGCTGCACCTGGCCCAGTTCGTCGCCGCTGCCCGCGAGGTCCTTCGCTTCCGGCGAGGGCGCGTCGTACTGCCCCGCGGATATTCTGTCCAACTGCGCCGAGATATCCGCCAAAGGCGCCAGCGTGGCGCGGCTGACCACGGCCGCTAGCAGGGTCGAAATCAGCAGCGCCACCACTACAATGCTCCCGGAAGCGCGCAGGCTCGGCGTGATTTCATCCCGCAGCAACCGCGCGGACATTCCCACGCGGACCTCTCCGAACGGCTCCCCGCCTTTGTTGAAAGGGAAATCCACTTCGTAGACGTGCTCCGCGCCGTACAGCCGCCGCATCTCCTGGAAAAAATTGCCGCGCAGCAGCCCCGCGAGCGGCGTGCGTCGCGGCATGATTTTTCCGGGAAGCGTTGCGTCGCTCGAAGCCAGCACCAGGCCTTCGTGGTCCGAGATGGTCACCTCATAAATGGAAGGTTCGGCGGTGGCCGACTTGAGAAGCGAATCGAGCGCGGGGTCGCTTTCAAAAGCCTTTCGCACATAGTCGCGAACATCTTCGGGGCTGCTGCTGTCGGGGAGCAACCCCTTTCCTTTGAACTCCTCAAGCGCATGTCTCGCCTGCTCAAAAGACATGTGAGCGACGAACAACGCCCGCTCATTGGCCTGGCGGATGACCTGGCGGGTGACCCGCGCCACGAACACGCCGGAAATCACGGCCACGACCAGCAGCACAAGGCCGGTCATCACCAGTGTGAGTTTAGTTCGCAGCCGGAGCTGCATCGCGCGTCCTTACTCCGCCTCGGCGCGCTCGCCGCCGTATTCTTTAAGTTTATTGTGCAGCGTCTTCAAGCTGATGGCCAGCAGCTCGGCGGCGCGCGTCTTGTTGTTTCCCGTCGCGCTGAGCGTCTGGAGAATCAGCTCGCGCTCCATCGCGTCCACCGTCGTGCCGACGGGGAACTTGATGGCAGACAAATCGCTGGGCCCCTTGGCCGCGGATTTTCCGAATTCACCCGGCAGGCACGCGCGCGTAATCAGATCCTTTTCGCACATGATCGAAGCGCGCTCCAACACATTCCGCAGCTCGCGAATATTGCCCGGCCAGGTGTGGCTCATGAAAATGTCCAGCACCTCCGCGCCGATCCCGCGGACATGCTTGCCGTGTTTTGCGTTGACATCGCGCAGGATGTGCTCCACCAGCAGCGGAATATCGTCCTTGTGTTCGCGCAGCGGCGGCAGGTTGATGTGAAACACATTCAAACGGAAATACAAGTCCTGCCGCAATTGGCCGCTGGCGACCGCCTGCTCCGGGTCCTTGTTTGTCGCCGCGAGGACGCGCACATCCACCGGTGTCTCGCTCTTGCTTCCCAGCCGGCGCACTTTGCGATCCTCCAGTACGCGCAAGAGTTTTGCCTGTGTGGGCGCGGGCATTTCGCCGATTTCGTCGAGCAGCAGCGTCCCTCCGTCGGCGAGTTCGAAGCAGCCGATACGGCGCTCCGCCGCGCCAGTAAAAGCGCCGCGTTCGTGCCCGAAAATCTCGCTTTCCATCAGCGTTTCCGGAATCGCGGAACAATTGATGGCCACAAACGGCCCGCCGGTGCGCGGTGACAGTTTATGAATCGTCCGCGCCACAATTTCTTTTCCTGAGCCCGTTTCCCCGGTGATGAGCACGGATGCCGAACTCGGCGCAGCCATCTCCACGATCCGCATCACTTCCTGCATCGGCTTCGACCCGCCGACCAGGTCTCCCAGCCGGCCGGCCTCCCGCAATTGCCGTTGCAACGCCGCGAGCTGGCGCGCGTCGCGCGCTTTGCTCAGCGCGCGGTCCAGCAGCGCGCGGAGCACCGGTCCCTTCAGGGGCTTTTCGATGTACCAGAACGCGCCTGCTTCAATGGCCGCGACCGCGCGCTCCTCGCTTCCTTTTCCGGTGATGACGATGGCGGGAACGTCGTACAGCTCCGGACCGAGCTGCTTGAGCAAGTCCAGCCCGTTCATTCCCGGCAGCTCGACGTCGGCGATCAGGGTGTCCGGCTGATAACTCGCAAACTTGGCCAGCGCCTCTTCCGCCGTGGCCACGCCGAGAACGTCGCAGCCCCATCGCTGCAATAGTTGCTCGTAGCCTTTTCGCGCGTTGTCTTCGTCCTCGACGATCAGCACGCGGTCTTTGCGCTCCGCCGTATCCATTGCGCGCACAGCGCTCTTTGATTCATCGCCCATGCGATTCTGCCTCTCAACATGCTCTTCTTACTTATTTTCGCAGATTCTGCCGCAGACCGGGCACTCCGACTGTAACAAGCCTCCGCTCCGCTTGCCAAGCGGCCATTCCTCTCATTCGGAAACGCGAACGGGCGCGTCACCTGCTGCCGTCCACCTGCAAAACAAAAGAGCCGGCGCAGCCTCCCGCGCTGCGCCGGCTCACCCCCGGCCATCCGTATTGATTTCAAATCAGTGAAAGCGGAGAACTTCAGCGTGCCCCCGGGTCTCAACGGTTAGCCTTCAACTATCGAGTTCCAACTCTCGCTCTACTCCTTCACCAGATAAAGCGATCGCTCCAGTTCCAACTCGAGCTTCGCTCCTTTCGGCAGATCCAGTTCGTGGCCGCGGCCGGATTCCATCAAATACGCCGTGATCGCTCCTAGCGCCGCGCCCTCAGCAGCTTCCTTTTTGTTTTTGTTTTTCACGCCCTTCACTGCGCCGATAGCGGCGCCCGCAGCCGCAGCTTCTGTCGCATCGTGCTGTGTGCTCGTTCTCCCTTCGATGAGCCCTTCCTGCGCCGGCCCGGCCTTCACGCTGTGGTCGCCCGGAACGCTCACCACTTCCGCGACGATCGGCAATCGCCCGAACTTCGTTCGAATCTCATCAAATGTCAGCCAGATTTTTGCGCGGCCCGCAACTCCTGCCGGCTCAACGTGGCTTACGTGACCGCGGATCTCTGCGCCTGTTGGAAGATAGATTCCGCTTCCCGCCTCGAGCGGCTCGAGCGTCTTCACTTTGAACTTTGCGTTTTCCTGCATTCCCTTGGAGCTCAATTGGTCTTCCAGGCTGACCAGGAACTTCGTCCCCGGCGCGACGGCAAAAGTTTCCGCCGGCAAGCCGTGGCGCTGCCCGTCGGCGGCCTGCCGCTGAAGTTGCGGTTGTTGCCCCGGTACCGTCGCCTGCTGATCTTGAGCCGGTTCTGATGGCCGCTCTTGTGCCGCCGCGCGCGCCACGCCCCCATTGAGCATGATCGCCAGTGCCACGGTTGCCATCTGCAACCATCTCTTCTCAACCCATA
>WNFO01002849.1_pt1 | contig 17537 bp, 9 predicted proteins | sample 5400251 | NCBI WGS metagenome assembly WNFO01 (sample SAMN13153354, study PRJNA577476) | soil metagenome | isolation source: 100 cm saprolite under Madrone tree | place: USA:California | collected 2016-06-14
GATCCCCGAATCGGCACACAAACATTTACCGCCACCAATCTGATTCTGTCCGAGCCGGACCCGAAGCTGTTCGATTTGCCGGAAGGATTTAATGTCGTCGACCGTCGCCTGACCGCCCCGCCTGAGAATTGATCGAGCCGCTTACCTCTAGTGAAATCTTGGCTGCTTGTTTGAAGGTTGGAATAACTAGCCGTGATAGCCTTCGAGGCGAAGACCTCTCCACGCAAGTCCCTGTCGGCCCCACACGAAGGACTAAAGTATCCAAGCCGGATTCAGTGTGACGATCTCGTCAGTCTGCGGAAGTCGGATCCTTCTCACTGCGTCGGATCGCTATCACCCGCGAAAATCGCCGAACTCACTGGCGCCCTGGAAACGGCTCTGAACCTCCCGTAACGGCCGCGCGAACCGGCACCGATGAAGCGATTGGCTCGGCGTTTAGCTGAGACGTTTTGCGCCAATCCACTTCGGTGATGTCCACTGACCCCGCCGCGCCGCTTGAAAGAACATACGTCACGCTGCCTTGATGGATGCGGTAATTCGTCACCGCATACACATTGCCCGGCTTGAGGGCGATCAACTTAATCCGCGGAGGTTGGCGCACAGTCCTGGAGTCTGCAGCCGATGGCTCTGCCTGCGCTGGCGAAGGCTCAGAAACGTCGGGCTGCTTCTCCGGCGCCGTAGTGCTCTCGGCGGCGTTGCTGACATCGGAGATTTTGTTTTCCGGCGTGTTCACCGCTTGCGCCTGTTCAGCGGATGGCGGTCTGTCGGAGCCTGGTGGCCGGTCAAAAGATTGCGGCCTGTAGGACGGACGCGGCCGGTCGTACGAGGCCGGCCTGTTATAAAACTGACCAGAAGCCACCTGCCGAGGGACGTCGATATCGTCCATCAGGCGCACGGTGATCTGCTCTTCCCCTTTCAGCGTGGGACGTGGGCCGCGGGCAGGCAGCGTCAGGATCTTCCAGGGCCACAGCGGAGGAATGAGCCATTCCACGATGTCTCGCTTCGGGTGGCCGCGCCCCACGATGTCCCCGTGACGATCCACTTTGTATCCTTTAGCCGCGATGACTTTGCTGGGAACCGGAACATCGGAAGTGGGGAAACCGATGCGGTCAAATACCAACTGGAGATAGCCCTTGCCCACGAAGTGTCCGGGCTCCTTGTCTGCCTCCAGGTGTCCTCCGAGGTAGCTTCCCCGGGGAAAAACGTTTTGTCCGAATTCCCGCAGGGTGCTCAAGTGGCAGACCACCGGGTCGCCAACGTCGGCAGTGGCTGAGGAAAAGTTTGGCTCGTCGAGCGTGCACTTAAGAAGCGTGCCAGCGGGCACCAGGATGTCCTGAGCCTTCGTACTCGTTTGGACCGCCAGAAACACCAATGAGAAAATCAAGTACGCAGAAATGCGTCGCATGTGCTACCTCCCCATTTTGCGGGCCGGCATGGCAAAACCTGAAGCTGCAGGACACAATACGACTTTGCCTTGCCAGGTCCCAGCAAAGTTCCGATTGACGAAAGCTACTCTTTCTCCGGCCGCCTGGCAATACGGATAATTTACATTACTCCAACAAAACAAAGGGGTTACGCATGCACACGTGCTCTTAAACCCAATGAACCCAGGTCCCCGGGAAAAGTTGCCGGGCGGTCCATGTTTCTGTAGACTCACCGGCTTTCCGTGTACCCGAACCTGAAAACTACACCCACGCTCACACGGAAATCGTTCTGCCACTTGCCTCCCAAGCGAGTCGGGACATAATCGGCTTGGAGGACGCGAATGGCGAGGCGCGGGCTCAAGTTCACGTCGAGGCCGCCGCCGAAGCCCAGCGCAAGATTCGTCCTCCGAACCAGATCGCTGGTGCCGAAAGAGTCCGTTTCGACAAGCCGTGTATTAGTGACACCGACCAGAGCGTGGACAAAACCGCTTGCCTTGCGACTGCGGATCTTGAGTTCTGGACCAAACAAGGCCTGAGACGTAACTACGCTGTTACTGGAATGCCGGAAGGGAGGAGGGATCCGCGATCCCCGGGATTGGATCCCCAGGTCCGTCAGAACCACACTGAAGTTGCGGTAGGGATTAAAGTTCACCCCCAGATGAACCCCATAGTAATTCTTGCTCACGGGCCCAAAGAGATTTGCCTGGGGGCCCAGCCCCACGTTGGCCTAGGAGAACCCGCCGAAGCACTCCCAGCGCGGAAATTCCTGCGCTCGTGCGGGAAAGGCCGCTGCCGAAGAAAGCACCGCAATTAGCGCAAATGCGCGAAGTCCGAATCTCTTAATGTGTTCTCCTCGGTAGCCCAGTTCAGCTTCCATGGCCGGACCCTACCGCCGCTCTCGTTCGCCCGCAAGCGACAACCTGCGCTACCGTCACCTTTGTCGTTATTTGTCGCGTCCTTAAGCCGGATTTGTAGGTGGGTGAACCTGAATGGAAGATACGAACTCCGGGGTTCTTCACGTGGGGCAGGCGGCCCGGACGTATACCCCGAGATGACTGTGGGTACCCAACCCTCGCTTGGCGTTTACCCCGACGCTTCCCGTCGGGACACGTTTTCAGTATTCCGGTCGGCTTTACCGGAAAGCCCGGCATCCTTCGTCATCTGTAGCGGCCGGGCTTCAGCCCGGCTCTTGCTTTTGTAGGTCGGAGCGCAAAACGCGAGGACGAATTTAAAAAAGTAGTATACTACTGCGCAAACGCTCGATCCTGTGAGAATCGCATGCACAGCGCGCCTGCTTTGAAGTCCGATCCCGACTGTCTTCTGGACCTCAGCTGCGGCGGAGGCAGGAGGGGAAAAGTATGACCAGGGCCCGGATCGTCTTTGTTTTCTTGCTTGTTTGCGTTCTCGCGGCGTTCGGCTCAGTTTCGGCGCAGCAAAAGAGCGCATCTCGCGCCGGTTGGATCAGCGATGAGGGTTGTGGGGCCAAACACACGAAGCCCGGCGGCGCGGATTGCGTGCAGAAATGCTGGAGTGGAGGTGCTTCGGTGGGGCATCCGGAATGGAAACCCCAGCGAGCCGTCTTTGTAGCTGACGACGATCAGGTAATCTGGATTGTCGAAAATCCTGAAGCCGTTAAGAACTTCGCTGCCGCGCATGTGGTGCTGGCCGGCCAATTCGATTCTGCGAAGAAGACGATTCACGTCGAGAAAATCACTCCCGCTGCGCAATAACGTGGCGGGGAGTACGGGCTAAACGAACGGGCAGTTTTTGACTGCCTTCCACTCGCCACTGTCTCTCTATCCCCTTTCCCGTCAGTCGCATCGTAAATTCCTCTTGACAATTTGTGTACTCCTACGGTAATATTTACGAAAAACATAGGGGGAGGGGGGGTACCCTCCTGTCTCTTTCATCAAGGACCAAAATGAACCAGAGTCCGCTAACTCCAATCCTGCCAATAATATGCGAAAAGGGATTATCGCCGCCTGCAACAACGGGGCAGGAGCGCGGATTGAGCGAGGTATGGTTTCTTCTTTGCGAGAACCGAGTCAATCCGCGTCTGAGTCGCGAACTGAAGGCCGTGTGCGGCCTAAGGCGCGGCTGGCGAGTTCTGCCCACGGGACGGACTCGAACTCAGCGAGGTAGGAGTACGCGACAGGAACTACCAGCAAGGTCAGGAGCAGACAGAGAGTTTGGCCCCCGATGATCGTGACAGCGATCGAAGCCCGTTGCTCGGAGCCGGCGCCGATGCCGATCGCCACGGGGATCAAGCCAGCGACGATGGAAAGAGTGGTCATGAGGATGGGGCGAAGGCGGACGCGATTCGCTTCGAGAATCGCCTCTCGCACGGGCATCCCTGCGGCGCGCAGACGATTCGTGTAGTCCACTTGCAAGATGCCATTTTTCTTGACGATGCCGAGGAGCAGGAACATGCCAAGTGCGCTCCAGAGGCTAAGGGCCCGGCCGGTGATCCACAACGAGAGCAAGGCGAACGGAATGCTCAGCGGCAGAGTTAGCATGATGATGAACGGGTGAGAAAAGCTTTCAAATTGAGCCGCCAGGACCATGTACATGAAGATCGAAGCGAGCAGCATGGCCAGCAGGAGATTCCAGGTGGTCTCTTCCAGAATTTTCACTTGGCCGGAGAATCGGTAGGAGTAGCCGGGCGGGAGCCCGACTTCTTTGATGGACTGCACGGTGTGCGCGGCGGCGAGGTCGAGAGGGTAGCCGGAAGCGACGTTGGCGTACACAGAAACCTGGAACTCGCGGTTGTAGCGCCAGAGAGTGGCGGGACCGACGCCGCGGACAATGGATGCAACATTCTCGAGGCGTACCTGACCAAGCTTGGTGGAAGGCACCATCATGCGGGCGAGAACATCGGGATTGTCGCGCTGTTCCTGGAGAAGCTGCATGGTGACGGGATATTGTTCGGAGCCCTCCTTGAAGCGAGTGATTTCGTCTTCGCCGGAATAAAAGAGCCGAACGGCGTCGCTGATGTCCGTCATGCGCACGCCGATGTCGGCGGCGCGCTGACGGTCCACTTTCACTTGCAGCTCGGGGGTATTGAGATTAAGGCTCGGATTTACGTCCACAAGGTCGGGATACTTCATCATGCGGCCGGCGACCACTTTGCTGATTTCCGCGAGTTGACTGAGTTCCGGGCCGCGGATCACCGCAGCGATGGGAAAGTAGGTCTCGCCGCCGAGGATGGAAGGCAGCCGGACGTTGTAAGTGATGTTGCGATACGTGCCCAAAATGCCGCGCACAACCGTAGCCATCTGTTCGTGAGTGCGTTTCCGCTCACTGCGTGGAACCAGTCCGATGAAGAGATGCGCATGATTCGTGGGCCCGTGGGTCAACGACTGCACGAAAGTCGTTTCCGGGAGCGAGATGATCTTTTCCGCCATTTCTCGGGCCGTTTGCGTGGTCTTTTCGAGGGACGTCCCTTCGGGAAGAGTGAAGGAGCTCATCAGCTCGGCCTGGTCATCGGCGGGAATCCAATCGCGTCCCACCAGGCGGTAGAGGCCAAAGGTCGAAAGAAAGGTCACAACACAAATCAGAATGATCGCGCGCCGATGCGCGAGGGACCACCGCAGCATCGTTAGATAAGATTCTTCTACACGGTGGAGGAATCCGCGAGTGGGAGCTTTCTGCTCCTTCGCTCCCAGCTTCAGAAGGCGGGAGCTCATCATCGGGGTCAGCGTGAACGCGACCAAAAGCGAAACAAGAATCGCCATGGCCATGGTCCAGCCGAAGGAATTCACGTACTTGCGGGCGTAACCGCTCATGAAGGCGATGGGGAGGAAAATGATGACGAGCGAGAGGGTCGTGGCCATGACGGCGAGACCAATCTCCCGGGTGGCTTCGATCGCAGCGGTCTTGCGGTCTTTCCCTTTCTCTTGCATGAAGCGAAAGATATTTTCGAGGACGATGATGGCATCGTCGATCACAATGCCGACGGCGAGGGTCAAGGCGAGGAGCGTGATGTTGTTCAGCGAGAAGTCCATCCCGCGCATCAGCGTGAACGTGGAGATGATGGACGCTGGAATGGCAACCGCGGCTATGATGACGGCGCGCCAGTTGCGCATGAAGAGCAAAACGATAAGGCTGGCGAAAATGCTTCCGAGAATAAGGTGCTCGAGGAGGGAGTGGACAGAAGCCTTGATGAAATCGGAAATGTCGTGGATAACCTGAAGTTGTACTCCCGGAGGTAATTGCGTCCGCAATTCGTCGAGCTTGCTCCGCACGCTATCCGCAACACGCACGGTATTGGCGCCGGATTGACGGAGCACCTGGATGCTGACGACATCCTGTCCGGGGCTGGCCTTGCGAAATAGCGCCGACCAGGTGCGAAGCTCCTGAGCGCCATCTTCGACTTGCGCTACGTCGCGGACGCGCACGGGCGTGCCGCCGCGGGTGCCGATGACGATTTCACCAAACTGCTCCGCGGAAGTTACGCGGCCGAGCGTTCGCAGGCCGAGCTCTTGCGGGCCGGTGATCATGCGACCCCCCGGCGCTTCAATGTTTTCGCGCTGCAGCGCGTCGCGAACGTCGAGGACCGTGAAGTTGTGCGAGGTGAGCTTCTGCGCGTCGAGCAGAACCCGGACTTGTCTTCCCTGCCCACCGTTCAGGTCAACGCTGCCGACTCCGTCCACGGTCTGGATGGCGCGGCGCACCTGTTTGTCGGCAATTTCGGTCAACTCGCGGCGGCTCATGGGCCCGCTGACCAGCAGGGTCATGATCGGATCGGACTGGGGATCCTGCTTGGTGATGACCGGCGGCAGAGTATCGCGCGGCAAGCGGCTGATAGCGGCGGCAACTTTTTCCCGGATGTCCTGCGCCGCCCCCTCGATGTCGCGCTCGAGAACGAAGGTGCAGGTGATGTTGGCAAACCCTTCGGTGGAATAGACGGTGATCTCATCGATCCCACTGACCGAGGAGATGGCGTCCTCGAGCGGCAGCACAACGCCAGTGACGACTTCCTCCGGAGTTGCGCCCGGCAATTGGACGTTGACGTTTACCGTGGCGGGGTCGGCCTTTGGGAAGAGATCCACGGCGAGACCGCGGTAGGAGAACACGCCGAGCGTCACGAGAAAAGCGAGCAGCATCACGGTGAAGACGGGATACTTGACGCATGTTTCGGCGAGCTTCATGGGCGTGGGTGGTTGGGCTGGCGGCGAAAGCTATTTCGCCGTTGCGTTCCCTTCGGTTTTTTCCTGAACGATAGCGCCATCGTGCAAATCCCCGGAAATGGCCACGGCGACACGGTCTCCTGGCTTCAGCCCTTCGGCGACTTCGAAACGCCGTCCGCGTTCGTCTTCGGTCTGGCCTGCGGGCCGGATTTGATGCTCCGAGACGCGATTCCCGCTCAAGAGAAATACCTTGTAGACGCCGTAGCGGTAGTTCACGGCACGTTCCGGCAAGAAAATGGTCTTCTCTTCTTTCTCACTGGGAATGGAGGCCTGCACGAAGAAGCCGGGCTTCAGGCGGCCATCGAGATTCACCAGAAGCGCTTCGGCTTCAAAGGTGCGCGAATCCTGGGAGACTGCCGGGTTTATCCGGGATACGCGGCCGTGAAATGTTTCGCCGGGAAAAGCCTCTACATGCAAATCGGTGGGCGCGCCGTCTTTGACCCAGCCGGCCCAACGCTCCGGCACCGCCAAGCGAGCGCGCAGGCGGTCCGTGCGGACGAGCACCATCACCGGACTCTGCACACGGAGGTATTCGCCGGGGTGAACGTTGCGCGTCTTGATGGCGCCGGGAAATGGCGCGCGAATCGTGGCGTCGGCTAACTTCTTCTCCGCCAGCTTCTCACTGGCTTCGCTGGAAACGAGCAGAGCCTTCAAGCGGTCGACTTCCTGCAGTGCGACGTTGTAGGTGGCCTGGGTGCTTTGATAACGGCTGGCGGCTTCATCGAGTTGCTGCTGGGAAATCAGTTTATCCTTGAACATTTCCTGCGCGCGGCCGTATTTGCGCTCCGCGTCGAAGAGGTCAGCTTCGGCGCGCTGGACAGAAGCGAGTTTCTTGGGATCGGGAGGAGGCGGGTCATTGGGTCCGATGCCGAGCTGCGCGCGGACTTGCCGCACCGCTCCCCGCTGCCGGTCCACCTCGAACTGCAGTTCCCGCGGATCGACGACGATCAGCGGCTGCGCTTCCTTTACCGTATCGCCCACATCTGCCAGCACCTGGGAAACAGTGCCCTCAACCTCAGAACTCAGGATGCTCTCTTCCAGTGCGTAGAGCGAACCAACGGCCTGGATCCGGCGCTGGGTAGTCTCCTCCGCGACGGTATAAAGTTGTACTGGCGCCGGGTGCGCGGCGTCTCCGAGGACGCTGCTGGAGTTTGATTTGGAACAGCCTGCAGCAAACACGGCGGTCAATAGGGCAAGTTCAGACACGCAGCGAATCATTGGATGAAGACCAGGCGCTTTTACTGTATTAGGGCACAAGATGACCGTGCTTTTCCTTTCTGAACTTTTGGACGCACGTCCACAGCTAGTTTTTATATCCCGGCTGGCACTCAGAGTCGAGCTATATCTCCGGGAATCCCGGTGGCGGGACAGCCCGGCATTTCGGACGGCCGAAGGCGCCTGAGGAACTGGGCTGCCACTCCTTTGAGGGCAATCGCAGTGCGTTCCACGCAAAAAGTTGAGCCTACTTCGCTGGGCTCCTTCATAAAATCCTTAGAAACCCCTCATCACTTTCATTGAGCGGCGTTCTTGAGAGACAGAATGTCATCGTAGATAAGTTGAGGATAGCGTTCGAACAAGGATCGTTTGGCGTCGAGCCACTCCTGCGTCTCTGCTTGCTCTTTCCGGGCGGTTGTCATCTGGGCTTGTACTGCTTCGAGCGCCGGGCCGCCTGGAATCTTTCGGACGCGAATGAAATTTACCGGGTCGAGCGCGCGCAGCCAGACTTCGCGCGGCTTGCGAAGCGGGCGCCCGAGCGATCCGGGCGCGAGGCTCTCCATCTCTGTCACCATACGCTCTGGAGAGTACTCGCGGCCAATCGCGCGGACAGCGGCGGCTACCAGGTGATGGGCGGTGCGGAAGCTGATGCCTTCTTCCCGAACGAGCGCGTCGGCCAACTCCGTGACGGTAAGAAAACTGCCGCAAGCCCGGCGGCGCATCCGCTCGCGATCCACTTCGGCGTGGCTCATGACGCCAGCGAAGAGCCGAAGCGTCCGCGAGGCGTCCGCGCACATAGAAAATGCCAGCGGCTGAAGGTCATCTTCGCTATCCACGATGTCGCCGAAGGGAGTATTGTGCACGCAACTGAGCACCGCTTGTGCCTGGCTGAACGCCTTGCTCGCCAGGATGCGTGTGTGTTCCAACGCGACCGGATTTCGCTTTTGCGGCATGATGCTGCTGCTTTGCACGTAAGCATCGCTCAAGCGCAGAAAACCAAATTCTTCCGTGCACCACAACAACAGGTCCTGCACGAGTCTTCCGAGGTTGACCATCAGGACAGCGATGACCGAGGCGGCTTCGGAAAGATAGTCAATCGCGGCGATTGCGCCGTAGGAATTCACCTGCAACCCTTCGAAGCCGAGCAAACGAGCGGTGTAATCGCGATCGATGGGAAAACCAGTGGTTGTAATGGCGCAGGCGCCAAGCGGGTTCCGATTGATGGTGGCGAAAGCAGCGCGCAAGCGCTGGATGTCACGCCCGAGGAATTCGACGGCGGCGAGCAAATAATGGGCAAGCGTAGTCGGTTGGGCCGGCTGCGTGTGAGTATAAGCCGGCATGATGGTTTCCGTGTGCGACGCGGCGACATCGAGCAATACCTGGCGCGCGTCCGCGGTTTCTGCCGCTATTCTCAAAACCTCCCGGCGCAGGCAGATGCGGTACATCGTCAGGTCAATGTCGTTGCGGCTGCGCGCGGTGTGAATCTTGCCCGCCACATCCTCACCGCAGGCTTGCACAAGCAGGTCTTGCACATAGAAAAACAGATCTTCGCAACGACCGTCGTAACGCGCCGCCAGAATCTTAGGACGATCGAGCCTGGCGATTGCTTCGAGGCAGAGGCGCGCGTCCGCCTTCGGGATGATGCTCTGGCGCGCGAGCATCAAGGTGTGAGCGGAATGGATTTCGAGTAGCGCGTCGAGGAAGTACTTCTTCGCGTCATCGAAATTCACTGCCAGAACAGTTTCAGAGTAGACGGGAGCAGGAAAGCGTTCGGCGGATTTGGACGGCGATGATTCGGAGGGGTGGGGGGGCTCCTTCAACGTGCGCGCCCCTCCACCGAGCAGAATTCAGACTTATCGGCCGCCAGGCGCTCAGCGCCGGGCCGGGAGAAAATCATCCTGAATGCCTCCTGTTTTCGGCACGCTCTGAGATCAGTCTAGCAGCGTCACCAGAAAACATCGAGCGTCCCTACCAGCGCACCCCCAACCCGAAATTGAGAATTCGGCCCTGGAGCACGGTGGAAGAGGGTGTGCCGAAGCCCAACGGAAAACCTGCCGGCGTAAGTTGCCCGCAACGCGTGGCGTCCAAGGTAAAGCTATTGGCCAACTTTGGGCACCCGCTGGTATCTACAACGACCCCTCCCGTTTTCAAGGTCGTGACGTTGGGGTGATTGAAAACATTTGTGGCTTCGGTCAAGAACTGCGCCCTGAAGCGTTCCTTCAGTGTGAAGAGCGTCCGCGTGTAGCGCAGATCAAACTGAACAATCTTCGGCCCCCGAAGCGTGTTACGTCCCATGCCGAGCAGCCGGGTTACGCTGCTACCCACGGTCGAGTCGCCGTTAAGGTTTGCGTTGACGGTAACGTTCTGCTCGTCGCCGGAAGCGATGTTCGTCAGCATGGCAAACTCGTTGTCATTCAACAGACGGTTCGCAATGGAGTTCTCCAGCTTCGCACGGGGAGACCAGACGGTACTAGCCGTGAAGGAGTGCGGCCGATTGATGTAGCTGTTGCCGCGGTCGCGGAGGCGATTCGTCGGATCTTCGACGTAGACCAGGTTCTGCTCGAAGCCATTGACGTCGGGAGCGTCGCTGATGGTATGCGAATAGATGTAGGCCGCGCTCACCACCAAGCCGCGCGAGAAGCGATGCTCGTAATTGATCTCCAGCGCATTGTAGCTCGAGCTCGTGCCCACGTCCTGTGAGGTTACGTTGTTGAATGCCGGGTTGGCACGCGTGCTGGCGCTCGGCGGCCTTGGATCGAAAAATGGGCGGCCGTCGAGTAGAAAACCCAGCGGATTAATGAGATTGATGTTGTGCAGCCACTGCAACTGCCGCCCGCCTGTGTTCACGTAGGCGAACGTCACGGCATCGTTCCTGGAGAGCTCGCGCGAAACCTGAATCGTGGTGGTCATGGCGTAAGCATTCTTGAAGTTCGGCGTGACTGTGAATACCGATGGAGTTGCCGGAGCGGTCGCCGTCGTCACAAGTTGCGGGAAAGAAGGCGCTCCCGGCGACGCCGGAAGGAACGATACGTTCAAGGACCGGCCGGCGCCGTCACTCGAAAGGGCGTTGAACCACAGATTGGTCGGAGGGGCGTCATAGAACATGCCCCAAGAGGCGCGGACGACGGTCTTGCCGCCAAGCCTCCAGGCCAAGCCCAGGCGCGGCGACACGTCGCCAGCGGGATTGTGGAAGTCGCGTGAGAAGGGGAAAGGAGCGGCCGCGTTCGCATTCGGCGACAGGAAACGGTCGTAGCGAATGCCGTAGGTTACCAGCAAGGATGGCCGAACTTGCCAACTATCCTGCCCGAAGAAATTAAAGAAATTAGAAATGTAACCCACGCGCGTGTTGCCTATCACAGCATTCACCTGGTCGTAGGACTTCGGGTTAGCCCCGCTCACGGCTGCCTGATACGCAGCGACTGAACCGAAGACATACTGCGTGAAGTTGTCTCCTTCCTGTACGTCGATGATGCGCGAATAGCCGAAACCCGCCTTGAAAGTGTGAGGGCCGCGAATGTAGGTTACATTGTCGTTCCAGCTAGGGATCTTTTCGGCGAGCACGTCGCCTACAGAGACGCTTCCGCCAAGATTTGCTTTACCTGAAATAGTAATCGCGGGCTGAGGCCCAGTCAGCGCGCCCGGAATGTGCTTCTCGTTCCGGTAAGGATAGGAGAATCGGAACTCGTTGAGGAGTTGCGGTGATATCGTGCTGACCCACTGCAGTCCCCCAACGTGCGCGCGATCCCTGAAATCCGCTTCCGCAGCAAGCAGGTTCATTCCGCCCACGGCGGTGTTAAAGGGATACTCGTTCCGGAAGTAGTTGACGCGAGCAAATACACGATTCTTTTCATTGACGTTCCAATCCCCGCGGACGTCGAGGAACTGCGCGTGTTGCACGGAAGGTGCGGTGCCGAATTGCGAGGCCGGAACGCCGGTGCCCTCGAGGCCTGTTTGGGTTGTTGCATCGACTGTAATCGGGACGGGAAGCGCGCGGTACAGGTGCTCGTATGCCCCGAAGATGAAAAGTTTGTCTTTCTTGAGAGGCTCTCCGGCATTCATGCCGTAGGAATTCATCAGCAAGTTGGGTTTTGGCTGCGCTGCAGGGAGAAGAATGGGCCTTGCTGTGGTATCCACGGGTCCGCGAATCCATTGGAACATCCCGTGGAGATTGTTGGTGCCGGACCCGGTGATGACGTTAAAGATGTTGCCCGTGGTGCCGCCAAACTCCGGAGCGAAGCTATTGCTCACCGTCTGGATCTCGCTCACGTAAACGGACGAAATCGGGAACAGGCGAAGGCCGTAACGATCGGCTTCCGTGTCCACCATTCCATCCATCTGATAGTTGATGCGATCCACGAAGCCATTTGTGTTCAAGGTGCGCGGAATGCCCAGCTCCGGGTTGGGGTGCCCGCTGACGCCGGGCTGAAACATGATCCAGTTGTAAGGGTTCCGCGAGGTTAGCGGAAGATTTTGTATTTCCAGTTCACTGATTGTGCGGCTGATATTGGTTCGCGCCGGGTCCACGATCGGCGCTCCGCCGCTCACCTCGATCGACGTAGTTACCGGGCCCAACTTGAGAGCACCGTCGACAACAGCCTCCCGGCCAGCTTGGAGGACGATCTCGGTAAACTTGAGCGTCGTGAAGCCGTCCTTTGTCACCGTAACCGTGTAGGTTCCGATCGGCAACGAGGGAATTACGTAGTAGCCGTCGTCGCCGGTTGCCACGGTGCGTGTGTACCCGGTTGCATTGTTGACGGCAGTCGCGGAGGCGCCCGCTACGGCCTGATCACTCGGGTCGCTAATGCGGCCTCGAATCGTGCCGTTAATCGATTCTGATTGCGCCCATGCGCCGGGCATGCTAGCCAGGAAGAGTAAGACGGCGCCTATTACAAGACTCAAAGCGCGAAAATAGACGAAAAAAGACCGCTGGTTGTCATCCCTCATTTTTGATCCCCCCCAAGAGAATTTCCCCAAACCCAGCATCGCATACATCCGCTAACCGGAGGGACAAAATTAGACAAGTTAACGAGGTTCGTCAATTCCTGATTGCGAGAATGCCTCGCGGGCCAGGGGAGATGAGTCCAGGTATGCTATCGGCAGGAGTGCCAACGTCGAGACAGGAAATAGAACAGAGTGGTCAATAGGCAAACCGCGATAGAAGCCGTGCTTGCTGCTCAATCGCGACCCGGGCGATTTGAGGTTGACGCGACAGGACCGCGAGCGTATGGTTTTGCGCAGCAACAGAGTTGAAATCAGAAATTACAGCGCAATTCGAATGTGAATAGATTCCCGGCTCGGCCGGGCAGCATCTCGGAGGCCAGCGATGACGACTCGGGCGTGGACGAGCGGTTTGGTAATCCTTTTGACGATTTTGTTGGCGACATCTCCAGCCTGGAGCCAGGGAAATCAGGGAACCATTGAAGGGATCCTGGTGGACCAGTCGGGAGCGGCGGTTCCAGCCGCCAAGTTAACGGCTGCAAACAAAGCCACAGGGATCAAGTTTCAAACGACCAGCGATTCGAATGGACTCTTCACATTTCCCACGCTCCCGGTGGGAACGTATACGCTAGAAGTTGAACATGCAGGTTTCGTGAAGCTGACGGAAAAAGATGTGGCACTGACCGTTGGTGCGCGGCTGAATCTTACGCTCACGCTGGCGGTGGCCGGACAGGCACAGTCCGTCGTAGTCACGAGCGAAAACCCGATTGTCGAAACCACGCGAAGCCAAGTGAGTTCCACCGTAAATGATATTGCGGTTGAGAACCTACCGACGAACGGACGCAACTTCATCAATTTTGTGCTTCTCACGCCCGGAGTCACGCTCGACGTGCGCGGCGGAGACATCAGCTTTGCCGGCCAGCGCGGCACACTTAACTCACTCATCGTGGATGGGTCGGACAACAATAATACATTTTTCGGGCAGTCAGTCGGCCGAACGGGATCAGGCCGCGCGCCCTACCAATTCAGCGAAGACGCGGTCCAGGAATTCCAAGTGAATTCCAACGCTTACTCCGCGGAACTCGGGCATGCGGGCGGTGCGGTCATCAACGTGGTCACAAAATCCGGCACCAACCAGTTTCACGGCGCCGGCTTTGAATTCTTTCGCGATCAAGGGCTGAACGCGAATGACCCCATCAACAAAATCAAGGGTCTACGGAAATCGCCTTATCATTTCAACCAGTTCGGTGGAGACATCGGCGGCCCCATCGTACGGGAGAAGGTGTTTTTCTTTTTTGACTATGACGGGCAACGAAACACGCTCCCCAATCTGGTATTTCTCGGCGTGGCGCCACCGCCCGCGCCCGACGCCAACCAACAAACGGCTCTGCAGTTCCTCCAAGCACGAGCCGCTTCCTGGACGCGGACACAGAACCAAAACGTATACCTGGGCAAAGTGGATTGGCGTGTGAGCTCGAGTGAGTTGCTAAGCGCTCGATACAATGCCCAGCGATTCGTGGGCGCTGGGTTCGAGAATGGCGGGCCGCAGAACGCCTTTGAGCATACGGGCGCCTCGGACGTGACCACGGATACTTTAACCGGATCGCTAACCTCAACAATATCGTCCAGGATCGTGAACGTCGCCCGAGGCGGTTACACGCGCGATAATGAGCCGGGCCAGGCGAACAGCAACAACCCCGAGGCCACCATTTTCCAAGGCGGAATCACGGATCTCGTTATCGGCAGAAATTTCTTCAGCCCGCGATTCACCAACATACACCGGGGAGAAGTCGGCGACACCGTCTCGCTAGTACATGGACGCCACACCATCAGAATGGGTCTCAACATCTTAGTGGACAGGATCGGGAATTTTTTCCCGGGTAATTTTTCCGGCGCGTACGTGTTCAATAGCCTCGAAGGCCTGGGGTGCAATTTGAACGGCGGAGGAGCTTCCTGCTTTTCTGGGGCGGGAAACCCCGACGCCAAGGACACGTTCGTACAAGCCTTCGCCGGGACGAACACCACCGGAGGTACAACGGCGCCGAACTTGCAAGAGTATTCCTTCTTTGCGCAAGACGAATGGCGCGTGCGCACCGACCTGACGCTGAACGTGGGACTGCGATACGACCTCGACCTGATCGCTCAGCCCTCTGTTCTGAACCCCAGTGCAAGCCTCGCGACCGCTGGAATCTTCACGAACCAGATCCACAATGACCATGCCAATTTCGGTCCAAGGGTCGGGATCGCGTGGACTCCCTTCGGCAAGAAACTTGTCCTGCGAACTGGTTACGGAATCTTTTACGGGCGCACACCGGCGATCACTGTTGGCACGGCGTTCTCCAACAATGCGCTGAATGTGCAGACGCTGACCTTTAAACCGAGCGATCCCGTTTTCGATTTCCCGCAATATCCCAATACGAAGTGCGGAGCCCCGGTCGCGGCTCCCAGCTGTGCTGCCCCCGCGGGTGGGGCAGCTGGCGTTCCTTCAATTTTTGTCTTCCAGCCGAACTATCATGAACCGGACGTGCAACAGGCCAACCTGGGCCTCGAATATCAGATCCAGCCCACGATGTCCGTCCAAATCAACTATCTGTGGGTGAAGGGAACCCATCTCACGCGCACCCGCGACGTCAACCTCCAGGGACCGGAAACGCCGGCAGTCGTCGGATTTCTCGGGACGACCCAGACCGCCACGGTGAATCAGATTACACAGCCACGCCCAATCTCAGGCTTCGCGCGCATCGAAGAATTCCAAAGCAGCGCGAACTCCATTTACAACGGCCTGACCTTGCAGGTGAACAAACGGTTCTCCCGGAATTATCAGTTCCTTGCTTCCTACACTTATGGAAAGGTCATCGATGATGGCCCGGACGCAACCTCCGTGGTTCCGTTCTCTTCGGACGACGCCAAAATGGTTCAGGATCCCCTCAACCTCCGAGGGGATCGTGGCCCCGGCGTGAGCGACCAGCGCCACCGTTTTGTTTTGAGCGCCATCTGGGACCTCGATAGCTATGCACATCCTTTGGCGCATTCATGGCGCTACCTGCTCGGCGGATGGCAAATCAGCGGAATCCTCACTGCCCAGACCGGACAACCGTACTCCGGTTTGGTGAATTCCGACTTGAATAACGACAGCAACAGCCGCAGTGACCGCACCCCGGGACTTGGCCGAGACACCTTCTTTCTGCCCAGCTTCGTCTCGCTCGATCCTCGCATCACGAAAAACATTCCGCTCACGGAGCGCGTCAAGGCACAGCTAATTCTTGAAGCGTACAATTCCCTCAACCGCACGAACTACACGTCATTGAGTACAACGGAATTTTCGCCAGCAACTGGCTGTGCGGGGACTGTGGCCATCTGCCTAGGTCCACCAAAGACACCATTCCAGGCACCTTTGAGCACGCAATTGAACTTCAGCCCGGGAGCAAGAATCGTCCAACTCTCCGCCAAGATCTCGTTCTAAAGGAGTTGTCGCATCGTCCAGGTTTAGCGGAGGTTGCAGGTCGCGGGCTTATTGTTCCTTTCTGTTCCCGCGGAACAGGAGTGCCAAGAGGAGCGGCCGGAGCTAGTTAGTTGAAAAGAAAGAAGAAAGTGATTGAAGTGGTGAGCCGGGCAGGACTCGAACCTGCAACCCGCTGATTAAGAGTCAGCTGCTCTACCATTGAGCTACCGGCCCACAGCAACTTTAGAATTTTACATAGCGCGGACAACTTTGTCGAACACGCCCCTAAATTGAAAGAGAACTACCTCGTGGTGACTACGGATTACTTGGCGCGGAGAGTGATAGCCAACTCTCGCGCGACCTCGCGGGCTCGCGCCAAGTCCTTGGGATCGAAAGAGATGGCGGAAACGCGTGGGTGCCCTCCGCCACCGAATTTCTCGGCAAGCGAGGCCAGATTCTTGTCGGCGGTTGCCTGATTCCACGGATTGGTACCGAGGGAAACCTTAGCGCGCACCGGTGAGGCACTGACACTGACGGAGTAAGTGCATTCAGGGTGCAATAAGTATGGAATGAACTTGTTGTAGCCTTCCAGGTCCAAATCGCTCACATCGAAGAATATGACGCCGTCGCGAGCCTCGCTGCGCTCGCGCAAAATTTCGATCGACTTACGGTGGCGTTCCAGGAGCGGTCCGAGGTGCTTCTGCACCAGCGGCAGTTTCACCATCTCCGCCAAGGACAGATGCGCAAGTTCCGGGATGATGCGCGCGGGCAAGCCGTCTTCCTGCGCAGCCTCGATGACCAGCGCGAGTTGCGTTGCGGGCTCGACGAGCTCCACCGCTGCCTCTGGAGTCGGATACTGCGCGCCGTCAATGATGTCCCCCCAGCGGATGAGTTCATCAACGGGCTTGGCGTCAAAACCGAATTTCTCCTCAGCTACCGTGGCGATCAATTTCGTGCAGGACTTGTACTCCGGCTGGTAGAACATGCGGGGGCCGGGATGTTTGCGGAATTGCTCGGCGTCCGCTGATGTCAGGAATGCGCTCTGATGATGATCGAACCACCAGGTTACCTTCGGTGAGTTCGAATACTTGAAATCCACGATTACGTTTTCATCTCCATCAAACAATCCGTCCACCCACGGTTGCGAAGCTCGATGGGTCATTCCTGTGAAGCCGAATTCCGCCTTGGAGTCGAATTTTTCCCTGTAGAACCGATAGAACAGCGCGGCTGACGCTGTCCCGTCAAAGCAGCGATCATGGAAACATAACCGGACCCGAGTCATTTCGAAGCGCAGGCGCCTTTCCGTTTTTTTTTACCCGCTAGGTCGCT
>WNFO01003092.1_pt1 | contig 17536 bp, 19 predicted proteins | sample 5400251 | NCBI WGS metagenome assembly WNFO01 (sample SAMN13153354, study PRJNA577476) | soil metagenome | isolation source: 100 cm saprolite under Madrone tree | place: USA:California | collected 2016-06-14
CATCCACCCAAGCTGACCTGACAACCGCGCGCCGGTGCACTGGTCAACCCAAGAACTGCTCTCGCGTTTGGCTGATCTTTATTCCAAGGACGATTGGTTTTCGGCGCGCTTGAGCGAGGCCGTGCAGACCGGGAAACTCGCGGTGGAGGGCGGCAGCCCGGCGGACCCGCAGGCGATGACCGAACCCGCGGCCGCGAGCGCGCAGCCGGCGATGACGGCGGCGCAGGACACCGCAGCCAGGCCCGCGCCTCCCGACCGTGTCGGCGGCGTGGCCCGCATGGCGGCCACCTTGATGCGAAGCGAAGGGGGTCCCGAAGTGGCGGTCATCGAAGCCAGCGGGTGGGATACGCACGCCAATCAGGGCGGTGCCAGAGGGGCGCTCGCGCAACGGCTGGCGGGTCTCGATAAAGCGCTGCGCGCACTCAAGGATCAGTTGGGGTCCTTGTGGCAGCAAACTGCGGTACTGGTCGTGACCGAGTTCGGCCGTACCGCCGCCATGAACGGCACTCGAGGTACCGATCATGGGACGGGCGGTTGCGCCTTTCTCGCGGGCGGGGCCGTGCGCGGCGGCCGCGTGATAGCCGATTGGCCGGGGCTCGCTCGCTCGGCGCTGCTCGATAACCGCGACCTTCGGCCGACTCTCGATTTACGCAGCGTTTTCAAAGCCGTGCTCGACGAGCATCTGCGCGTCGACGCAAAGACTCTCGCCACCCGAATCTTCCCGGACAGTAGCGGCGCGCGCCCTCTCCAAGGGCTGATACGCGCCTAGATCACCTTCGGCGGATGTTCAAAACGCCAACGGTTCTGTACTGGGAGGCGTCGTCGACGTCGGTGTCTCTGAGACCGGCATCGTTGGCGGTGTGGCCATCGGCGCCGGAGTCGGCGGCGCTGGAGCCTTCGGCCGGGCCATCATTGGCTTGGGCGAGCTCGGCTTGGGCGCAGCCTTCTTGACGGCGGGTTTGGCTTTGGCCTTCTTGGGCGCAGCCTTGACGGCCTTCTTCGCAGCCTTGAGTGCTCTGCCCGCCTTCTTCGCCTTGGCCTTCATCGGCCGCGCTTTCTTTTTCGCGGCACTCTTCTTGACGGCACGCTTAGCCTTTGCCACTGGACGCTTCTTAGACTTGCTCTTCTTTGCCATGATCACTCTTCTCCTAGAGATCGTTCGAACTCGCTGTGAGAGTAGCCCTGAAAAAGTCTGCTGTCATCTGTGTGTGAAGCTGGAGTCAGCAACACGGATTGCGTAGGCTGCCTGAGTGTTGCCGACTGACCCCATTCGCCCGCTGAAAGATGTCTGGTTGAGACCCCGACGCGTGTTTCGTGAATTGGCGGCACGACCGCTCGGGATCGCCGACTACTTGCTGGCGGCGGCTCAAGGCGTGGGCAACCTTCTCGCGCTGTGCCGGCATGTAGGAGCCGGAGCACACAGCAGCGTGGAAGCAATTCTCGCAATATCCTTTGCGTACGGCGCCGTCTCGGGCGTGGTGAGCGTGTACTTGATGGCCATTATCTATGGGCGCTTAGGGCTTCGCGCCGGCGGCAAGTCGACGACCACCCAAGTCATTCATGTCCTCGCCTACGGCGGCGTACCCATGGCGGCCTCGCTCGCCATCTGGGTGCTGACGGCACTCCTTGCCGGGGAGGCCACCTTCGTCGAGACTCCACGAGCCGATCTCGAGGCCTTCCTGGCGCTGCTGCTCCACCTGCAGTTCACCTCCTATGTTCTGTTGTTTATTTGGAGCATCGTCCTACAGGTGATGGGGTTGAGCGAAATCCAGGGCCTCACCACGCGCAAGGCCTTCGGAGTGTGGTTCCTGGGGCAGATCATCGGGTTCCTGGTCTCCCTGTTTCTGGCCTTGGCGATCGAAACACTATTCCCGGGAATCCTGATCCACTTTATCCCATAGCGCCCAAAGACCTCGGCGTTCAGACCGAGGATATCCGTGGACTCTTGGCGCCAGACCGGCGTCGCAGGTCTTGGAATAAGAGTATGGACTTGCGGCGATTGCGAAACGGTCCACGACCGCGACGTCAACGCCGCGAGGAACATTCTCGCGGCGGGACGCCGCCGTCTTGCAGAAGAAATCCCCGCCCTTTGAGGGCGCGGGAGGACGTCAACCCGCAGAACTGACGCCGGGCGCAGGCGGTACGCTGTCGACTTCCGCCGCCAAGGGCTCCGGTACCGCATCCGGCGCCGGTACAGGTGCTTGGTTCGGCGTGGCCGGCTGCTTCGGCGCGACGGCTCGCTTGGGTGCGGCGGGTCGTGGCACGCGCCACGGATTCGGGGATTTGGCGCGCTGTGACGATCGCTTCGATATCTTGGTAGCCGACGGCTTAGATTTTGACGCCTTAGGTTCTGACGCCTTAGCTGTTGACGCCTTAGGTTTTGAGACCTTGGGTTTTGACGCCTTGGGTTTTGACGCCTTGGCGCGTACTTTCGTGCCAACTGCGGCTTTTCGGGGAGCGGCTGCCTTGGCGCGAACTTGCAGCGCAGCCTGCGCCGCTTTGGCCTTTTTCCTTGCTTGCTTGGCGGCCTTTTTGCTCGCTTTCGCTAATTTTCGGGCCCGCTTGAGCACGTTCTTGGCGGCGCGCACCTTCTGCTTCGCCGCATCGGCACGCGCGACAGCCGTTGCTGCATCGGCATTCAGCCGTTGCGCCGAAGCGGCACGGTTCGGATGTGCATCTGATGATCGAGAGATTGCCACGGTGCGATGCCTCGCCAAAACAATGGTGGCCGCTGAGCTTAGCCCCCGCTACCGGGGCTGTCACCCATCCGCTGCGCTTCAATGTCGCGTCGAAGCCTCAAGACAGCACGCGGAACAGGAATTCACGAATGTCGGTGACTTCCGCGGCGCAGACGGCGTGTCCCATCGGATACTCATGCCACTCGACCAAGTATCCCTGCGCCTTGAGGAAGTTGCGCGCCTGCACCCCCATAGCCAGAGGGAGTACGGTATCCCCTTGGCCGTGAGCCATGAATATCGGGGTGGAGTTGTTTGCGGGTGCGCGCTCGGCACTGAAGCTGCTCTCTCGCGGGAAATAACTGGACAATGCCATGACGCCCGCCAGGCCCTCCGGCAAACGCACTGCCGTATACAGAGACACGGCGGCCCCTTGTGAAAAACCGGCGAGGACAATGCGATTCGCCGGAATTCCACGCTCGACCTCCCGGGCAATCAGCCGCCGAATCTGTGCATCCGCATCGCGAAAACCGGCCACGTCTTCCGCCGCCTTGCGGTCCAATCCCTTGATGTCGTACCAGGCACGCATGGACATGCCGCCGTTGATGGTCACCGGACGCACCGGGGCATTGGGAAAGACAAAGCGCCACGCCCGTTCACCTCGACGCACGATCTCGGGCACGATGGGTTCGAAATCATGCCCATCGGCGCACCATGCAGCCAGATCACGCTGGCGTTCGGCATTACCGCGGTTTCTACTTCAATTGTTTCCAGCATCGGCGGCAATGTACTAGGAAATGCGCCTATCTGTCGCGCGCCCCGGCGCGCGGATTTGGAATATTATCGCCGCATGCGGGTCACGTTGGATCATCTGCGCCGTTACGCCATTGCGCGATCGCTGTTCAAGCCCACGACCCTTAAGCGGGCGATAGACAAGCTGGGATTCGTGCAGGCGGATCCGATCCGTGCTCCGGCCCGCGCCCAGGACCTGACTCTGCGCCACCGTGTGGCGGGCTATCGGGTGGGCGCCGAAACTGCCGCTGGAAGAAGACTTCTTTGTGAATTATGGATATCTGCCGCGGGCGCATCATCAATTGATGCACCCACGAACGGCGCGAACGGTGTGGACGCCGGCGCGTGCCGCGCAAGCAGGAGCGGTGCTGGAATTCATCCGCGCACGCGGCGCCGTGCACCCGCGCGAGGTGGACGCGCATTTCGCGCACGGCAAAGTGACCAACTGGTTCGGCGGATCGTCGAACGCCAGCACGGAATTGCTCGACGTCATGCACTACCGCGGACTGCTGCGCGTGGCGCGCCGTGAAGGGGGCACTCGGGTGTACGCCGCGCGCGATACCGCGGAAGGCCCGGATACGGTCGCACTGCCGCTCGACGCGGGCGCCGTGAGCGCAAGGATGGACGCGCTGGTGGACGTGGCCGTCCGCAAATATGCGCCGCTCTCGGCGAGCACCTTGGGTCAGCTGGTCAGGCATTTGCGCGGCGGCGCGCCGCAGTGGACCGCGCACCGCGGCGACGCGCTCGCTCGCGCCAAGCAACGCCTTGCTCACGCTCGCGTTGACGGCGTCGACTGGTACTGGCCTGCCGCGGACAGACCCACATCGGCCCGTTGGCGGCCCGACGAGAGCGTGCGCTTGCTGACGCCCTTCGACCCGATAGTCTGGGATCGCCGCCGCTTCGAAGTCTTCTGGGGCTGGGCCTATCGCTTCGAGGCTTACACGCCCGCGCCGAAACGCAAACTCGGCTACTACGCACTGCCCCTGTTATGGCACGAGCGGATGATCGGATGGGGCAATGTGGCGGCGGCCCAGGATGGGCTGCGCTGTTCTTTCGGCTACATCGGCGGCCGCGCGCCGCGCTCCGCCGCGTTTCGTGCGGGCCTCGAGGCGGAACTCGCGCGGATGCGCACCTTCCTTGGCATGGCGGGTTGAGCCGCGCCGGTAGCGCGGAAAAGCGCCCGTCACGCGACCCTTCCTATCATCTACGCTTTCGCTGCCAGGCTCTTGCGGATATCGGCGGCGATTTCGTAGGAGCGCAGCCGTGCGGCATGATCGAATATCTGCGCGGTGATCATCAATTCGTCCGGCCGCGTCCGTTCGATGAATGCAACCAGGGAATTGCGGACCGTCTCGGGCGAGCCGACGGCCGAGCAGGTGAGCACGTCGGCGAGCAGAGCCTTGGCGGACGGCGGGAGTTGGCTCTCGTACCCGTCGATCGGAGGCGGCAGTTGCATCGGCCGCCCGCTGCGCAGGTTCACGAATGCCTGCTGCATCGACGTGGCGAGGAAGCGAGCCTCCGCGTCGGACTCCGCGGCAAAGACGTTGAATCCCAGCATCACGTATGGCCTATCGAGCTGCACCGAGGGCTGGAATCGCGCACGATAGATGTCCATGGCCTGCATCATCATCGCGGGTGCGAAATGCGAAGCGAATGCAAAGGGCAGTCCCAGAGCCGCGGCGACTTGCGCGCCGAAAAGGCTCGAACCCAAAATCCAGATCGGCACATTCAATCCGACGCCGGGGACCGCCATGACGCGTTGCTCCGACCCTGAGGGCGCAAAGTATCCCATCAGTTCCAGAACGTCTTGAGGGAACTGGTCGGGATCGGACGCGAGATTGCGCCTGAGAGCTCTCGCGGTAACTTGATCGGAACCCGGCGCCCGTCCCAGTCCAAGATCGATGCGGCCCGGAAACAGGCTTTCCAAGGTACCGAATTGCTCTGCAATCACCAGCGGCGAGTGATTGGGCAACATGATGCCGCCTGCTCCGACCCGAATCGTCGACGTTCCGGAGGCAACGTGGCAGATCACCACCGAGGTGGCTGCGCTGGCAATTCCCGGCATACTGTGGTGCTCGGCCAACCAATAGCGCCGGTAACCCCATTCCTCCGCATGTCGCGCGAGATCCAAAGTGTTGCGGAGCGACTGCGCCGCAGTGCTGCCCATCGCCACCGGAGACAAGTCGAGAACGGAAAATGGAATCATAGGCTCACTTTGAGGCCGGAATGACACCTGTCTGGGAGCCCATCGTCGATTATCAAGGTCGCCGACGGGCATTCCGCCGTGCCGCCCTTCGAGACCAAGCGCTGTCTACCGCGCAAGGCCCGTCGGCGCAAGCGCGCCAATTCTGTCGAGAATGCCCTGCAGCGGCGACATGGATCCCATCGCCTCGAGCTGCGCCGAATCACCCATCAGGAGAACCTTGGCGCGAGCCTTGTCGACGACGGCGAGCAACCGTTCCAGCTGTTTGAGCCCGATCATCTCTGCCCCATCGACCACAATCACATGATTCAGGGTCAAGGGGTTTCGCCCTTCCTGCCATTCGAGTTCGTGTGAGGCAAGCGGTTGCGTAGGAATGCCCGACGACGCCTGCAATGTCTCGGCGGCGATTCTCGAGAGCGCGACACCGATGACGCTCAGCCCTTGTATCTCCCAAGCTTCACGCATGGCGGCGAGAAGCACGCTCTTATCGTTGCCCGCCGCCACCGCCAAGGCCTTGATATCGCCCCCACTCATCGCATACTCAAACGCGCCGCGCTGCTCCTCGGTCAACGCGAGCGGCTCCTCCTTCAACGCTCGCGGCTCCTCGTTTAAAGCTAGTGGCGGCAACTTAGTCATTGGTGGGTGGGGCGGTATTCGGAATTGGTGCGGGACGCCGTGGCCGCGTCGCATCGCCATCGCTGCCACGCGCTTCATCAGCGACTTTTCCGCGTCGAGCATATCGCGGCTGGTGAAGCGGAGCGGATTGCCACCACCGGGGTTCAGCGTCACCAGTTCGCCGGACTCCATGACCGCGGCAAGCACCGCGCCGAACTGCTCCTGATCGCCGGTACGCGACTTCAGAAATTGAGCGAGTTCCTGATGGGTAAAGGTAGGCCGCAGACGGGACAAGGCACGCAGCGCTATCGTGGGGTCCTCTAGGATCATCTCGCCGTTCTCTTGCGCAATCCGTTGCCGCTCGGCGACGCGCTCCTGCAGATGGCTGGGCAGTGTCTGCTCGCCTTGGGTCCAGCGGCCGACTCCTTTGCGACCCGGCGTGAGCTCGATCTGCTGAGCCTCCAGCGTCCGGTGATCGATTCGCACGGCGTGCCCGGCTCGCGCCAAATGTTGATTGGCACGTTCGGCCCAAGCCGAACGCCACTCAATGAGATTGGCTTTCCGGTTCCAATGCCGCATTTTGGGTCCAAACCCCGACGGCGTGGCTTCGCGCAGGGTAAGCAAGATCTGGGCATACGGATTGTTGGTGTCATTCCGACGGATGCTGAAGTCCGCGATCATGCCTTTCGAGACAAACTCCTGTGCAATGTAATCGCGCACGAGCGCCACGCTTTCCGCGTGGGACAGCTCGACGGGCAAACCGATTTCGATCGCGCGCGCGAGTTGCGAGTCTTTCCGGCGCTCGCCCGCCTCCACCCGATTCCACAACATTTCCCGGTCGTGCACCCAGGCCGGCGCGCCATCAGGCGACATGATTTCCGAATGCGCGGCTTTGCGGCTGCGTGTGTAATTGTGCGTGAGCCCGTAGCGCTCATCACGCAGCGCGGACCCGGACCGATACGCGGCGGCAGCGGTGATGCTCTGCCCCCGCCCGCGTGAGATGACCTTCGCCGTAAGATGGTAGATCGCCAGATAATTCTCGGTGGAGCGGGTGACGTATAGACGTATAAGTGTTTAATGCCTCGGTTGTCGTTAGACTGTACGCGTAGCTCTGTGCCAAAATCAATGGCGAACCGGCGCCGCTATTCCGGCCGGACTCTTTGACCGCGGACACGATCCCGATGCCCAAACTCGACGATCAGATTTCGACGCTACAACAGAAACTCACCCAGTTGAAGCTTCGTCAGGAGCGCCTCGATGCGCGCAAGCGTGCCGTCAGTGCGCTGCGCGAACGCAAGGCCGCGACCCGCCGGAAGATATTGGTCGGCGGAATCGTACTGGCCAAAGTGGAACACGGAGAAATCGACCATGAGCAGTTTCGCGGTTGGCTCGACCAGGCCCTGACCCGACCCGAAGATCGGGCCTTGTTTGGTTTGCCCGTGAGCGACAGCGGACCCGGGGCGCAGCCATCCGACACTGGTGGATGATTTCCGTCGAGCACTCTGTTGAGCACATTCACCTGGCGTACGTTCAACGGCTGCTGCGCCGCATCAGCGAGTGCATCTCCGCATAGTGTGCGGAGATTGGGCTGATTATTCTCCGCACGTGAGGGTCTTCTGTTGACACGGTCTGCATTTTTATGCAGGATGCGCGCAACTTTATGCACGGGCCAGATTCGATGCTCAGTTCCGATATCGACAATAACACCAGCGCTCCGGCGCGCCGCTCGATGCTGGCGAAGATCATTCGCGAGCAGGCCGTAGGAAGGCAAACCGAACTGGTGGCGATGTTGCGCAAGCATGGCCATGTTGCGACCCAATCGAGCGTCAGCCGGGATCTGCGCGAACTGGGGGTGGCTAAAATGGGTGATCGCTATGTGCTGCCCGATACCGCCGCTCCACCCAAGAGCGATTTTTCGACCCTAAAGCAGTTCGTCAACGCTCGTTTGACCGCCGGCACGAATCTGACGGTGTTGAAAACGACCGTGGGCTCGGCGCAAAGCGTGGCCGTCGCCATCGACACCGCTCGATGGCCGGAGGTCATCGGCACGCTGTCCGGCGATGACACCATCTTCATCGCCACGGCCGGCGCGCGCGACCAGCGCAAACTGGCCGACCGCCTTCTCGCCATCTTCGGACGCTAAAACCCCATGACATCGACTTCAAGGCAGGGCGCCGAGCCCATACTTTTGGCATTTTCCGGCGGCCTCGACACATCCTTCTGCGTCCCCTGGCTCAAGGACACCTATCAGCGGCCGGTGATCACGGTGACCGTCGACACCGGCGGCATCGACGAGGCCGCGGCAAAGTCCTTGGCCGAGCGCTCGGTGCAGCTGGGCGCCATCGAACATCATCTCATCGATGCACGCACCGCCTATTTCGACCAGGTGCTCCAATATCTGCTCATGGGCAATGTGCGCCGCGGTGGGGTATACCCGCTGTGCGTCGGCGCCGAGCGCGTGCTGCAGGCGCAGACGATCGCACAGATGGCGCTCTCGCTGAAAACCACGATGGTCGCGCATGGCTGCACGGCCGCGGGCAACGATCAAGTGCGCTTCGAAGTGGCGTTGCGCACTTTGGCGCCGGACCTCGAGATCATCGCGCCGGTTCGCGACCGGGCGTTCAAGCGGCCGGAACAGCTCAAGTATCTCCAAGATCATCATCTGCCGATTCCACCCTTCGGCGCGGCGTACTCGGTGAACCGCGGACTCTGGGGCGTCACCATCGGCGGCAAGGAGACATTGACGTCGGAGGGCAGCATTCCGGAGGAGGCGTGGGTACTCTCCAAGAACGCATTCTCGGCGCCGCGCCTGCCTGAGCGCCATTCGATCGGTTTCAACCAGGGAGTTCCGGTCAGTCTCGACGGCGCCGCATTGTCTGCCGTCGCCATCATCGAGAAATTGGAGGCGTTGGCCGGTCCCTTCGGCATTGGACGCGGCATCCATTTGGGCGACACCGTGATCGGCACCAAGGGGCGGGTCGCGTTCGAGGCCCCGGCGGCCGACGTGCTGCTGACGGCCCATCGGGAGCTGGAAAAGTTGGTGTTGACGGGCAAGCAGGCGCGCATCAAGGACTCTGTGGCCCAACCCTATGGCGACCTGGTGCACGAAGGACAACACTTGGATCCGGTGTGCCGGGATATCGAGGCGCTGTTGCTGTCCTCTCAGGCGCGCGTCAGCGGCGAGGTCAAGGTTCTGTTCCGGCCGGGTTCCGCGTTCGTGGAAGGCGTCGCGTCGCCCTATTCGCTGATGGCGGCATCGAAAGGCGTCTACGGCGAATCCGCCGGTGAGTGGACGCCGACCGATGCGTTGGGGTATTCGAAGATGCTGGCCCTGACCGGCGTGTTCTACAAGCGTGCCGGAACCAATGCGCAGACGCGGGCGGGGAAGTCATGAGCGGCATGCGCACCGTGGTCGTCGATAAAATCGCCTCAGTGACTCAGGCCTGTGGCCTGTCGCACGAGATCCGCATCGCAGCGGACATTCCCTGCGAGGAGGGCTTGGTTGTCGTGGTCGAGATCCTCAACAACAAGTCAACCTACAACACACTGGAGCTGACCAGCGGCCGCATGGCGAAGGTGGCACGCGGGGATGTGGTGGTCGGCGCGTTGGGTCATCGCAAGGCCTTGTTCGGCTACTCGGGCCACATTCCGGAGACGCTCAAACCCGGCGATGTGATTCAAATGCTGAATATCGGCGGCGTCCTCGGCATCTGCGACTCCGCAACGCCCGACAAGGGCAAGCCTTTCGACTGTAAAGTCCTCGGCGCCGTATTGACCTTTCCGTATCTGGGCGAGCGCATCGGCGTGCCCGCCAAGGTGGGCTACAAGGCGCTGGACTACGACGCCGCGCTCGACGTGCGCGGCGTACCGGTGGTGGCGCTGGCCGGCACCTGCATGGAGGCGGGCAAGACCGCGGCGGCCTCCGCCATTATCGCGCGCATGCGCCATCGCGGACTGATCGTGGATGCCTTCAAAGCGACCGGCGTCTCGCTGCGCCGTGACGTCCTGGCGTTCGAGGACTCGGGCGCGCGGCGTACCATGATTTTTACCGACTTAGGGATCGTGACCACGACCGAGAAATGCGGTCCGGCGTTGACCCGCACCATGCTGACGGAAATGGCCACCGGCCAGCCGGATGTCATCGTGTTCGAATTGGGCGACGGACTCTTGGGGACGTATGGTGTGGAATCGATTCTGCGTCAGGCGGACATCAAGAAGGCGTTGACCGCGGTGGCGTTGTCGGCCAACGATCCGGTCGCCGCCTGGGGCGGCGTCAAGTTGTTGCGCGAGCGCTTCGGCATCGAGCCTTGCGTCGTCACCGGTCCCGCGACGGACAATCAAGTGGGGATCGAGATCATCCGTGAGCAGATGAACGTCCAGGCGTTCAATGCCATCAGCAATCCCGCGGATCTCGGCGACCACATCATCACTTGGCTGGGCTTGAGCCACGTGCGTGAATCCAAAGTAGCCGGCGAATGAACGGCCCCACCCCCGCGATCGTACTGGGCGGCACCGGCTATGTGGCCGGAGAGCTGCTGCGCCTGATCGCGGGGCATCCGCAGCTTTCCGTCGCCGCCATTCTGTCGGATAGTCAGCCCGGTGCTCCGGTCGCCGGCGCATTCGCGCATTTGCGCAGCGCCTATCCGGATCTCAAATTCGCCGATCTCGACGAGATCGAGACCGTCGTGCGGCGCGCGCCGCGCTGCGCGTTGTTCTCCGCCGCACCCCACGGCGTCGCCGCGGCCATCATCGATCGTCTGCTGACGGCGGCCGAGGCGGCGGGCACACGGGTGCACTGCGTGGATATCTCGGCCGACTTCCGCTACTCGAGTTCCGCCGCCTATGAGGCGGTGTACAAGCACGCCCATGGCGCGCCGGAAAGAATTCGTGAATTTACCTGTGCCGTTCCGGAGCATTTGCAAAAATCGCCGACACCGCATGTCGCGCATCCCGGATGCTTCGCAACCGCGACGCTGCTCGCGAGCGTGCCGCTGCTGGCGCTGGGGCTGACGGATATGCGCCTGTTCGTCACCGGCATCACCGGCAGCACCGGTTCCGGCCGCAAACCGATCGAAGGCACTCATCATCCGCACCGGCACAGCGATCTCTATACCTACGGTGCCTTGAGTCATCGACATGTGCCGGAAATCATCGCCTGCGCGAAACTGGCCACGGGTCTCGAAGCGGAGCTCAATTTCGTGCCGCACTCCGGTCCCTTCGCGCGCGGCATCCATGTCACCGTGCAGGCCAGTCTCAAAAAGCCGCTGGGCACGGCGCAGGCGCTGGAGGCGCTCCGGTCGTACTACAAGGACTGTCCTTTCGTGCGCGTCAGCGACACCGCACCGCGCGTCAAGGATGTGGCGACCAGCAATTATTCGAATTTGAGCGCGGTGACCAACGGTAACTCCATCGCTGTCATGTCGGTAGTCGACAATCTCAACAAAGGCGCCGCCGGCGGCGCCATTCAATGGATGAATCGCTTATTGGGTCTTGCCGAGACCACCGGCCTCACGACCCCGGCGCCCGGATGGACTTGAGGCACGCACGACTCACTCGGCAGAACAGCGACAAACTCGGTAAGCAATTCAAATGGCGACACCTCTGACAACTGTGACGACCCAGGCTCTCTCCAGCCACCTGGCGCAAGTGTTTGCGCAATATCCCATCGAGGTGGCCCACGGGGAGGGCGTCTGGCTGCACGCGCGCGACGGCCGCAAGATCCTGGATTTCTACGGCGGGCATGCGGTCGCCGGCTTGGGTTACGGTCATTCACGCTGGCTGGCCGCGCTCGAGCGCCAGGCTCGGCAAATGGCCTTTCAGACCAACGCGCTGCCCATGGTAATCCGCGAGCGCGCCGCCGCCCGCTTGGCCAAGTTCGTGGGGCTTGGTCTCGATACGGTGTTTTGGATCAACAGCGGCGCCGAAGCCAATGAAAATGCGCTGAAGCTCGCCTTCAAGCTGACCGGCCGCAGCAAGATCGTGGCACTGGTACAGGGCTGGCACGGCCGAACCGCCGCGGCCGGCGCCGTGACGTGGGGCGCGCTCGAAAAATGGTACGGTTTTCCGCGCACGCCTTTCGACGTGAGATTCACGCCGCGCGACGATCCCGCCGCCGTCGATCAATTCGTCGACCGGGATACGGCCGCGGTGATCGCCGAACCGGTGCAAGGCGTGGGCGGCGCCTACGATGTGGGCAAGCCGATGTTGCAGGCGCTGCGTCGGCGCTGCGATGAGGTCGGCGCGTTGCTGATATTCGACGAAGTGCAATGCGGAACCGGCCGCACCGGAGCACCCTTTGCCGCGAATTTCTACGGCGTCACTCCGGACATGATCACCGCCGCCAAGGCCTTGGGCAACGGGTTTCCCGTATCGGCCCTGCTGTTGTCGCGACGCATCGCGGGGCAGCTCAAGTACGACGACATGGGTACGACCTTCGGCGGCGGCCCCATGGCTTGTGCCGTGGCCGAAGCGGTGATCGACACCATCGAGTCCGAGTCGCTGCTCGCGAACGTGCGCCAGGTCTCGGCCTATATTCGCTCCAGCTGCGTCATTGGCCCGGTCACCGGTGTACAGGGCGCGGGATTCCTTCTGGGTCTGAAGACTTCCCGACCGGCCAAGGAGGTGCAGTCGGCGCTGCTCGCCAAGAACATACTCACCGGCACCAGCGCGGATCCGCACATCCTGCGCCTGCTGCCGGCGTACATCTTGAACGAGGGTCATGTGGATCAGCTGAGCGACGCCTTGGCGAAAATATCCGCATGAAGCGCTTCCTCAATCTGGCCGATTTCAGCCGCGAGCAGGTTCTGGATCTGCTCGCGCTCGCCCAGGCCTTGCAAGATAAACCGGATCCGCGGGCGCTCGCGGGCAAGATCCTGGGGTTGGTGTTCTTCAATCCCTCGCTGCGCACTCTGGCGTCATTCCAAGCCGGAATGGCGCGCCTCGGCGGCAGCTCCTTCGTGATCACTCCGGGCCAGGGCACGTGGCAGCTCGAGACTCGGCAGGGCGCCATCATGAAGGGCGCGGCCGCCGAACATATCCGCGAAGGCATACCGGTGCTGGCGTCGTATTGCGATGCGCTGGGCGTGCGCGCCTTCGCCGAGGGCAAGAATCTCGAGCAGGACCTTGGCGAATCCCTGTTCGGAATGATCGACGAGCTTTGCGACAAACCGCTGATCAACATGGAATCGGCGATGAATCATCCCTGCCAGGCACTGGCCGACTGGCGCACGATGGATGAACTCAAGGTACCGCAGCGAGCCAAGTTCGTCCTGAGCTGGGTCTACCATCCGAAGGCGCTGCCCTTGGCCGTGCCCGCGGCCGCCATGCACATGGCGGCCATGCGCGGCATGGAGGTGGTGGTGCTGCGTCCGGATGGCTTCGCCCTGCCGCCGCAAATCATGACCGTCGCGCGCTCAGCCGCGGCCGCCGCCGGCGGCTCGCTCACCGAGACCTCCGATCGCACCGCAGCCCTCGCCGGCGCGAGCGTGCTGTATGCGAAGGAGTGGGGTACCACCACGTACTACGGCGACACCGAGGCGGACTCGCGGCTGCGCGCCGATCTCTCCGATTGGTGCGTGCGCGAGCGATGGTTCGCGGGTGCATTGCCCGACGCCAAACTCATGCATTGCCTGCCGGTGCGCCGCAATGTCGCGGTCGCCGATGAAGTTCTGGACGGCCCGCGCGCGGTGGTCAAACGCGAGGCCTTCAATCGTCTGGCGGTGCAGATGGCCGTTCTGCATCGCATGCTGGCCTGATCGGCTGCCGTTTCGGAGTATTCTCATGATCATGAGTCGACCTGACCCTTCCGTCGCGGTGCGAGCGCTCAAGAGCGCGGCGCCGTACATCCGCATGTACAAGAACAAGGTCTTCGTCATCAAGGCGGGCGGCGCGGTATTCAACGACGAGATGTCGACGCGCGCTTTGATCGAGCAAGTGGCGATTCTGCACCAGGTGGGCATCAAGACCGTGCTGGTCCACGGCGGCGGTCCGCAGCTGGACAACCTGCAAGCGACGTTGGGTTTGGAAACCAGGATGGTCAACGGCCGGCGCGTCACGGATCAGAAATCGATCGACGTGACCGCCATGGTGCTGAACGGCTTGATCAACACGCGCATCCTGGCCATCTGCCGGGAGCTCGACATCGAAGCGATCGGTTTGAGCGGGGTCGATGCGGGCCTGATTCGCGCGCACAAGCGCCCGCCGGTGCGCGCGGAAGGTTCGAGCGAGACGGTGGATTACGGCTTCGTGGGCAATATCGACTCGGTCAACGTCGCGGTCGTCAACAAACTGCTCGAGGACGGCCTGATGCCCGTCGTGAGTCCGCTGTCGGCGGACTCGAACGGCATATTGCTCAATATCAACGCCGACACAGTGGCCGCCGCCATCGGCGGCGCCTTGTCGGCGGAAAAACTCGTGCTGTGCACCGGCGCCCCGGGAATTCTCGAGCGCGCCGAGGATCCGAGCTCGGTGGTTTCCTACACGGACATCAAGGGTTTGAAGCGGCTGCGCGACGAGGGGGCGCTCAAGGACGGCATGCTGCCCAAGGCGGCTGCGATCGAGAACGCGATTCGCGGCGGCGTGCGCCGAGTACACGTCATCAGCTACAAGTCCGCCGATAGCTTACTCGCGGAGATCTTCACGAATGAGGGAACCGGCACTCTGGTGGTGGCGGATCTCACGGCCTTGACCCCGGCGGAACAACTGAGCGCGTCGGGCGCTTGAGATTCATGGCGACTTCGCTTAGGCCACGGCCACTGCAATGACGCGACTCTGGGACAAGGGAACTCCGCTCGACGCACGAGTGCTCGGCTTCACCGCCGGGGACGACTATATTCTGGACAACCGCCTGGTCCGCTACGACATTCAAGCCTCCATCGCCCACGCGGACATGCTGGCGGCTCAGGGATTGTTGTCGGCGGAGGACCTGGGATTGATTCGAGATGCCTTGACGGCCATCGGCGAAGAACATGCGCGCGGAGCTTGGCGCGTCTCGCTCGAGCAGGAGGACTGCCAGACGGCGATCGAGAATCTGCTGACGGCGCGCATCGGCGCCGCCGGCGGACGCTTGCATGCCGGCCGTTCACGCAACGATCAGGTGCTCGCCGCTCTGCGCCTGTACTTGCGCGATGCCGCGGAAGAATTGCGGCGCGGCGCGGCGGCGGTGGCGGACGCCCTCGATGCGCTGGCTGCGCGGCACGGCGCGATGGTGCTCCCCGGCTACACCCATATGCAGCAGGCCATGCCGAGCAGCGTCGCGCTGTGGGCGGAAGGGTTCGCGGCGGAACTTCGCGACGATGCCGAAGGTCTCGAGCTCACGCAGAGGCGCATCGGCAAGAACCCTCTGGGATCCGCGGCCGGCTACGGGACCCCGAACCTCGAGCTCAGCCGCGAGGAGACGCGGCGGCGTCTCGGATTTTCGGTCACTCAAGAGCCGGTGACGGCGGTGCAGCTGTCCCGCGGCAAGGCCGAGGCACAATTGTTGTTCGAAATCACTCTGCTCGCGCAGGACATGGGACGCCTCGCGGCCGACTTGATGCTCTTCTACACTCAAGAATTCGGTTTCGTGACGCTTCCGGCAGCCTTCACGACGGGCTCCTCGATCATGCCGCAAAAGCGCAATCCGGACGTCTTTGAACTGGTGCGCGGCCGCAGCTCGGTTGCGCATGCGGCGCTCAACGAAGTGCTCGGGATCACGCAGAAGCTGACCTCGGGTTATCACCGCGATTTGCAGCTGATCAAGCCACCCTTGTTCCGCGGCATCGACTCCTGCCTGCAGACGCTGGACATTCTGCCGAGCGCTCTCGACGGGGTGACGTTCCGGCCGGAGAACATTCGGCTCGATCCCGGTATCCATGCCGCGGCCGCGGCGAATGCCTTGGTGGCCAAGGAAGGAATTCCGTTTCGCGAGGCCTATCGCCGCGTGGCCGCCAAGCTCAAGGATTCCCAATGACCCTGTGGCGGAGCTTGCGATCGCTGGCAGAGTTGAATTCCGGCAGTGCAGGAACCATGGTCGAACACCTCGGAATCCTGTTCACCGAAATCAGCGATGACTTCATTCGTGCCACCATGCCGGTCGACGGGCGGACTCGCCAGCCGTACGGAGTACTGCACGGCGGCGCTTCGGTGGCGCTCGCCGAAACCCTGGGAAGCACGGGTGCGACCATGTGCGTCGACGCCGCGCAATACCAGTGCGTGGGCCAGGAGATCAACGCCAATCACGTGCGGCCCGCGCATACGGGGATCGTCACCGGGACTGCGCGCCCCGTTCACCTGGGAGGGCGCACCCAGGTCTGGATCATCGATATCGTCAACGAGGCGGGTAAATTGGTCTGTACTTCGCGCTTGACCATGGCGGTGATCCGGCGCGGCTCCCTCGGAGCCTGATGTCGCGCTGGCCTTTGCAACCCTGAGTGGCGTATCGTCGCGCCATGATACAAACCCGCATCGGAATTCTGCGTGAGGTCGGCCTTGCGTGGGCCATGGTTGCAGCCGCGCCCCTTGTCGGCGCCCAAACCCCCTCTACTGCGCCGGCCGCGCCGCCGCCCGCGAACTCGTCTCCCGCCGATCCGGCGGCTGCGCAGAACACCGACCAGATTAGCTACTCGTTCGGACTGACCTTCGGTGAGCAGATGCATGGCGTGGGGATCAGCGACCAGGTGAGTATCGATGCCATTGCGCGCGGATTGAAGGACGGCTTGCAAGGCAAGCGAAGCACCCCGGCCGATCGGCAGCAGGTCCAGGATTTCGTGCACTCAGTGATGGAGACCATGGTCGTGCGCAACCAGGCGGCGGCGAAGGATTTTCTGGCGCGCAACGGGCGCGAGAAAGGCGTCACGACCACGGCCTCGGGCCTGGAATACAAAGTCATTCTGCCGGGAGACCGCAAGGCTGCTGCGGTCGCGCCCACCGATGCCGTAACGGTACAGTATCGCGGCAAACTGCTCGATGGCTCGGAATTCGACAGCACATACGCGCACGGTGCGCCGGCGACGTTCACGGTGAACGGCGTGATCCCGGGCTGGCAAGAGGCGCTGGTGCTGATGAAGCCCGGCGCCAAATGGCAGCTGTTCGTGCCCCCGGAGCTCGCCTATGGCGTGAGTCCGAAGCCCGGGATTCCCGGCGGTTCGCTGTTGATATTCGAGGTCGAGTTGCTGAGCGTCAAATCGAGCGGAGCGCCGGCGGCGACTGCGCCCGAGCACACGGACAGCAAGTCCAAGTCGAAATGAGTCGCGCGGAAGATTGAGCGGCTCGT
>WNFO01003807.1_pt1 | contig 17521 bp, 16 predicted proteins | sample 5400251 | NCBI WGS metagenome assembly WNFO01 (sample SAMN13153354, study PRJNA577476) | soil metagenome | isolation source: 100 cm saprolite under Madrone tree | place: USA:California | collected 2016-06-14
CGCGCAGGACAAAGTCTTTGCCAATTGCGGTGACGGCAAACAGATTCCGGAAGCGGCCGTGCCGGATGCGGACCCTCTGATTCGGGCCGACCGCGCTTACCAAATTGCCGCCGCGAATTTTTATGCCGCCAACTTTGACGAAGCCCGGCAGCAATTTGATTCAATTGCGCAGGACAAATCTTCGCCCTGGCGCGACAAGACCGGATATCTCGCCGCTCGTTCTCTGTTACGCAAAGGAAGTCTGGCCGACAAAGAAGAAGACGGCCGGCCCGCTCTGGCCGAAGCGGAAACTCGACTGAATGCGATCCTCAAAGACAGTTCACTTGCGACATCGCATCATGCTGCGACTCGGCTCCTGAACCTTGTGCGCTTACGATTGCACCCCGAAGAGAAGGTTCATGAGCTCGCCCGCAGCTTATTGATGCCCGACGCCAGCACCGATTTCAAACAGGACGTCTGGGACTATACCGTTCTGTTGGACAAGTATCTGGAGACAGACGACGACACCAAAAGGCCGCAACTACCAGCGGGTTTAACCAGCGATGAACTTACGGACTGGGTGGTTACCTTCCAGGATTCGTCACCGGCGGCCCTGGCTCACGCAAACGAACGCTGGGAGAAGAGTAAGTCTCTGCAGTGGTTGGTAGCGGCGATTTCCAAAGCTACCGGACCACAAGCAAAAGTTGATGCTCTGTTGAGCGCGGCGGCCAGGGTCGATCGCACCTCGCCGGCTTATCCTACTCTGGCATTTCATAGCGTGCGCCTGCTACTGGAGAATGACCGCCGCAACGAGGCGCGGACGGCACTCGACAAAATTCTCTCAAGTGATCGTCAGAAGATGTCTCCATCGGCGTTGAATCTTTTCCTGGCGCAACGGACGGCGCTGGCGCAAAATCTCGACGAGTTTCTCCAAAATGCGCAGCGCGTGCCCGCAGGATTCAGCGATGACAGCGACGGACGCGAGCTCCCGGAAGACGACAGTCAGGTTAAGGAGACCACCAGGGGCGCAGGGCGATTCTTTGATCAGGACGGTGCTAACGCTTTCAATAAAGCAATGCCGCTCGCCCTCATCAAAGATGCGGCGCGCAGGAAAACTCTGGCCCCGAACCTGCGCGCGGACGTAGCTCAAGCAGCCTTTGTGCGCGCCGCTTTGCTTGATGACCACGAAACGGCCGATCAGGCTGCGGTCCTGCTGCAGGAGTTCTATCCACAACTCGGAGAGTTTCTCACCGCCTATCAAAAGGCGAGCACTCCCGACGCCCAACGCTTTGCCGCGGTATTTGTTTCTTTAAAGTTTCCCGGACTCAGACCCTATGTATCGGCGGGGATCGGGCGGGCGACGACACTCGAAGAAGTCGACAGCTATCGCGACAATTACTGGTGTGCTGAGCCTGCGAAGCCACAGAACGTTCCCATGGGCGAAGACGAAGCGGGGAAAACCAAAGCAAAGCTAATGTGGCTGCCTGAGTTTCTAAGCTCGTCGAGGGCTCTGGCGGGAAGCCAGTTCGCTGCGCTGCAAGCGTTGGGCACAGCACCAAACTATTTCTGCCGGATAGCTATAGCGTGGACAGAGAAGAATCCGGCGGACCCCCGCGCTCCAGAGGCCTTGCACCTCGCGGTGCGGTCAACTCGCTTTGGTTGCACTGACGATCAGACGGGCCGCTGGTCCAAAGCTGCTTATGATCTGCTCCATCGTCGGTATCCAAATACGACCTGGGCCAAGAACACCAAATACTGGTTTAAGGGATAGTTCAATTACGTCGCGTTCGGCGCAGGTGGGAATAAAAAGTGAGCGACCACCAACATACAAATCACCTAATTAGTGAAACCAGTCCTTACCTGTTGCAGCACGCACACAATCCGGTCGATTGGTATCCCTGGGGTGAAGCGGCGCTCACTAAAGCGCGCGGCGAGAACAAGCCGATTCTGCTCAGCATCGGTTATTCGGCGTGTCACTGGTGCCACGTAATGGAGCACGAGTCGTTCGAAAACGAAGCCATCGCCGCCTTGATGAACGAGAACTTTGTAAATATCAAAGTGGATCGCGAAGAGCGCCCGGATCTCGATCAGATATATATGAACGCCGTCCAAATGATGACCGGCCAGGGCGGATGGCCAATGACCATGTTCCTCACGCCCGACGGTGTGCCTTTCTATGGTGGAACCTATTTTCCTCCGAGCGACCGCTATAACATGCCCGGGTTTCCGCGCATTCTGGCGAGTGTAGCCGAAGCGTTCCGTTCGCAACCCGATCAGGTAGCCAGCACGGCGACGGCAATGCTGGGCGAATTAAGACGGGTCGGACTCGCTGAACAATCGGGCGAGGTGCTCAGAGAGGAAATTCTGGACAGTGCCTTTCGCAGAATCTCAGCAAACTATGACCGCACGAATGGAGGCTTTGGCGGAGCACCCAAGTTTCCGCCCGCAATGAATCTGGAGTTTTTCTTGCACCGTCATAACCGCAAGGGCTCACCTGAAGCTTTGGAGATGGTCGAGCACACGACTCGAAGAATGGCCGAAGGCGGAATGTACGACCAATTGGGTGGAGGTTTTCACCGGTATTCGGTCGACGCAAAATGGCTGGTGCCGCACTTTGAGAAAATGCTCTATGACAACGCGCTCCTGGCGCGAATGTATCTGCATCTTTTCCAGGTCACTAAGGACCCAGCGGCGCGACGCATCGCCGAAGAGACACTCGACTATGTGGCCCGAGAGATGACCGATGCCGGCGGCGGCTTCTACTCCAGCCAGGACGCAGACTCAGAAGGCGAGGAAGGAAAGTTTTTCGTCTGGTCGCGGCAGGAGATTCTCGACGTCATGGGAGAGCGGCATGGAAATCTCTTTTGCGACTTTTTTGACGTTACCGAGAGTGGGAACTTCGAAGGCCAAAACATTCTGCACGTCAACGCTTCGATTACAGACACCGCCGCCAGGAACAAGGTGAGCGCTGAAGACTTGCAGGCGATTATTGACAGCGGACGCCAGAAGCTCTTCGCACGGCGCGAGCAACGCGTAAAGCCGGGCCGAGACCAAAAAGTCCTGACCGCTTGGAACGGCCTTATGCTCGCCGGCTTTGCTGAAGCATCGGCAATTCTCGAAAGGCCCGACTATCGCGAGGTCGCTGAGGCAAATGCGCGCTTTCTTCTCTCGCATTTAAGAAGCGATGGTTTACTGCTTAGAACCTATAAAGATGGCGAGGCAAAATTGAACGCGTATCTCGAAGATTACGCGTGCTTGATCGACGGACTGATTTCTCTGTACGAAGCCACTGGAGAACTAACCTGGATTGAGTCTGCTGTCGCGCTCGCCGACAAGATGATCGAGCAGTTCTGGGACGACAGCGAAGGCGGTTTCTTCTTCACGGGGAAAAGTCATGAAAAATTGATCGTCCGTTCGAAAGAATTCATGGACAATGCCACTCCCTCGGGCAATTCAATCGCAGCGCTCTCGCTCTTAAAATTGAATCTCCTTACCGCAAACGACGACTATCGCCGGCGCGCCACGGCGGTGCTCCGCTTAATGGCCGACCAGATTCGGAGGTATCCGTCAGCGTTTGGTTTTGCGCTAAGCGCTCTGGACTTCTATCTGGACTCACCATTGGAGGTTGTAATTGTCGGTTCTTCCAATCCTCGGATGGACGAACTTGTGCGCACAGTCTGGAAGACTTATCTACCCAATCGAGTGATTGCGACGTGTCGGAAAGACCACGGGCAGGCCGCCACATTGGTTCCTCTTTTCATCGGTCGCGATACGCTGGCCACCGAACCGACGGCTTTTGTTTGCCGGGCCAATACGTGCCAGCAGCCCGCCCATACGTCCACTGAGTTAATTAGTCAGTTAATTCCTACCGATTCACGCACCCCTATCGTCGGCTCTTAACCTGCGGAGTGCCGTCCGCCTCACGCATCAAGAAAAGCATTGACTAGAACACTTAAGACAGCTATTCTTCATTCGAGGCCAACACTGTTGGCCAATGCTGGGCGATTACAAACGCCCGGACTTTTTTCGGTTCCTCCTCCAGATCAGGCCAAATCGCCAAGAAAACAAGCGGAAATCATTTAATGCAAAAACAAAATTGGAAGAGTCTTCTGCTGGTCGGCGGGGTCGCCGCGATTGGCGCCGCGATCTTCATTCTCGCAATCGCGTCCACAGTCCGTCTTCCCATCCTGGGATGGCAGGGTCTGGGATCTTTCGTTGTCCTGCTCGTCCTAACCCTCCTCTCCGGCAGATTCACGGTACCAATAACCAGTGTTGACGGCACCAGTCAGACCTACAAGTCGGTTGCTGACGCTTTCATATTTCTTGCGGTCATGATGTACACGACGGCGCCGGCGAACAGTGTCGGGCCTGCCTTGATCCTGGCGGCCATTGTCGGCTTCATCTCCTCATTTTCCCGGTCAGAGCGTTGGCCTACGGTCTTTGCCGTCGGGACCTCTATCATCTCGACCTTCATCGCCATGCTGGTTTACAGGTTATTGGTATTGGCTTTGGCTGGTGGGGCTGTGGATGGAAAAGAGACCGCATTGGTTCTAGATTTACTCCTTTTCCCACTCTGCGTTTTCGGTTTCGTTCAGTACGCCCTCAGCACCTTTGGCACGATTGCTTTTAATTCGTTCCACACCGGTGGGCGGATTACCGTGTCTAAAGAAAGTCTGATTTGGACTTTGATCACTCAGGTCGCGAACGTTACTTCGGCGGCGCTGTTCTACTCCGCCATCCACGGCGCCGGACTTCCCTTCCTCTTCGTAGGAGCGCTAATCATCGTCCTGGTTCATCTACTCTACCGGTTCAATGAAAAGCGGGTCGGGGAAGTTACTCGCGGCCAGGTCGACAAGTTGCGTTATGCCGAAGAGATTGCCGACTTGCACATGAACACGATCGAGTCTTTGGCGATTGCCATCGACGCAAAAGATCAGACTACCCACCTGAAAGTGAAGGATCAGGAATTACGCGCGCTGGTCGCGGGCGCCCTCCTGCACGATATCGGCAAGCTGGCGGTGCCTGAATACATCCTCAACAAGCCCGGCAAACTGACTGAGGCAGAATTCGCCAAGATGAAGATCCATCCAACGGTGGGCGGCGATATTTTGAAGCGCGTGAACTTTCCTTATCCGGTCGAAGACATCGTGCGCTATCACCACGAAAAGTGGGATGGCAGCGGTTACCCGAAAGGTCTAAAGACCGAACAGATTCCCCTCGTCGCCCGCATCATTTCCGTCGTCGATTTTTATGACGCCACGCGTTGTGATCGTCCGTATCGCAAAGGAATGAAGCGAGAAGACTCGCTGAGCCTGCTGCAAAAGATGTCCGGTTCGTCATTCGATCCCAAAGTGGTCGAGCTCTTCAACCAACACGTAATCGAGTTTGACAAGCTGATTGACGCCGAAGACATTCAGGAGCAGGTACCGTCGGAAAACATCGACCTGCTTACTTCGGCCAGGCCCGACGCCGGGCTGGCCTCGGACATTCTCGGCGCGCCGGACGGCAGTCTTGGCTTCCGCTCGATAACCGAGGCCCAACGCGAGGTGTTTGCCCTGCATGAAATTGCTCAGACAATTGGTTCCTCGCTAAACATGCACGACACGGTCACATTAATTTCCAACAAGCTGCGAGCAATCGTTCCCTTCGACACCTGTATCATCTTTGTCGTAGACGATCGTTCCGGAAAAGCGATCGCCATGCACGTGGTTGGCGACCATGCCGACCTCTTTAGTGCGCGTCGCATCAGCGTCGGGGACGGCATTACGGGTTGGGTAATCGCTAACGCGCGCTCAATGTGCAACTCGTCGCCGGAGCTGGACCTGGTAGGATTGCCGGACGACATAGCTCGAAGTTTCCGGGGCGTTCTGGTTTCGCCGCTGATCCGCGAAGACGGAGCATTCGGCGCGATTACCCTTTATTCCAAAGGCCGCACCTCCTATACCACTGAGCACGTGCGCTTGCTCGAGTCGGTCGCTCAGCATGCCGCCTCGGCACTGAACAACGCGATTACTTTTGAAAAGACAAAAGAGAGCGCCCTTACGGATCCGCTTACCGAGTTACCAAATGCGCGCGGCTTCTACATGATGTTGGAACAGCGACTGGCCGAATGCCAGCGAATGAACCGCGAGTCGCTCTCCCTGATCAGTATGGATGTCAATGACTTTAAGAGCATCAACGATCAGTGGGGTCACGCACTCGGTGATCGAATGTTGGCCAGCATCGCGCGAGTAGTTCGTAAGGAACTGCGCCAGATGGATATCCTTTCCCGATATGCCGGAGATGAGTTCGTAGCTATTATGCCGATGGCGTCTCAATCCATGGCTGAGATGATCGCTGAGAGAATCCGGACAGCGGTTGCAGAACATAAATTCTCCGTCAGGACCGGTAAGACCGTCGAGGTCTCGATCAGTACCGGAATTGCTTGTTTCCCCGACGACGGCGAAACCACCGAAGAGTTACTCACGGCCGCGGCCCGGAACATGCAACGCGATAAACACACGCGTAAGAATCTCATTAGTTTATCGACAATGACGACCCCTGCTCGCATGGATCACTACACTTAAGACGCATATCCAGAGACATTCCTGCACGCCTGACCTTGGGTTTGGCGTGCTTTTTCTTTTTTTTCAGTTTTGGTCTGACTGCCTCTCTCGCGTATAATCTCGGGCGTTCGCATACGACACCGTTAGAGGCCAGCGACCAGCTGGCCGATTCACATTAAGCAGGCACGCCTTAGATGAGCAGTCAAACTACTGAGCGAAGCGACAAGTCTAATACTCCTGCGGGGGGCGCTACGGGACTGCTCGACGCGCCCGCTGACACTGAAAACCAGGTCCGCCCTTCCCCGCCAGCAATCGAAGAAGATCGGGAAACATTGATGAAGATTTTTCATCAGATGTTGCTGATCCGGCGCTTTGAAGAGAAGTGTGCCGAGTCCTACAGTCTGGGAAAAATCGGCGGATTCTGTCACTTGTACATCGGTCAGGAAGCGGTCGGGGTGGGCGCAATCTCGGCCCTGCGCGACGATGACTATGTGATCACCAGCTATCGAGAGCATGGCCAGGCCATCGCGAAGGGAATTTCGCCGGAGGCCGTCATGGCCGAGTTGTACGGTAAAGCGGGAGGCTGTTCGCACGGCAAGGGCGGCTCAATGCACCTGTTTGATAAGAGCGTTAACTTCATGGGCGGGCATGGAATTGTCGGCGGGCAGATTCCGCTGGGAACCGGTATCGCGTTCGCCAGCAAGTACCGGGAAACCGATCAAGTCACTCTCTGCTTCTTTGGCGAAGCGGCCGTCAACCAGGGCGCTTTCCACGAATCGCTGAACATGGCGCAACTCTGGAAACTGCCGTGTGTATACATCTGCGAGAACAACCAGTACGGGATGGGGACTTCTTTGGCACGCGCGATGTCTTTGCAAAACATCGCTGAGAAAGCCTGTGCCTATAGCATGGAATCGGAATTCGTCGACGGCATGGATGTCCTGGCCATGCGCCGGGCGACCCAACGCGCGATCAAGCGCGCCAGAGAAAATTACCTGCCCACTTTGATCGAGGCACGCACCTATCGGTACATGGGCCACTCGATGTCCGATCCGGGCAATTATCGAACGCGCGCCGAAATCGAGAAATATCAGGAGCGCGACCCAATCAAGGTTTTCACGGCCCACTTAAAGGACAACGGCATCCTGACTGACAAGGACATCGCTGACTTCGAAGCACAGGTCAAAGAGCAGGTCGAGAGTTCTGTGCGGTTTGCCGAAGAAAGTCCGGAACCTGATCCGAGCGAGCTATACACCAACGTCTACGCCAATCCAATCGAGAGCTGAACCATGGCAGTTATGACTATGCGCGACGCGTTGAACCAGGCGCTCCGGGAGGAGTTGGCCCGCGACGCGAACGTGTTTTTGATGGGCGAAGAGGTCGGCGAGTATCAGGGCGCTTATAAAGTAACGCGTGGCTTGCTCCAGGAGTTTGGACCCAAGCGCGTGATTGATACGCCGATTACTGAACTGGGATTCGCCGGGCTGGGCGTAGGGGCGGCCATGGCTGGCTTGCGACCGATCGTTGAGTTCATGACGTTTAACTTCTCAATTCTGGCCACCGATCAGATCATCAACTCTGCCGCCAAAATGCTCTACATGTCCGGCGGTCAGCTTAAGGTTCCGATCGTTTTTCGGGGACCGGGCGGTTCCGCTTATCAGGTTTCTTCTCAGCACTCGCAGGCGATCGAATCGTGGTACGCCTACTTTCCGGGCTTGAAGGTCGTGATGCCTGCTACGCCGGCCGACGCCAAAGGTCTTTTGAAGAGCGCTATTCGCGACGATGATCCGGTGATCTTCATCGAGCAGGAACGCATGTATGGAATGAAAGATGAAGTGCCGGAGGACCCGGATTTTGCGATTCCGCTCGGCGTTGCCGAGGTAAAGCGAACTGGCACGGACGCAACCATCGTGGCCAGGTCGTTAATGGTGCCGTTAGCGCTCAAGGCCGCGGAAGAACTGGCGAAGGACGGTATCTCGTGCGAGGTAATCGATCCGCGGACCATCCGGCCGCTCGACATAAACACCATCGTCGCGTCGGTAAAGAAAACCAATCGGGTGGTGATTGCCGAAGAGTCTCATCCCTTCGCGAGCGTCGGGGCCGAGATCAGCGCCGAGATCAATGAACAAGCCTTTGACTATCTTGACGCCCCGGTGAAACGGGTCTCGGGAGTTGATGTGCCAATGCCCTATGCCAAGAATCTTGAGCAACTGGCCATTCCGGACGTGGCCGAAATCATCGCCGCCGTGCGTGCAGTATCTTATTTGTAAGCTCTCAGCACTGACCTCAAAAAAACATGGCCACACAAGTCGTAATGCCGAAGCTTTCGCCCACAATGGAAGAGGGCCAGCTTTCGCGCTGGTTGAAAAAAGAGGGCGATAAGGTTTCGATGGGCGAGCCGCTCGCCGAAATCGACACCGACAAAGCGACCATGGAAATGCAGGCGCTGTCGAACGGCGTCCTGCGCAAGATTCTGATTAACGAAGGTGAAAGCGCGCCGCTGGGTCAACCGATCGCGATCATCGGCGAGCCCGATGAAGATATTTCAGCGCTCCTGAAGACCGCTGCCGAAAAAGCACCGCAACCAACGGCAACGGCGGCTGAGCCTGCGGAGCCCGCGACAAACGAACCCGAACCAGCCACGAAGGAAGCACCAGCCGCACCGGCTAAAGCTTCAGTCTCTACTCAACAGACCGAGGCTGCGATTCAAACTTCGAGAGACGACGGCCGCCAATTGATCTCGCCGATTGCAGCCCGCATGGCTGCCGAAGCCGGTGTCAATCTAAAGTCCCTGCAAGGCAGCGGACCGGGCGGCCGCATAGTCAAACGCGACATTGAGGCCGCGATGACGGCAAAACCAGCGGGGGCATCGGCGGCGCCAGGTCTGCGCGGGTTGGGATCATTTCGAGCGGATCAGAAAGGCTCAGTGTACGGCCCGTCCGGTTATCGCGACGAACCGCTGAGTGAGATGCGCCGTACGATCGCTCGCCGCCTGGTGACGTCGCTGGGCCCGGTGCCGCATTTCTTTCTGACCAGCGAGATTGACATGGATCGCGCCGCCGACATGCGTGTCGCAATTAACGAGCTATATCCCGATCTCAAACTCAGTATCAACGACATCGTTATCAAGGTGGCAGCCGCCGCGCTGATTCAGCATCCGCAGGTCAACGCTTCGTTTCAGGATAAAACCGTCCGCTTCTACGAACACGCGGACATCGGCGTGGCTGTGGCTACCGAAAATGGTTTAATTACACCAGTGGTCAGGTCTGCCGATGCGAAATCGTTGCCCGAGATAGCCAGTGAAGTAAGGGAGTTGGCTGAACGCGCGCGGGCCCGCAAGCTCAAGCCGGACGAATACACCGGAGCTACGTTTTCGATCAGCAATCTGGGCATGTTTGGCATCGACGAGTTCACCGCCGTCATCAACCCGCCTGAGGGTGCGATTCTAGCCGTCGGAGCCATGAAGCCGAGGGCCGTGGCCCGTGACAATGAAGTCGTAATCAAGCAGACGATGCGCGTGACGATGTCTTGCGACCATCGCGTGATTGACGGCGCCGTAGGCGCTCAGTTTCTGCGCACCTTCAAACAAATCATGGAGAACCCGCTCTATCTTTTCCTGGGCTAGTAAATCCTATTTTTAACTTGCGTTGGTTCAGATCGGGATGGCTCCCGATCTTTTTTGTGACTGAAATCCTGTCATCGTGACCCCAAACTCCAAACCCGCGAGGCCTTGCCCTAAAAGTCGACTAGGCGAGTTGGTTACGGAACCGGTTGCGATAGCAACCTGGTGTTTTCAACGAGATTACCCGCTTGCTACCGCAAGCGGTTCCGTACCAGGTCGGTTGACCGACATACATCTTGAGTTATGAGGCAAAGCCAACCCACGAGCCCAGTCGCTCCGCATCTCGCTCTGATTGCCGTGCAAGTCCTGTTCGCGACCTGGCCCATTGTAGGCAAGATCGCTCTTCGCGCCGTACCCTCAGTTGCTCTTGTTGGTTTCAGGATCGCGGGCGCTGCCTTGACGCTCCTGATTCTCACCCGATTGAGCGGGACTTTCCAAAAGATCGAGACAGGAGACTGGCCTCTGCTGATCTCATCGAGCCTCCTCGGCCTGGTCTTCAATCAATTGCTTTTCACGAAAGGCCTCTCGCTAACGACGGCCATCAACGCGACTCTCCTGAGCACCACCATTCCGGTTTTCACTCTACTGGTCGGCGTCATCCTCGGAACAGACCGCGGCACGTTGCGGCGCGTACTGGGGATAGCGCTGGCGGCCGCGGGAGTGCTTTACCTGATTGGGCCGGGCCGGGCCCAATTTTCACCCATCACACGCACCGGAGATTTGCTGATCGTCTCGAACTCGCTTTGCTATGGTGCGTACATCGCGGTTTCGAAAGATTTGATGAAGCGTTACAACGCGCTCAGCGTTATCACCTGGATCTTTGTTGTGGCTTGCGTGGTTGCGGTGCCCGCCGGCGCGGTTAGTCTGGCGCACCTCCCGCTGAGCAGTATTTCGTGGCGGGTGTGGCTTGCGATTTTATACATCATCGTTTTGCCTACCGCGGGAGCATATTACCTGAATGGATGGGCACTCGCGCGCCTGCCGCCGAGCACTGTTGCGGTTTATGTTTACTTACAGCCGCTAATTGCTTTCGTAGTGGCGCCGATGGTTCTGGGCGAATCGCTAAGCTTCCACGAAGTATTTGCTTCCCTTTTAATTTTTGCCGGAGTGTTAGTGGTCACCCGACGGCGCGCAGCAAAACCAGCCACAGTCCTGTGAAGAGAAACAAAAAACGATCCCCAAAATCACCCGAATGGATTTGAAGTAAGAGTTGTCTTGGTGCTGCTAAGACATCCCGGGACATCCTTGGAGCAATGGGAACTCACTTTCTAAGCTCCTGACCGCACGCCCGACAATTGGTTCGCCGTCGCGCATTCAGAGTCGCGCATGACTCGCAACGCACATACATGGCACGCGCGAAGAAATGCATGATGGCATAGCTACCGCCAAGAATGGCGACAGCTATGCCAATATTGAGGAGTGTCTCTTTCAGAGTTGTCAGTCTGCACTCATCGAGATTGAAAGTGAAACGAGCCCTCCCTCACGGTCGGGCTACTGCCCCGCTGGCGCCCTCAGTTCAGGCCGCGCGGCTTGAACTCTTCTCGTCTGGTGGTGCGACCTTATAACTTTCTATTATAAAGATCTGGTAACGCTGACCGCGTTCGTAACCTTGTCGAAAGGCTTGACTACGGGAATCCGTGCCGTACTTCTGTTGCAGGCTTCCGGTTACATCGGCACCGGCCTGGCCGCGCCGATCCGGATGCAACGCTGCCTCGAAGCCCAGGCGATACTTGGCTTCATCTAGATTGAAGTCTCCGCCCTGGCTGGTGTAATGCTCTCGCTCTGCATCACGCAAACCAATCCACCATTCATTGCGAGCGGCATCGACCGACTCAGCGCCGGCGCGCGCCAGTTCGGCACGGGCATTCTCTGCGATTTGTTCGTCATCGGCAAAGGCGATAACTACCGATCGGCCGCGGCGCAATGCGTCTTCATAAACATAGACTTCATCGTGCGGCAATCCATCCGCCATCGATTTCTCCATCGCATCGCCTGCCAAAGCTCCGGCCGCCGCGCCTCCGACTCCCAACAACGCCGCGCCAATGATACCGAACGCGAGCACGGGCCCGACTCCCGGAACGAGCAAAGAAGCAGCGGCTGCGCCCGCTGTCGCACCGCCGGCTACACCCAGAGCTCCTCCGACAGTTCCACCCATAGCCTGACCCATGCCTGGCTGTTCGGTATCAGTCGCCGGAATCTGCGCCTGAACCTCGGCTTCTGAAGTGTGGGGTGCGAGTACAGTAATGCGATTCTCGGCAATCCCCAAAGCGCGCAGCATGGCCGCGCCACGCTTCGCATCAGCTAGTGAATTGAAAATTCCTACAATGCTCTCCATGGTCAAATCCTCCTCTGATGGTGAATTTCCTTGCGCGCGCCGTGCCACGATCGAACGAACTATCTCGTCAGCAACATTAGTTAATCAAAAAGTCACTCGACTGTAGCCGAATTTGATTTTTTATTGTCGTTGAGCGAAGACTCGAGCCTGTGTTAAGGTAGGCAGCGATCAATAAATCGCAGCGCCATAGAACGGGAGCGAGTCACAAAGTGTTCGATATTGTTGAGAAAGAATGGCCGATGTCGGTCGGTGACGGTAAAGCGACGCGCAAGAAGAGGCCGCGGATTCTCGCCATTACCACTGATTGCTGCACCGGATGCGCCGGCTCACCGGCTTGTATCGAATACTGTCCGATCGAAGCCTGCATGTTCTGGATCTCGGACGAGGACCACCCGCCCTTTGGGCGTATCGAAGTCGATCCTTATCTCTGTATTGGGTGCCAGAAGTGTATTAGTAAGGGACCCGATGGAGCGTTCCTCGATGGTTGTCCATGGGACGCGATCGAGATGATTCCTACCGACGATTGGGAAGCAGTTCACGGAATCGTTCTGCCCGATTTGCCTCCCGAGCCACCGCCGGCCGCTGCCGCAGCTTAATTCAACCGGCTCTTAATAGCTTTCACCGCCGCGGTCGCCTGTTGGGCCGTTTCCGCACTGCCGCTCGCTTGCGCACACTGCTCAATCACGGGCAAGTCATCCCTGGTCCCCACATACGCGAGCGCCTGCAAGGCATCATTGACGGTCGACCGATCCGGTGTCAGCCACGCGATGGTCTGTCCGGCGGCGACTGCGTCTCCTTCTCTTACAGCTAAGCGGCCGATAGCTCCGTCCACTGGTGAACGAAACTCCTGTACCGCATTCGAAGTGTCGCGAATTCTCGCCAGCAGGCCGCCGGCTTTGATCTGAGTCCCCTGAGACAAAAGACTTACTACGGTACCCGCGATCGCTGATTTCGCCTCAAACGATTGCAGCATTGAACGCAGCTCAGGTCTGCCAGAGCCATCGCCGAATCGCACCAACTGCAAGGCAGCGTTGCGTCGCACCAATGGATCGTTGTCACCGAGCAAAGACAGCAGCGCCTGGTGGAACTCCTCTGACTTATTGTCCTGACCCATTACCCAGGCGGCGGTTTTCCGAATCTCGCCGGTCGGACTTTTGGCGAGCGCGATAATCTGCGGATAGAACTTCTTTGCCGCCGGGTCCCCGCGCTCGATGCGTTCTTCGACTCTTGATAATGCATGCTGAATGTGCCGGGGATTTTTCTCGTCAGCCAGATAAGCAGCGATGTCCTGATCGGAAAGATCTCGACCAAACCAGGTGCCGTACCAGGTGAGGAAGGGCACGATGATGAATAAAGCCGCCACAATGATCAGCGGCAGAGACGCGCGGCGAGGCTTTGGCTTTGGCGGAGTTGTGACTTCGGCTCCGAAACTGTTTCCGTTACTGGTCATGCAGCTGGCGCGTTCGCGTGATCTAGCGGGAAGGATAGAGGTGATAGAGCATCAAGTAAACCACCACGCCAGTGATCGACACATACAGCCACATCGGCAAGGTCCAGCGGGCGATTGCCTTGTGACGCGCGAAGTCACCGCGCTTCGCTCGTCGCACCGTGATGATTACGAAGGGCACAATCACTGCCGCCAGGAAAGTATGGGTGATTAGGATCGTGAAATAGATGGGCCGCGCAATTCCCTGCCCCGGAAATCTGGTCGCTCCATGATGAGCGTGGTAGACAATATAAGAGATCAGAAATATTACCGAAGCCGTCAGCGCGGCCAACTGGCAGTTGCGATGAGCGCGGACTCGCTTCCGCCTGATGAAGTAGTAACCGCTGGACAGCAGGACAAAGCTCGAAGCATTCAAGGTTGCGTTGAGATGCGGGAGAACCGAATAGAAATCCGTCATTAATTAGAAGTGTCCCTACTCACTATGACCGATAGGTCGAAATGGACCTGTTGTTTTTTCGGTCACTCTTTTTCTTTGCCCGCTTTCATCTGGTTGACCATGCGGCTCACGTCTGGCGGCATCGATCTTCCTCTGGCGTCCTTTAAGGCTGGCGTACTTTGAGCGCCACTCAGCCGAGCAGTTGGGGCCCCGCCGGCTGCAGCCAATTGAGGGGCAGTAGCGCCACCCGCCGATTTTCGCTTCTCCAAAACTCGCGACAAGATCTCGAAGCCCGGCACCGCGAGGAACGAAAGCGCAAACACCAGCGGGACGACAATAAAAAACAATCCGTCCGTGCTGATGATACTGCCGCCCGCGACGAGGTCGTACGCGATCAGCGCGAAAAAGCCCGCCGCTGCAATGATGCAAACCAAATTCAGTAATGATTCTTCCCGCTTCATTTGTCTATTCGATGGTTAAGATCTCAGTGTTTCTTCGCCGCCTTGGGCACCCGTTCAACCAACTCCTGATACCCGCAGCGCTCGCACTCCCAAAGCGGGTAGACCGCGTTTGGATCAGCGGTGTTCTGATAAACCGCGCGATCAGATGGGATGATCTTTCCACCACATATCGGGCAGGCGCGTCCGCGAGTGGTTCGCTTCTCGACGTCTATGTTTGCCAACTGGCTTTGGTCGTCCATTTTTCTCCCGACTGGTTTTTGTCGTCCCACTCAGCCGGACTTGCGATGACGAAAAGCCAGAACAAAGATCGTGCAGAACATTGCCACTGGCGGCACCAGCAACACCAACACCCCGATATTCAGGTTGCGGGCAAAGATGCTGTTTGAGCCAATCGAGGCGCGGCACATTACACACTGGGCCATCGCCGAGTGTGACGAAAAAGCGACCATCGAAATCACGGCCAACGCCGTCAGCACCGACCGCATTAAGGATTTGTGTGTTTCGTTCATTCCGGAGAATTCTAGTGCTTCTCAGCCGGCGCAGTAACCGGAGCTGGCGAGCGAAGGTTCCTCGAACGAAAACTGTCCGGGAAAAAGACCAGCAGCATAAGGCAGATGCAGATGACCAGGGCCGGCACAATCGTCAGCACCAGGTTCAAGCGTTCGAATCTCAGGTGCATAAAGTACGCCACGATCAGCGCTGCCTTGATTATCGATGCGCCCATCAAGATTACCAGCATGTAAGTGACCGGCAGTTGTATATAACCGAGAAACACCTCAAAGCCGGTCAATAATAACAACCAAACCCAGACAGAAATGAACAGCTTGTTACTGCCGGCAAAATGCACTTCGGTTTCCGCATGTCCAGTCATTTCAGATCCTCCAACGGTTTCCAGAGATGCCTATCTGTGTAGGCGATCTCTCGATCCCAAGTCCGCACAGCTCATTTGGTCATGTCAATTGACAGCAAATAGATCATCGGGAACACAAACATCCAGACCAGATCGACAAAGTGCCAGTACAGACCGCTGATCTCAACATCTTCGTGTTTCAGCTTGTTGACGCGCCCGGAAACAATCAGCAGATAAATACAGCCGGTGGCGACGTGGAACATATGCATGCCGGTAATCCCGAAGAAGGTGGCGCCAAAGAGCGGCGTCGCACCCGGCCACTTCTCAGCCCATTCGGCGGGCAATTTGAACGGCGTCAGTCCTTCGGATATCAAGTGCCGCCATTCGATCATGTGTAAAACAATAAACGTCACGCCCAGTAAGGCGGTCGCCAGAATCCACTTGCGCGCTCTGGACTTCTGCGCGCGCGCAGAGGCTGACACGGCCATCACCATAGTCAAACTGGATGATAAGAGCACCAGGGTCATGATCGACGAGAAAACTATGCTGGGATAGAACTTGAACGGCGTCGGCCAAACGTTAGACGCGCGCGCATATGCATAGGCGATGAGCAACGCGGAAAACGTCAGTGAATCGGACATGATGAAGAGCCACATGCCCAACTTTCTGTGGCCCACGCGATACGGCAGTGTGCCGCCGCCCCAATCGCCCGAAATAGCCTGTGCTTCAGTTGCCACCGGTCACCTCCAAAAAGTGGCGCAGACTTCAGTCTGCGATCGACTTCGAAGATCTCTATTAACAGACACAGACTGAAGTCTGTGCCACTGCTACTTCCATAAGAACAAAAGCAAAAACAGCGCGACCCAAAGTCCATCCATAAAATGCCAGTAGATCGTAGCTGCATCAGCCGCGCCCATGCGCCGAAGTTCACCATCGAGTGTTGCGCGCTTCCTGGTCGTGCGCACCAAAAGATAACCCAGGGCCAGGATGCCGCCGAGCAAGTGCAAACCGTGCGCGGCCGTGAACAGATAGAAGAAGGAATTGTACGGATTGCTGGCCATGTACACTCCCTGCCGCACGAGTTGCCGCCACGCGAGCAGCTGCGAGGCCAGAAATGCCAGCCCCAGCGCGATTGTGATAATCAACCAGCGCCCATAGCCGAAGTTTCTGTGCTGCTTCAAAGAGCGCCGCGAGATTTCCATCGTGATGCTGCTAACCAGGATCAGTGCAGTGCTCAACCAGAGGACCTTTGGCATCGCAATCGGCTGCCAGTCGTTCGACGATGCCGAACGAACGATATAAGCGCTGGTCAGGGCGACAAAAAGCATGAGAATACTGCCGATGGCCACCCATACACCGATGCGATAGCGCTCAGGAGCGAAGCGCGTCGACCCGCTACCCCTGCCATTTCCGCCGCCGCCATTCTTCGGAAAGCCGTTGCCTCCGCGTGAACGCGAACCGCCGCCGACAGTGGTGTCGATTACTCGCTCAGTGCCTGTGACCGTTGCCGCCATTGCCGTCCGTTTCTCCTAAGCGTGCAACCAGCTCGGCCCCTTCGGGCTCTGACTGCATCATGAAATCCTTCGGCGCGCCCGGCACCGCGAATTCGTAGGGGCCGCGATAGACCTCAGGCACTATCCCGGCAAAGTTATCGTGCGGCGGCGGCGATGGGATATTCCATTCCAACGTCGTTGCCTCCCAGGGGTTCTCGCCGGCCGGTTTGCCCTTGAACATGCTCCAGAAAAAGTTGAAATAGAAGACGATCTGGACGACGGCCGTGATAATTGCCGCCACGGTTACAAAGAGCACCAGCCCGTGAGTATTCTTCAGGAACTCGTATTCACCA
>WNFO01004404.1_pt1 | contig 17521 bp, 12 predicted proteins | sample 5400251 | NCBI WGS metagenome assembly WNFO01 (sample SAMN13153354, study PRJNA577476) | soil metagenome | isolation source: 100 cm saprolite under Madrone tree | place: USA:California | collected 2016-06-14
CTCTGCTTTTTTCTCCCTCCTCTTCCAAATCCGCGGACTGATCGGCCCCGACGGTATTCTCCCTGCCGGCGAATACTTGCGCGCGGTCACCAATTCCATCGGCTTCGCGCGTTTCTGGTACGCGCCCACGCTGTTTTGGCTCTCCGTCGGCAATCACATGCTGATGGTTGTTTGCTGGGCCGGCCTCGTTGCTTCCGTCCTTCTCACTATCAACATCTTCCCGCGCGGCATGCTCCTCCTTTGCTTCATCGGCTTTCTCTCCTTCGTCAGCGCTGCCTCCGATTTTTCTGGCTACCAGTCCGACGGCATGCTCCTCGAAGCCGGCTTCGTCTCCCTCTTTCTCGCGCCGCCTGGGTTTCGTCCCCGCCTCGCACCACACAGCCCCGCCATGCGCGCCAGCGTTTTTCTTCTTCTCTGGGAATGGTTTCGCATTTACTTCGAATCCGGCGTCGCGAAAATTGCCAGCGGCGATCCCCAGTGGCGTCATTTCACCGCCATGGACGAGTATTATCAAAACGGTCCGCTACCTACTTGGATCGGCTGGTACGCAGAGCATCTACCTCACTGGTTTCACGCCGCCAGCGCTTTTGGCACTCTTGCTCTCGAACTCGTGCTCGCCTGGATGCTTTTTCTACCGCGCCGCGTGCGGATCATTTGCTTCTTCATCGTCACGCCGTGGCAAATCGGCATCATCCTCACCGCTAACTACACCTTCTTGAACTATCTCGTCCTCGCCCTCGGCATTTTTCTTCTAGACGATCGCTTCCTCGCTCATTTCGTCCCGCGCTCATGGGAAGCGCAACTGGCGCAACCAATACAATCAGCTTCGGAAGCGGTTATTTCGCCTGAAGCGGAGGCGCCGCGCTGGCAGCAAATCTGGGTGCGCTACTTGGCCACGGCAAAACTCGCTGTCACCGCGGTTATGTTCGCGTGGCTCTTCTATTCCAGCGCCGTGCTCTTGTTGTGGATGATTTGGCCCGCCGCACCATTTCCTCCGGGGCCGGTTGCTGCCCTGCAGCCATTTCGTGTTGCCGACCGCTACGGCCTCTTCGCGGTAATGACCCGCGGCCGCTATGAAATCGAATTTCAAGGCTCGAATGACGGCGAAAATTGGCTGCCTTACCAGTTTCGCTTTAAGCCGCAAAATCCCTACGAAGCTCCGCGCATCTACGCCCCCTACCAGCCGCGTTTCGATTGGAACTTGTGGTTCGCCTCGCTCGGTCACTGGCGCTCCAATCCCATCGTCCCTCGCACCGAAGAGCGCCTCCTGGAAGGCAGCCCGGACGCCTTGGCGCTCTTCGCGGACAATCCCTTTCCACAGCCCCCGCGCCAGATCCGTGTTCTGCTCTGGCAATACTGGTTTTCCGCGCCGGAAGAAAAACACGAACAAGGTTTGTGGTGGCGCCGCCAATTGCTGGGCAACTATGCGCCAACACTTGGGCGCGACGCCAACGGCCGCATCATCGCCATCGAATGGCCTCCGGAGCTACCTCCCCGCCAATGACTTCCGTTCAGAGCACACGCCGGGCCTGCATCGTCGGCGCCGGACCCAACGGCCTCGCCGCCGCCATCACCCTCGCGCAACGCGGGGTCCGCGTTGACGTCTTCGAGGCGCAACCGCAGGCGGGCGGCGCGGCGCGCACCCTCGAGCTCACGCTGCCGGGCTTCCTCCACGATTTCGGCTCCGCCGTCCATCCACTCGCGGTCGGCTCGCCGTTCTTTTCTTCGCTGCCGTTGCAAGCTCATGGCTTGCAGTGGATTCACTCGCCCGCGCCACTAGCCCACCCTCTCGACGATGGCACCGCCGTAATCATCGAGCGCGACCTGCGCAGTGCCGAATCCGCTCTCGGACCGGATGGCAAACGCTGGCGCCGCCTGATGCAGCCTTTCGCCGAACACTGGCCAGACCTGTCGGTGGAAATCTTGCGGCCGCTCCACGTATTAACGCCCCATCCGTTTTTGCTGGCGCGCTTTGGCCTCGTCGCATTTCCGTCGGCAAAAACACTTGCCCGTCTTTTCCGCAGCGAACGCACCAAGGCACTCTTCGCCGGTCTTGCCGCGCATTCCTTCTTGAGTCTCGATAAGCCCCTGAGCGCTGCCGCGCATGCGGTAGGCTGGCCCATTCCGCGCGGCGGCGCGCAATCCATCACCGATGCATTGTGCGCTCATCTAGCCTCGCTCGGCGGCACGGTGAAAACTTCCGCGCGCATCGAAGATTTGGCCGCACTCTCGGATTACGATGCAATTCTTTGCGACGTCACTCCTCACCAATTGCTGCGCATCGCGCGCAACCGCTTCCCCACGCGATTCGCTCGTCGCCTCGCGAAATACCGCTACGGCCCAGGTGTTTTCAAAGTCGACTACGCGCTACACAGCCCCATTCCTTGGAAAGCGGCGGACTGTGCGCGCGCTGCCACCGTGCATCTCGGAGGTACCTTCCAGGAAATCGCCGCGTCCGAATACGCTATGAGCCACGGTCGCCACTCCGAGCGCCCTTTCGTCCTGCTAGCCCAGCCCAGCCTCTTCGATCCTACCCGCGCTCCGGCCGGCAAGCACATCGCGTGGGCATACTGCCACGTTCCCAACGGCTCCAGCGTGGACATGCTGGAAGCCCTGGAATCTCAAATCGAGCGTTTCGCTCCGGGATTCCGGGATTGCATCCTGGCTCGTCACGTTTTCTCCCCTGCCGCCCTCGAGGAAATGGACGCCAACCTCATCGGCGGCGATATCTCCGGTGGCGCCATGGACTTACGCCAATTCTTCTTCCGCCCCACTTGGCGCCGTTACGCGACCCCACTTCGTAAGGTCTACATCTGCTCGTCTTCGACACCTCCCGGAGGCGGAGTCCACGGCATGAGCGGCCACAATGCCGCGAAGCTGGCCGCCGCGCGCCTGTTTACCTGACCGCCGCGAGAACCTTTCCCATTCAATGCGCCCAGCAACCATTCAACCCCCAAAAGTTGCCATTCAATGGATTACACTTCCGTTATCCTCCGTCGGTATGCTATCGTTCGCCGTGTTTGCCTCTTGCCAGCCCGTCCGGAACGCCGCCGTCCAAATTCCTCGCCTCCGCAGGCCATCGTACAAGTGCTTTGTTCCTTATCATATACATGTAAGCCCAGCATTTTCAGACGATTGCGCACTCTTTTACGCAACGGGAATCCGATTACTCCCATGTTTTCAGTTGCTTGCGCACTCTTTTCATGTTGATAGGGGGTGGGGGGTATCCTTCCCTTGAAAGCCTGCCTCCTCCAATCGCCCACCCCGATAGAGACCGATCCGCTGGTGCTTACGGACGTTCCCACTCCACTGCCCGCGAATGGGGAAGTACTGGTTCGCGTCTCTTACTGCGGCGTGTGCCGGACCGACCTGCACGTGATTGAAGGGGAGCTCGTCCCGCAAAAATCGCCCGTGATTCCGGGACACCAAGTCATCGGCGTGGTTGAGAAGCTCGGCCCGGGCGCAAGCAGGTTTCCCGTCGGCGCACGGGTGGGGATTGCCTGGTTGCATCACACCGATGGCACCTGCGAATTCTGCCGCTCGGGGGCGGAAAATCTTTGCGACCATCCCACCTTCACTGGTTATTCCGTGGACGGCGGGTACGCGGAGTATGCTGTTGCGCCGGAAGACTTTATCTATGCCATCCCGCAGCAATTTCCCGACGAGCAGGCTGCTCCCTTGCTTTGTGCCGGAATCATTGGCTTTCGCTGTCTGCGCCTTTCTGGGATCAAGCCTGGCGGCAAGCTGGGCTTCTACGGATTTGGCGCTGCCGCCCACGTCGCCATCCAAGTGGCGCTGCACTGGAACATGGAAGTGTACGCAGCTACCCGCGACGCGCGGCACCAGAAGCTTGCACTCGAACTCGGGGCAAAATGGGCCGGCAGTACCTTCGCGGAGCCTCCCGTCAAGCTCGATGCGGCCATCGTATTTGCCCCGGCTGGCGAAATCGTCCCCACCGCGCTGAAAGCGCTCCGTAAAGGTGGCGCCCTCGTCCTGGGCGGCATTCATATGAGCCCAATCCCATCGTTCGACTACGATCTGCTCTACCAGGAGCGCGTGATTCGCAGCGTGGCCAATAACACGCGCCAGGATGGCGAAGACTTCCTGCGCGTCGCGGCCGAAATCCCCATTCGCAGCCACACGCAACTCTTTCCCTTGCACGAAGCCAACCGCGCCCTCAATGCATTGAAAAACGACGCAATCGAGGGCGCAGCCGTCTTAAAGGTGGAGAAATGAACATGGCGGTGTTCGCTCATGGGACGGTTCTTCCCGCAAGCGGTCAGAAGGTCTTCTTCTTTCGGGCCAGAGCAAGGTGTAATAGCCTGAAACGAAGGCAGTTAACGCCATTTAACGCTGGTAGGGCGACTGCCATCTAAGTACCGTGAACGAACGTTTTGAGCGAAAGGGGGAATCGGCGCCCATGTTAGCATCAATGCCCGAAACTCCCGTTGAAGTGAGAACGATGCAGTCGCGAATCTTGATTGCCGACGATCAACCCGATGTGCTGGGGGCATTGTGTCTGCTGCTGAAAGGGCACGGCTACACAACCGAAACGGTTAGCTCGCCTGCGGATTTGCTGGAGGCGTTGCAGCGCAGCGAATTCGATCTTTTGCTGATGGACTTGAATTACGCGCGCGACACCACTTCCGGCCGTGAGGGATTGGACTTGCTAACGCGGCTGAAGGCCTTGGAGAGCGTTCCGCCGATTGTGGTCATGACTGGATGGGCCACCGTGGGCATTGCCGTCGAAGCCATGCAGCGCGGCGTCACCGATTTTGTGGAGAAGCCCTGGACGAATTCGCAATTGCTGGAAGTTTTGCGCAAGCAGATCACTCTGGGGCGCGAACGGCGGGAATCGGCACGCCTCGCGGTGCAGGAAACGCAAGCACAACGTGTGATCGCTTCGCAGTTTCACGAGCAGGAACACGAAATTGCGGAAGCGCGCGCGATTCAAGAAGGATTCCTGCCGAAAGAAATCGCGCAGCTCGCAGGATACGAAATTGCGAGCGCGTGGCAATCGGCGCGTGTAGTTGGCGGAGATTATTTCGATGTGCTCCCCTTTGACGGCGAAACTTTCGGGTTGTGCATCGCCGATGTCGCTGGAAAGGGATTGCCGGCGGCGTTGCTGATGTCGAATTTGCAGGCTGCCGTGCGCGGTTTGGCGTCGCCTTCCACGGCGCCGCACGAATTGTGCGCACGGCTGAATGCGCTGTTGTGCCGCAATATGGCCAGCGACCGCTTCGTCACGCTGTTTTATGCGCAGCTCGATGGGCCGGCACGTCGATTGCAATATGTGAGCGCGGGCCACAATCCGCCATTCGTCTTGCATGCCGACGGCTCGCACGAGCGTTTGCGCGAAGGCGGCGGCGTTCTGGGCGTTTTTGTAAATCAGGCATTCAGGAGCGGCGCCGCGCAATTGCAAAGCGGCGATCGCATGGTCCTCTTCACGGACGGCGTCACAGAAGCGTGCAACGCGGATGAGGAAGAATTTGGCGAAGCGCGGCTGCTGACCGTGCTGCGAGAAAATCGCACGCGGAGCCCTTCGGAGATTCAAAAAGAGATTTTGCTGGCAGTGTCCGGCTTCAGCCGCGGAATCTGGAAATAGTGCGGCGCGGGTGCTTAGCATGCACCGCTACAGAGCCGCGATGGACTTGGAGATGGCCGGCGATCTCCCTAAATCGTTGTGTAACCATCGCCGACAAATCAAGGGCCCGCGCTCGTTATACCTGCTAGAAAATCGATTCTCTAGAAGACAAATTTGGAGTATGCTCATCGGCGACTGAACCGCTTAACCTGTAGCATAGGCGCGCGAAGTCGAAGTACTCCGCAAAAACTCAATTCTCACGGGGGAACTATGCAGCGTCGTGACGTATTGAAAATGCTGGCGACGGGAGCGGTACTTCCGGTTTTTTCTTCGCCGCTGGCGGCTTTTTTTCGAGAGGCGCAGGCGCAAACCGGGCCGGCGTACAAGCTGCGTACGCTGAACCCGCACCAGAATGCCACGGTCGTAGTGATGACGGACCTGATCATTCCGGAAACGGACACGCCGGGGGCGAAGACGGCGCGGGTGAATGAGTTCATCGACGTAATTTTGACGGAGTGGGCCACGGAGGAAGAACGGCAAAACTTCCTGAACGGGCTGGCCGGCATCGACAAGCAGAGCCAGGAGCTGTTTGGAAAAGACTTTGTCGAAGCGAGTCCCACGCAGCAAGTTACGCTGCTGCGTGCGATGGATGATATCTCCGCAAACGAGAGGGCAGAGAAGCGGGAGAAGCACGGCAATACAGTGCCGGAGCTGGACGCGCAGTTGAAAGGAAACTTCTACGACGTCTTCCGCGGTATTACGCTGCATGGCTACTACACCTCTGAAATTGGATTCACGCAGGAACTAAAGCTGCAAATTATTCCCGGCGCGCAGCATGGCTGCGCAAAGCTGGGCGCCGGGCTCGGGGACGCGTAGGGGGCGAGGGGAACATGGCGGCGACAAACACGTATGACGCGGTGATTGTCGGTTCGGGAATCACCGGGGGCTGGGCGGCGAAGGAGTTGACGGAAAAAGGGCTGAAAGTGCTCGTGCTGGAAGCGGGACGCACCATTTTGCCGGAGCGCGATTACGTCGAGCATGTTCCGGTGTGGGAGCTGAAGTATCGCGGCTGGGACAATCGCGCGGAGCGCGCCAGCACGCAACCGGTCCAGCGCGAGTGTTACTACGCTTGCGACGAATATTCCAACAAGTTTTTCGTCAGCGACAAGGAAAATCCGTACGCTACCGATCCCAACAAGAAATTTACGTGGATTCGCGGCCGGCAGGTGGGGGGAAAGTCCATTACCTGGGGCCGGCAGAGTTACCGATGGAGCGATCTGGATTTTGAAGCCAATCTAAAGGATGGCATCGCGGTGGACTGGCCGATCCGGTACGCGGAGATCGCGCCGTGGTACGACTACGTGGAAACGTTCGCGGGCATCAGCGGCCAGGCGGAAGGGCTGCCGCAATTGCCGGACGGAAAATTTCTACCGCCGATGGAAATGACCTGCGTGGAGCAAGATATGCGCGACGCGCTGGCGAAAAAGTTTGATGACCGCATCATGACTATCGGGCGGTCGGCGGTTTTGACGCAGGTGCACAAGGGCCGCGCGGCGTGCCACTACTGCGGGGTTTGTCACCGGGGATGCATCACGGGATCATATTTCAGCAGCATCAGCTCGACGCTGCCAGCGGCGCAAAAAACGGGGCTGCTTACGCTGCGGCCTTACAGCGTGGTTCACAGCCTGGTTTTTGACTCGGCGACGCGGAAAGTCAGCGGCGTGCGAGTGATTGACGCGCAAACGCGGAATGCTATGGAATTCAAGGGTCGCATTTTCTTCATCAATGCGTCGGCGCTGGAGTCCACGCGCATCCTGCTAAATTCAGCTACGCCGGAATTCCCGAACGGATTGGCGAACAGCAGCGGGGAACTAGGCCACAACTTGATGGACCATCATATGGGCGCGGGCGCCAGCGGAGTCATGCCCGGGCACGAAGACAAAATGCCTTTTGGGAATCGCCCGAACGGGATTTACATTCCGCGGTTCCGCAATGTGAAGACGAAGCAGAAGGATTTCTTGCGCGGCTACGGATACCAGGGCGGGGGAAGCCGCGAGGGCTGGGGCCGCGGGATGCGCATGAGCGGGTTTGGCGTGGACTTCAAGAACGAGTTGAAGAAGCCCGGACAATGGCGCATGGGCATCGGCGGATTCGGCGAGTGCCTGGCGAATCACGAAAATTACATTGAGATACAAAAGGACAAGGTGGACGCCTGGGGCATTCCGACACTGAAGATTAACTGCGCATGGGGCGCGAACGAGCACGCGATGTCGCGTGACATCGCGGTGCAGGCCGCGGAGATGCTGGCGGCGGCGGGCGCCAAGGACATCTCCGTGTTCCAGGAAATTTCGCCGCCGGGTCTGGCGATTCACGAGATGGGGACCGCGCGCATGGGGCGCGATCCGAAAACTTCCGTGCTGAACGAGCACAATCAGGCGCACGAGGTGAAGAACCTGTTTATGACCGACGGGGCGTGCATGGCGTCCAATTCCTGCGTGAACCCATCGCTGACGTACATGGCGCTGACCGCGCGAGCCTGCGATTTCGCGGTTGGGGCGATCAAGAGGAACGAGCTTTAGGGAAGTAACGAGAAGACCTGCCGCAGAGTGACGTTTTGCAAGGAAGGACGTTGAGGTCCTTCGGACATCCTCGCCCTTAGCAAACGACGCTCAGGGCAAGACGGATGTCCTCAGGATGACAATTGCCCAGTGGTTGTAATTCTCGCCCGGACGACAGCTCGGTTTAAATCACTATAGCTCGCCGAGGAGGGGCGCAGCATGCTGCGCCCCTCCTCGGGCTTGCGCGTTGCGCTCAGACCCGGACGAAGGGCGTGGCTAGAGCTCGCGGAGGGCCGTCGCTACGGGGAGCCGGGCTGCGCGGATGGCGGGCAGCAGGCCACCAATAAGACCCATGGTAAGGGCAAAGAAAATACCCTTCGCCAGCAATTCGGGTGTGATCTTGAAGGCAAAGGCCAGGTTGGAAAAAGTCTGAAAATTCATGGTGCTGGTGGTCAACCCATTCAGTGGAAGAACGGCAAGACAGGCGATCCCCCCGCCGACGAAGGAAATGAGAAGCGCTTCGATGGAGAAGGAAATTACGACGGCGGCAGCGCCGAATCCGAGAGCGCGCATGGTGGCGATCTCCCGGCCGCGCTCGGCGACGGCGGAATACATGGTATTGAGCGCGCCGAAAACCGCACCGATGGCCATGATTCCAGCAACAAACCCGCCCAATATCGTGATGAGCGTAGTCATGCGCGTGGACTGTTTAGAGTAGTAGTCGATTTCGCGGACTACATCGACGTTCAAACGCGGATCGCTGGTGAGCGAGTCCTTCAATTGCTGAAGCGCGGCGGGCGAGGTGAGGTGCACGGTAACGGACTGAGAAAGAGTGTCCGGACGTTTGTAGGCGCCGTTGAGGAGGTGGGCGTCGCCCCAAACTTCGGAATCGAAGGCACTGCCGCCCGCGTCGAAAACGCCCACGACTTGCCAGCGTACGCTACCGAGCCCAATTGTGCTTCCCAGGGTCAACCCCGAATAAGTCGATCTTGCGTTCTTACCGACGATAAGTTCGGAGAGGCCAGGCTGGAACATGCGGCCCTCTATGATTTTGATGTTCCTGCGGATAGCAAGAACGTTGGGCGAGACACCGCGAAGCTCAACGTTAGCGTCGGTCCCGGTGGAAATCAGCGGAATCGGCGCCATCAGGACAGCCTCCTGTGTTAGCAACGGGCCCTCGGGCCCGCGAGCGATGCCGGGAGCATCCTGGATGACTTTCACGGAATCGATTGGGATTCCACTGGTCATTTCGGATGTGGCGCCGGCGCGGGTAATCAGTGCGTTGTCCGCGGAGCCGGAAGAAACAAGGGTGGCCCTGAATCCCCGCGCGAGCGACAGCATGGCAATGAAAACGCCAACAGTTCCGGCAATTCCCGCCACAGCAACGATCGTGGAAGTCCAGCGAGCCTTGACGCTCCGAACGTTGTAAATGAGGGGAATGGCCATTTCATACTCTCCGAAGCGCGTTGACGACGCGCATGCGCATGGCGCCAAGCCCCGGCAGCAGGCCGCTGGCAACGCCAACAACGAGTGCAAACCCCAAGCCAAGCGTCAGAAGCGACTTGGAAAGGATAAGGGGCGGCAGGAGACCGGTAAGAGCCAAGCCGATAACAGGGATGGCCAAGTAGGCGAGGGTCAAACCGAGCAAACCGCCAACGGCTGCGATTACGACGGATTCCGCTAGTACGAAGAAAAGAACCATGCGGTCGGAGAAGCCGATGGCCTTGAGAACGGCGAGCTCGCCAACACGTTCACGAACGGAGATGGCCATGGTGTTGCCGGTGACCAATAGAAGTGTAAAGAAAACGACACCGCCGATGGTGAGGATTAGGAGCTCGATGTTGCCGAACTGCTTGGCGAAATATGCGGCGAAGGCGGATTCCGTCTCGGTTTTGGTTTCAAACGAAGAATTGGCAAACTTTTCGTCGATAGCCTTGGCGACGCGGGCGGCGTCATCGGGGCTATCGAGCTTGACCACGTACCATCCGGCCGTGCTCTTGATGGGAGCGGGTGCGTTCTCGTCAAAGTATTTCCACTGCAGCCAAAACTGGCTCTCGTCGCCGCCGGGGCGCTCGCTGTGATAAATGCCGTCGAGATTGAACTCCGAAGAGCCGCCACCATAGAGAGTCGTTTTGATCGGAATGCGATCGCCAATTTTCCAATGGAAGCGCGCGGCGGTGCGGGCGCCCGCAATGGCGCCCATGCGGTCTTTCACGAAATTATTCCACTGATCGTCCGGCACCACAAGCTCGGTCATCACCTTGCGTTGGTTTTCCGGGTCGATTACAAATTGTGGAAAGAAGTTCTTTTCATCTTGATAGACGCCACCGAACCAGTGATTGTGGGTGACCGCCTTGACGCCAGGAATGGCAAGGATTTTGTCGCGATGGGAAATCGGCATCAGTTGCATTAGGCCGATCCGGCTGACAACTATCAGGCGATCTGCGCCGGCAATTTCCGTGCCCCGGGTGAAAGCGCTCTTCACCACGGCTAGAAATGTAAAGAGAACCAGAGCGATGGCGAACGAGCCTATGGTAAGAATCAGACGGAGCTTCTTGCGAAAAAGATTAGCGAAAATTAGGCTGCTAAATTTCACGCTACACCTCCCGCGGCGGTTACGCTAAGGTCCCCAGATTCGACCAAGAGACCCTTCTCAAGATGGAGAGTAAGATCGGCGCGCTTGGCCACCACGGGATCGTGGGTGACCATCAACACGGTCTTGCCGTATTCCTTCACGAGGCGATGGATCAGCTCCATGATTTCGTCGGCGCTTTTGCGGTCGAGGTCGCCGGTGGGCTCGTCGCAGAGGAGAAAGGTGGGATCGGCGACGATGGCGCGGGCGATGGCGACGCGCTGTTCCTGCCCGCCGGATAGCTGGCGCGGATAGTGATTCATGCGCTCGGCGAGCCCGACGACGCCAAGAGCGGTCTCGACATGCTTGCGGCGATCGGATTTCGAGAGCTTGGTGAGCAGGAGAGGAAGCTCAACGTTTTGGAACGCGGTCAGGACCGGAATTAGGTTGTACATCTGAAAGATGAAGCCGACGTGGCGCGCGCGCCATTGCGTGAGCTTGTTGCCGGACATGTGCGTGATTTCGTCGTCGGCGACGGTAATGCTGCCGTGGGTGGGAACGTCGAGACCGCCGAGCAAATTGAGGAGCGTGGTCTTGCCGGAGCCGCTGGGGCCCATGAAGGCAACGAAGTCACCTTTGTCGACGTCGAGATTGAGGCGCTGCAGGACCTGGATCTCTTCGCCACCGCGGCGATAGGTTTTGTCCAGACCGCGGACTTGAATCAAGCTGTTGGATTTTCCCGTGCCATCGACTCGGACCATCGGTGCGCTCCTGCATAGTGGCGTTCTACGTTCTTACGTTTCTGCTGACTGGGGCGCAGCAGTGCTGCGCCCCCACAAACTCTATTTTCTGATCGCGATGGACTGGCCGTCGCGAAGATTTTCCGGACCTTTGACCACCACGGTGTCTCCGACGCTGACCCCCGCGATAACTTCGGTGTCGGAGCCGCGAATGCCGCCGAGGGTCACAGCGCGGCGTTCGGCTTTGGCGTCTTTCACAAGGAAGACGATCTTTTTGCCATTTTCCTCATGCACTGCGCTCTGGGGAATCAAAATGGTGGCGAGGTCGGTGCCCGCCGGCTTTTTTTGTTCGGCGCCAAGGAAAGTTACTTTGATTCCCATGTCGGGCAGGATGCGCGGGTCTAACTTCAGAAATGAGATGCGCACTTTTACCGTAGCCTTCTGGCGATCCGCGGAGGGAATGATGGTGCGGACGCGGCTGGGAATTTCCCAGTCGGGATAGGCGTCGAGGATGGCGGTGACCGGCTGACCGTCTTGCACGCGAGAGATGAAGGACTCGTTGACGTCGACTTCAATTTCGTTGGAGTTCATGTCCACGATGGTGGCGATACCGGTGCGCGTGAAGCCGCCGCCAGCGGAAACAGGGGAGACCATTTCGCCGACTTGCGCGTCTTTGGAAACGACGATACCAGTGTATGGAGCGCGGATGGTGCAATTGTCCACGGCCTGCTGGGCTTCCTGAATACGCGTTTCCGCGCTGATAACCTGCGATTGCGCGAGGGCGATTTTGGCCTGGAAGCTGTCGGCGTTGGTGCGCGCGTTGTCGAGCTGCTCCTGGGTTTGCACGCCAGCGCTTTGAAGCTGCTCGGCGCGATGAAGCTGGATGCGGGCGTTTTTCAATTGGACTTCGTAGTCCGCGATGGCGGCCTTCGAGGCTTCATAGTCGGCTTTAGCGGCGTTCAGGGCTTTGCGGACGTCGGAGTCATCCAGGGTGGCGAGCAATTGGCCTTCGCTGACGTGCGTGCCCTCGTCGAAGAACACACCAGTGACCCGGCCGGTGATTTTCGCGGCGATGGTGGCGCGGCGGCGGGGAGTAACGTAGCCGCTGGCGTTGAGCAGAGCTTCGCGGCCACCGCTGTTGGCCGATTTTTGCGCTACTACGACTTCCACGATCGGCTTCTGATTCCAGAAGGTGAAAACGGCTCCGGAAAGGCCGCCCAGGACGACGAGCAGGCCGAAGAAAATGGCGAGGCGCTTTCCCCAACTGCCACCGGAGCGGTGGCTGTCATCGATGCGCAGAGAGCCGAGGTCGTGTACGGGCGCGTTTGCGGGCATGGCCATGCGTTCGGCGATCCTTAAGGGAGTCACATACCTATTACGCAGGGCTCGAGTCGAGAATTTCAAGGCCGCTGCATAGGTCGGTGGCGATACACAGCATTTTACTTGAACGGGTGACGTGCGAAAAGCCAGCGCATGGCCACCAGCAGCCACCCGGATTACAAACCTTGACCTGCGTGCTAGATGCGGGGGGAGAGCCCTGCGTTATACGGAGTTATATGGAAAGGTTTGGGTTTGGTTCCGGGACCTGGACTCGAACCAGGATACTCAGCTCCAAAGGCTGATGTCCTACCGATTAGACGATCCCGGAATGGGCAGAAGAAATTGTAGCAGAGGGATGCAAGCATGCACAGGCGAGGCGGCGGGAAGGATGAAGGCAACCGGCGCGAGTCGAGAGGCCGGAACGATATGCGCGGTGGGCTGGCTGCTTCTGCTAAGTCTCAGAGCCCGACCAGAACGGAGGGGGGTTCGAGCGGTTTAAGGCTTGCGTCGGGGATGGTACGAAAGTACTAAGGGTATTACTCGCGAGGATAATGCAGGGTTCCCCCGCTTGCTAAGGACGCGGGTTCAAGGTAGACAAGGTTAGGGATGGATGCCTGTAACAGGACGTCTAGAACGCCGTTCCAGCGAAATCTTCCATCTCTAAACGCCGGTGGCATAGTGCCGTCAGACCCCACATTATCGAAGCAAAAGATCCCTGCCCGAGACGCGCGGTCGGAGGCGCGGATTTCAGCGATGGAGCCGGTGCGGTTGGCCAGCTTGAGCCAGCCGTTCATTACTGAACCTACGAGCACGCAAAACATCAGTTCTCGCGGCGCTCGCGTGATGACCCAGCAGGTCTGGGAGCCGGGAAGCCTCTTGCTCATCAAATCTCTCCGCGGCGACTTCTGGGCTCGGGCGCGTGTAGTTTATTGGAGATCTTTCTCAAGCAGCAGATTTGCCATTGGACTTGAGTTCTTTGCGCGGGCAGGCAACTGGCCAACGCAAAATTAATGACCGGCTGTTTTCTGGGATGTCTCGTCCTCCGAAGAAAGCCTTCTCGACTCTCACCGTTTCGCGTTCTGGGATCAATCTAGGGGTCAGGCCTGCTTCACAAGTGCAGTGATTCGAACGGTGTAGGTTTGACTCACTTCATACCGCGTGTGCGTGTGCGCACCGTTTCTGCTAAATTGTTAAAGCGCGTTCATAGCGGAGAGGTGTCCGAGCGGTTTAAGGAGCACGCTTGGAAAGCGTGTGTAGGAGAAATTCTACCGTGGGTTCGAATCCCACCCTCTCCGCCAGTTTTTACAAACAAAGCGTCTGGGCTTTAGAAGTGGCAGGAAGCGGCGCCGCGCTTTTCGAGATAGCGCTGGTGGTAGTCCTCGGCGCGATAGAACGTGCCGGCTGGGGTGATTTCCGTCGCGATCGGCTTGCGGAATTTGCCGCTGGCTTGCACCGCGGCCTTTGATTTTTCCGCGGCGGATTTTTGCTCCGGCGAATGGAAGAAGATTGCGGTGCGGTATTGCGAACCGAAGTCAGGGCCCTGGCGGTTTACCTGCGTGGGGTCGTGCATTTGCCAGAAGGCGTCGAGCAACTTTTCGTAGCTCACCTGTGATGGATCGAAAGTGACGTGCACGACTTCGGCGTGGCCGGTTTCGTCGGTGCAGACGTCTTTGTACGTCGGGTTTACCGTGTGACCGCCGCTGTAGCCTACCGCAGCGTCGACCACTCCGGGGATGCGGCGAAACTCCGCTTCGATCCCCCAAAAGCATCCTGCTCCGAATGTTGCGGTCTCGGTCATGGGCATCTCCTCTTGTCAGGTCCATTCTACCCGGATTTGTACACGCTATTCGATGCAGGAGTCAGGTGCCGCGATTCGCTGCGCTTCGGTATTTGACGGGGCGCGGCGTTTCGCGAGAGCATGAAAGTTTTGGAGAGCACGGGTGAAATGAACCTGAGTCACAGGGTGGCGTCGCTGTCGCGGCGGCTGCTAGCAAAGAGTTAGGGTGGGCAATGGCAGAGGAACCGGCGCGGGAAGGCGCGCGCATCGCGATTTGCTCCATAGGGCAAAGAACACGCTATCGCGGCGGATGGCGGACTGCTGCGGGGTCTCCTGAAGCACATGATTGAATCCGGGCGCCGCTTTAATCTAACTGTGCTACCAGGCTCCTTCGCGATCGTGCGTCTAGCGGCAGATGCGCCCTTACCGCGATGGGCGATGCAGGGAGGATTTTTCTCAGTTACGCGAACTAGCGATGAGCTTTCGGTCGCGTGCGTTGCGGATCAGGTTCCTGGGGATGTTGCCTCGGAAACGGGATGGCGCGCGTTAAAAGTAAAAGGCCCGTTTGCCTTGTCGGAAATTGGAGTCTTGGCCGCGCTGACGGCTCCGTTGGCTGAGGCGAAGGTAAGTCTCTTCGCCATTTCCACCTTCGATACGGACTATTTGCTGGTCGGCGAAAAACAGCTCAGGGCCGCAATCGCCGCACTCAAAGGCGCCGGGCACTGCATCGAGGAAAGCGGCGCTGCTGCGTCTTAACAGGATGTCATGGGAGAAAAAAAGAATGATGATTGCATGGTGTCGGAGCACGAATCGAATTCGCCGGGCAATTCTCACGCTGGCCGTCGTTGCCGGCATGGCGATTGTGTCCACGCACTTGCGGGCGGACGAACCGTACGCGCGCAATCGTGACTACGATTTGCAGCATTCGCGAATCGCGCTGCGGTTCGATCTGGAACAGAAGAAGGTGATCGGGGACGTCACGCACACCCTGGCGATTTTGCGCGACGGTACCTCGAAAATCGCATTCGATTCCGTCGGGTTGACCATTCAAAGCGTCACGGTAAACAAGGCGCCCGCGAAATTTGAAAGCACTGCCTCAAAGCTCATCGTGCCGCTGCCCGGCGCCGCGCACGGTGGCGAAAAATTTGATGTGGACATTCGCTACGAAGGCAAGCCGGCGAAGGGTTTGTACTTCATTCTTCCGGACAAGGATTATCCCAACCGGCCGAAACAGATCTGGTCACAAGGCGAATCGGAAGACACGCGCTACTACCTTCCTACCTATGACTATCCCAACGATCGGCTGACGACGGAAACGATCCTGACGGTTCCCGCTTCGTGGATCACGGTGGCGAACGGCAAGCTCATCAACGCTACGAAGGCCGGCGACGACATGAAGACGTGGACGTGGCGCGAGTCTCTGCCGAGCTCGACATACCTGATCACCGTGGTTGCGGGGGAATTCGACGAAGTGAAGCAGACTTGGCACGGCCTGCCGGTAACTTATTACTCACCGAAAGGACGCGGCGACCGCCTGCTGCCAAATTACGAGCGCACGCCCGCGATGATGGAGCTATTCAGCAAGAAGCTCGGCGTGGAGTATCCCTGGGAGAAATACGCGCAAGTGATGGTGGACGATTTCGTCGCGGGCGGGATGGAAAATTCCAGCGCCACGACGAACACCAGCGGTTCGCTGCGCAACGTAAAATTGATACCGGAATTTCCCGGCGACGAAGACCCGCTTATTTCGCACGAGCTGGCGCACCAATGGTTCGGCGACCTGGTCACCTGCAACGATTGGGGAAACATCTGGCTGAACGAGGGATTCGCAACGTTCTTCGAGATGGTGTGGACCGAATCGCACTATCCCAAAGAGCAGGCGGACTACGAGCGGTGGAATGCAGTTCAGGAGTGGATCGCCCAGGCCAGCCTATACACCAAGCCGACCGTGCGGCACGATTTTGACGACTCCAGCGAGTTTGACGACAACGCTTATGGAAAGGGCGGCCTTGTGCTGTATATGCTTCGCCAGCAAATTGGCGAGGATGCTTTCTATCGCGGCCTGCGGCGCTACCTGGAGGTCTATCGCGGCAAGAACGTGGTCACGGCGGATCTTATCAGAGCTATTGAAGAGGCAAATCACATCGATGTGCAACAGTTCTTCGACGAGTGGATTTACGGCGCGGGCGCGCCAAAGTTTGACGTCGGCTACGCGTATGACGACGGGAAGCATCAGATTGCCCTAACCGTGAAGCAGACACAGAAAGTAGAAGGCCACGTCGGCATTTTCCACGTACCTGTGGATGTCGAGGTTACGACTGCATCAGGCGCGAAGCTGCACAGAATTATCGTTTCAAAGGAGGCGGAATCTTTTCTGCTGCCTTCTGACAGCGCTCCCTTGATGGTGCTCTTCGATAAAGGCGGGCAGATTCTGAAATCGGTGGAATTCCACAAAGAAAAGATGGAATGGTTGTACCAGTTGAAGAACGCTTCGGAACTTGCGGACCGCGCCGAAGCGGTGCAGGCGCTGGCAAAATTGAAGACCGATGACGACGCGGTGGCGGCTCTCGGCAGCGCGCTGAACACAGACAAAGCGTGGGGTCTTCGCGATATTGCCGCTGACGCGCTCGGGCGCGTTGGCAACGCCGCGGCGGGGAAACAGCTGCTGGACGCTCTAAATTCCAACGAACAGCCTTACGTCCGCAAGAACATTGTCGCCGCACTCGGTAACATCAAGGATGAACCAAAAGTTGTGGCGAAGCTTTCGGCCATCGCTAGCGACGATGCGTCGTATCGCGCGCGCGCCAATGCGCTGCAATCGCTCGGCAAGCTGAAAGCACCGAACGCTCTTGCGGTGCTGACCGGAGCGGTTAACGCGGATTCGCCCGACGATTTTCTGCGCAACGCCGCGCTGCGTTCGCTCGGCTATCTTGGTGATGACAAAGGAGTGCCGCTGCTTCGCGAATGGGC
>WNFO01002067.1_pt1 | contig 17497 bp, 15 predicted proteins | sample 5400251 | NCBI WGS metagenome assembly WNFO01 (sample SAMN13153354, study PRJNA577476) | soil metagenome | isolation source: 100 cm saprolite under Madrone tree | place: USA:California | collected 2016-06-14
GCCATGCGAGTTCCGCATACTTCCCTTCACAATGCAAGGGATCGAAAGTCCTACAAGCCCAGCTTGCAGACCCGGACGCGGTTGATTGGGTATTAATGAGAAAGTAGGCCGCGACGGTATTCGTTGCGAATTGGTGATTGGGGATGGATGGGGCGCATTGTCGCTCGCAATCGCTTTATGTCCGGTTCGGGGTCAATCGCGTCAGTTTGGCTATGTCCGAGTCACTTCCGCTTTTCCCCCTAATAGCGGCGGTCTAGGTATAGCCGACGCCTTCAGCCCCGTCTGAATCGCGGACACGGCATGTTAGTAATTCAAAGGCTTTGATTTCGCCGTGCGTGCTGTCGGAGAGGGCAACGGTCAGCGGGATCCGGTAGAATCCGGTCTCAGCTAACTTGATAAGTGCCATTGGTTTTCGCCCAGTCTTTTCTTGCACGTTAAGTCGACTGCGTCTTCAGAGCAATTGCTTGCACCAATCAAATAAGCCCGCGTCGCTGTCGGATTCTGAATCGGTATGACGGCGCTGCGCTATGGTTGTCGCGGCACGAGCAGGAGTGAATTCGCATATATCGTTCGCTCTTGGCCGAGCAAACGTGGGAAGGCCGCTCTGACACGCCCGAGGCTTTTGCATTCGGGAAGGTGAAAGTTCGATTCCTTCCAGCTCAGGCAGGCAATTCTTGTTTTTGGAGAATTTTCTTTCCTTGATGAGAAAGGCCTGCCAAATGCGGGCTTTTCTCATCGCCGATAGTCTCCAGAGACTGGTGTTCAAACTTTTTCCCTAAAGTCTCCAGCCGAATCCAAGAAAACTCCCGTTTTCCGGAGACTCGCCTTGGAGACGCTAGAATAAATGCACTGCATGGTAGACGTGGCAGTACGCTTCAGTCTCCGCCGGAAAGGTCGTATTTTGATGGAGACGATGGTGGTCGCGACCCGCATCCTGTGCCTGGCAACCCGAGCAAAGCGTGGCGGTACCGATGAAATACGGATTATGAGATTGCTGTTGCTACACGCGATGACATCCCGGGAATTGTGGACCTTCAGGGGCTTAGACTCGTGTTTCGGATCGAACATGGATGTGGTCCACGGCAGATGGAGAAAATGCGTTCGATACAGTGAGTGGACTTTTTTTGGCATGATCGAAGTTGTTGACGGCCGTCGCCGTTCAGGAGACGCTCAACAAAGTAATTGGGAGGGTTGGATTTCAGGCCAATCCCGATACGTTCCCCTCCATGGAGGCATTGGCAATGGCAAACTATATTCCTAGCCCCAGAGCCTGGGTGCGCGAACAGGTCGAGCTTTATGAAAGTAGTGGTGGGACGAAAGGCACCACCTTACGTGATACGGGGCTGCCCGTGGTTATCGTGACCCACATTGGCAACAAGACCGGTGCCATCCGAAAGACACCGCTGATGCGAGTAAAGGATCGCAATAATTACGTCCTGATAGGATCGGTCGGCGGCGCTCCAAACGATCGCGTCTTAATTTCGTTCAGCGTTGACCCCGCAGGCTTGCCGCCGTGTTGCACATCGGATTCGGTTTTCGCGCTTTTCTCAACCCGAACCGAAGTGGATCCGCCTCAGGAATCCTGAGACGGGTGCGTATCCAGTATCCTCAGCTTACAGCCGCAAAAGTCTCCAACCCGAAATTTCGAGGAAAGTGCCGAAATTTCCTCGACATTTCAAAGGGCATTTCCCAATCGGGAATGCGCAAGTTCGAATCCTCCGAGGTCAGCCAGGCATTCTCGTTCTCGGAGATTTTTCTTTTCTTGATGAGAAAGGCCCGCCAAATGCGGGCTTTTCTCGTGTCAATATTCTCCAGAGAGTTGTCGCGCCGCCGAGCGTCGCAACTTAGCCGTGAACGGAATTGCATCTTTTGCCGTAGCTCCACGTTTCTTTGCAGTGCGAGGTGGGCGCGCTCGACTTTCATCGACGGACGAGGAACGACAGGACGGCCTCGTTGAAGGCCGCCGGGTCCTCGTGCATGATGTGCGAGGCTTCCGGGATCTGGACCCGTTGAGCCCTTGCCAGCAGCTCCTCGAGCCTGTCGATCAGGCGATGGAATAGAGCGGAGCTGCTCGCGCCGGTGACCAGCAGTGCAGGGCACGCGATCCGCTGCACCTCGCGCGGATCGATGGGTAGGAAGCCCGAGCCCAGGAACTCCGCGACGATCAGGTTGGCCCGCACTTGTCGCAGGCGTGCGTCGGACAGGCTCCGGAATGCTTCGCGCCCGAGCACGGCCGTGCCGAAGATCTGCAGGCGCCCTCCTCGACGTCCCCGGCCCGGAACGCCGCCGTCGCGGGCCCGAGCCCTCTGGCGCCGAACTTCAGGAGCGCTGCCGCCGTGCGCGGCCTCGTAGCGAACAGGCCAAAGATTTCCCAAAGCCTTGGAGGGTTGCTCGCCAACAGGCTAACGACCGGCGGCTCGGCGAGGGCCAGCGACCCCACGAGATCCGGTCGGTGGCAGGCCAGCCGCAGGCAGAGGAAGCCGCCGTAGGAATGGCCGACGAGGTTCACGGGCGCAAGGCCGAGAGCCCCGATCACGGCCTCGAGGTCTTCCACGTGCTCACGCATCGCATAGTCGGCGCCGTCCGCGATCGGCGCATTCGGCCAGTGATAGCGCCGGCTGTAGGCGACGGCGCGAAGGCGCGCAGCGAACGCCCCGACCTGCGGCTGCCGTGTCAGATGGTCGCTAACCGACCCGTGAACGAACAGAACCGGTTGGCCGTGCCCTTCCTCGACGCTCTGAAATTCGTATCCGCCGATGGCGAGTTTTGCTGCCGTAGCCGCCATGGATGCAGGCCCTACGACCTGCTGCTGCAGGTGACGAGATGCGCCGAAATGTCGAACGCGAGTCCGCCGTCAGCGCTGACGTAGGAGGAGAGAATGCTCTCCGCCTCTGTCAGAATGCGCTCGATCTCGGGCTCCGGTAGGGTGACGCCCATCACGGGCAGCCAGCCTCTGAGTTCCGCCCCGACGAACTCGCGCGTGCTGGGGAACCGCCCCGTGCCGCGGTGAGTCACGAGATTGACGGACGCTGCCCCGGCGCCGTGGAACAGCTTGGTGAGCGCCCGCCCGTCACCGAGCGCGAACGGCGCTCGAAGTGCATCGCCAGCGGTTTTTCCTGCGAGGCGGTCGAGCAGGGCAACCAGCGCGGCGAAGGCGGGGACGTTCTCGATGGCGTCCCAGACTGCAACCGCGCAGCGCCCGGCAGGCACCATCACGCGCAGCATCTCGCGGATCGCCTTGTCGCGATCGGGAAAGAACATGATGCCGAACTGACAGACGACGGCATCGAAGGCGTGATCTGGAAACGGCAGCGCCTCGGCCGTCCCTTCCTGCCAGTCGATCGCAGGTGAGACGCCTCGCGCCACGGCCAGCATTCCCGCATGCGGATCGAGGCCGGCGACACGACCGGATTGCCCGGTGCGCGCGGCCGCCTCGCGCGCAAGAACCCCGGTGCCGCAGGCAACATCGAGGACGCGATCACTGCTCTTAATCCTGGCGGCATCTGCCACGATCGGCGCCCACTGCAGAAAGAGTGCCGGAACGAACAGCATCTCGTAGGCGTTTGCAGCGTCGATCAGGGCTTGTGGAACGGATGTGCTCATGGTGTTGCCTCGCTCACTGGAGATTGAGGTGACTTGGTCAGGCTCCCACGGCCCGCTCTACGGCCTCCTTCGGGGGCGGTGAGGGCGCCGCTCTAGATCCCGAGCTCGACCAGTGCCGTGTCGATTAGAGCACGCTTCTCGGGGCAGAACGGGAAGGCGCGGAAAAAATCGGCACGGGAATAGCCGGGCCGCATCTCCTGCAGGCGGGCGACATAGTTCTGCGCCCGCTCGTGCTGTCCGGCCGTCTGGTGGCACCAGGCGGCGATGGCCTGGATGTGGTAATGGGCATTAGGTTGCAGTAGCGCTCGGCGCGCCCATTCGACCGCCTGCTGCGGCTCGCCATGCAGGCCGAGCAATGCGGCCCGCATGGCGAGGAAAGCGTAGGTCATCGGGTCGTAGGGACTGAGCCGTCGCGCCTTGGCCAGGTGGTCGAAGCCGCGCGCACTGTCGTTGCCGAAGCCGAGCCCGAAGGCGAGCGAATATTGCCCGAGCGCAAAATTCGGATTGAGGTCGACCGCGGCTTCGAGTTCCTCCACGGCCGGCTCGATCTCCCCTACTAGCAAGAACGCGCGGCCGAGGGCCCAGTGCCCCTGCGGATCGAGGGGATCGAGCGCCACGCTATGGCGGGCGCAATCGAAGGCTTTCCTGGTCGCGCCTGAGCGGTCGCTGGCGATCTCCAGAAATGCGCGCTGCCAATGCACGAAAGACAGGCCCGCCAAAACCCGCGAGGCGTGCGGGTCGAGCCTGGCGGCAAGGTCGAGATAATGCTCCGCCCGGTCGCAGTCCGCCGCCGTGTAGCAGTAGAGATGATGGCGCGCCCGGTGATAGGCGCTCCAGGCATCGAGCGAGGCAAACGGCTCCAGCAACGCGCGCTGTCGTTCTACTCGCTCGATCTCCAACTCAACGACCCCAACGATCCGGTCGCCGATCTCGTCCTGAACCGCGAAGATGTCGTCGATAGCGCAGTCGAAACGGTCGGCCCAGATCTCGCAGCCGTGCACGGTGTCGGAGAGCGTGATCGTCAGCCGCAGGCGCCGCTCGGCCGTCCTCAGCGAGCCGCCTAGGAGGTAACGCACCCCCAGGCGCCGGCCGATCTCGGCCGGATCGAAGGCGGATGCGTGATATCTCGCGGCACTCGCGCGAGCGGTTACGAACAGCCAGCGTGTGCGCGCAAGCCGCACCGTTAGGTCGTGGGTGAGACCGTCGGCGAGCAAGGCCTGCTGATCCTCGTCGCCGAGTGCGCAGATCGGCAGCACCGCTACCGAGGGCCGTGCCGGTAGCGTCAGGTCGAGATCGTAGGCTCCGGCATCCGCCGGCGATGTGTCCTCGCCGGCTCCGGCCGCTCCAAACTTCGGGGATCGCGCCTGGACATCGGCAGCCGGCATCGCCCGGTCGTGGGCCTCGACCGGCCCGACGAAGCGAAAGCCGCGACGATTGATAGTGCGGATGAAGCGCTGCTGCTGTCCGTCGTCGCCTAACGCGCGCCGCGCCGCCTTGACGCAGCTCGACAGGGCGGCGTCGGAAATCGCTCGGCCGTTCCAGATGCGCTCCACCAGCTCGTCCTTGGCAACCACGCGGGCGCGGTTTTCGACGAGGTACAGGAGCAGATCGAACACCTTGGGTTCGACGGGGACGCAGGCGTCCTGCCGGCGCACCTCCCGCTGGGCGACATCGATAACTAGGGTCTCGATGGCGTACTCCATGTCCATCCCTGTGTCTCAGGATGATGCCGACGCCGAGCGATACCTGCCTGAAGCGAGATCGCGGTCGCGTTGGCAGGCCGATCGCCGCACACGCGGGCTCAGAGCGCAGAAAAATGGCGCCCCGCCGAAAGCGTGTGGCCAAGACTGTGCTTACAGGAGTATGGGCCGCTTGTCTGTGATGGGCTTCACACTCTCCTGCCGCCTCCAGCGCCACGCCCGGCGAATCTCCACACCTTCCCCGGACCTCGCCCAGGCCGCCGCCAAGAATGGCCGGCGGGGTTCGGCTAGCCTTTGGCACGGTCGGGTCATCTCGAATGGACGAAGCGGGCAAGGCGAAGCGCCCCGCAGGCGTCGGCGGTGGACAGGTCGCTGACGCTCTTTGTCCCAACCCTGCCAGAGACCATCTTGGGAGACACGCGTGGCAGACCCACGAACGATCCGAAAAATCTTCGAGCGCGCCGCCGAGACGTTGACGCACAAGCCAGCGCGCGGGCTGCTCACATTCGCGACAACGGCTCGGCTCGTCGACGGCCTGCGCTGCGAGATCGAGGATGGTCCCTGGCAACTCGCCGCTGACATGCCCTCCAGGATCGGTGGTACCGAAACGGCGCCGCCCCCGGGCACGCTGGGGCGCGCCGCCCTCGCAAGCTGCCTCGTGATCGGGATCAGCAGGTGGGCGGCCCGTCTCGACGTGCAGCTCGATGCGCTGGAAGTCGAGGTCGAGGCGGATCTGGACGCACGCGGCGAGCTCGGGATCGGCGCGGGCATCTCGCCGGGCTACGGCGAGGTCCGCTACACGATTTCGATCCGTAGCCCGGCGCCGCGAGAACTGGTCACCGAACTCATTGCGACGGCGGAACGCTACAGCCCCTATGTGGACATCTTCGGCCGTGCCGTGGCGCTGCGCGGCATCCGCCGCGTCAACGGCGAGGGAGCCTGACCGATGGACCCGAAATTTCAGCGCCGCATCCAGCGCTACGGCTGGGATCGTGCGGTAGGCGCCTACGAGTCGGGCTGGCAGGCACAGCTTGCACCCGCGCATGACCTGATGCTCGATATGGTGGCGCCGCAGCCCGGCGAGCGGGTGCTCGATGTCGCCTGCGGCACAGGGCTGGTCAGCCTACGCCTCGCCGCGGCTGTCGGCGAACGCGGGTCCGTGGTCGGGACCGACATTTCCGAGCGGATGGTGGAGGCGGCCTCCAGCATCGCCGGCGGACGGGTTATCCGCCATGTTCAATTCCTGCGCCACGGTGCCGAGGCCATGCCGTTCCCGGATGCGAGCTTCGATGCCGCCGTGTGCGCCCTCGGGCTCATGTATGTGCCGGATCCGGTACGCGCGCTGTGCGAGATGCGCCGGCTGCTGAAGCCGGGCGGCCGGGTGGCCGTGGCCGTGTGGGGCGCTCGCCAACGATGTGGCTGGGCCGAGGTGTTTCCTATCACCGACGCGCGCGTCGCCTCCGAGGTCTGTCCGCTGTTCTTTCAGCTCGGGACTGGAGACACGCTTGCGTGCGCCATGGCGGAAGCGGGCTTCGCCGACGTCCGGCGGGAGCGCCTGCCGACCATGCTCGCCTACGCATCAGCGGAAGCAGCACTCGCCGCGGTGTTTCGCGGCGGTCCGGTGGCGCTCGCCTACAGCCGCTTCAATGAAGCGACCAAACATTCCGCGGACGCCGAATACCTCGATTCCATCGCCGCCTGCCGGTGGGGCGATGGCTACCGGATCCCGGGCGAGTTCGTCGTTGCCGCCGCCCGGGCCCTTCCCTGACCAGGCAACCCAAGGAGAGGGCCATGACTGCACCCACCACCACCGCCGTCAACAACGGCGTCAACGTCGAGGCGCTGATCGGCGCCCGCGAAGCGCTCACCAAAGCTCCCGAGGCGGCTCAGTTCCGTTGGCGGGCGACCTGCGACTGGATGAACGGCACCCACAGTCGCGCCACCGTCAGCGGCTTCTTCGGCCTCGGCCAGGATCAGAAACGCAAGTCCGAATTCCGCTTCGATGCCGACCATCCGGAGGTCTTTGCGTCGGAGGACCTCGGCGCAACGCCGGTCGAGTATGTGCTGGTCGGTCTAGGCGCCTGCCTCACCGCCGGCATTGCCGCCGTTGCCCAGTACCGCAACGTCCAGCTTCGCTCCGTCTCGGCGACCATTGAGGGGGCGATGGACATCCAAGGCATCCTCGGCATCGACGGCGACGTTCGAAACGGCTTCGACGCTATCAGGGTGTCGTTCAAGATCGACGCCGACGCGACCGCCGATGAGATCAAGGCGCTGGTCGCGCAGTCGCAGAAGCGGTCTGCCGTGTTCGACATCGTGACCAACCCGACGAACGTCACCGTCGAGGTCGTCTGAGGCTCCATGAAGGTCGCCGCCATCGTTATTGGCGCAGGGCACGCCGGCCTGGCGATGAGCCGGTGCCTCTCGGAGCGCTCGATCGACCACGTGGTGATCGAGCGCGGCGAGATCGCCAATTCGTGGCGCACCGAGCGCTGGAATTCGCTCCGCCTGCTCACGCCCAACTGGCAACGCCGGCTGCCTGGCTGCACCTATGAGGGCGACGATCCGCACGGCTTCGCCACGATGCCGGAGGTCATCGCGTTCGTCGAGCGCTATGCGCGCCTGATCGCGCCGCCTGTCGAGACGCACACTCGCGTCACGTCGGTGCGCCGCGCCGAGGCCGGCTATTTCGTCGCTACGACGCGCGGCGACTGGCAGTGCCGGACGGTGGTGCTGGCGACCGGTGCCTGCAACATCGCCTGCGTGCCGCGGTTGGCCGAGGCGGTGCCGGCGGCGATCCGCACCCTCACGCCGATGCGCTACCGCCACCCCGGAGAGCTCGAGCATGGCGGCGTGCTGGTGGTCGGCGCCGCAGCGACCGGCATCCAGCTGGCCAGTGAAATCCACCGCTCCGGTCGCCCGGTGACGCTGGCGGTGGGCGAACACATTCGGGCGCCGCGAACCTACCGAGGCCGCGACATCCAGTGGTGGATGGACGCCGCCGGCGTCCTCGACCAGCGCTATGACGAGGTCGACGACATCGGCCGGGCACGTCGGGTGCCGTCGCTCCAGCTCGTCGGCTCGCCCGAGCACGCGACCATCGATCTCAACGCTTTGCGCGAGATTGGCGTGCAGCTGGCCGGACGGCTCGTCGGCCTCAGCGGCGGCAAGGCCTGGTTCTCCGGGTCCTTGCGCAACCAGTGTGCCCTGTCCGATCTCAAGTTGGGGCGGCTCCTCGATGCATTCGATCGCTGGGCGACCGACCGCGGTCTCGACGCTGAGCTCGCCGCTCCGCATCGCTTCGCCCCGACGGTGGTCGACGAGAAACCGCCGCTGAGCCGCGATCTCGCGCCACGCAACATCAGGACCATCATCTGGGCCAGCGGCTATCGCCCCGACCTTTCCTGGCTGGAGGTCCCGGTGCTTGACCGCAAGGGCCGGATCCGCCACGACGGCGGCATTGTGGATGCGCCGGGGATGTATTTGATGGGCATGCCGTTCCTGCGTCGGCGCAAGTCCGCACTCATCGACGGGGCGGCCGCCGACGCGCGCGACCTGAGCGATCATCTGGCCTCGTATCTTGCCGGCTGACGGGTTGCAGCGCCGTTTACCGCGGAGCTCGCCTTCCTTGCAGGAGGCCATGGCCACGTCGGCGAAGCATCCCCGTCGGCCGTCGCCGTGCTTTTTTCTTCCTCGGGCGCCGATCGGGCCAACCGATCGCGCCCCATGTCATTCCGCACAATTACGACTAGCAGAAATGGAGTCGGGCCAAACGGAAATTCTCTGAGGTAGTCGCAAGGACATCGCCATAGGGAGAGCATTGGCCCCGGGCAAAGATCTCGACGGTTCGTGCGATCAGTTGAACCGCGACGACGCCATTCGGCGAACAGATAGGCTGTTCGGCAAGGGGCGTCAGCATTGGACGGTCGAACTCTTCGAGGCGATGAAGCGCAGAAGCTCTCCCGTACTAGGTCTCAAGGACGTGACCCTGCGCGACTGCATTCTCTCGCCTTGTCGCAGTAACCACCCCTTCGTCTCCTGCAATGATCAAGGTGGTCCGCATTGGAGGGCTTCGGACCGCGCGCCAGCATCTCAACTCCCGACGGACCGGTCCCGGCGTTACCGCCAATGGGTCGTTGAGCGCCCCGCGGGCAACATATCGAAATAGCTACGTGCTCGCTCTGACTGCTCGTCGCGCTCTTGGCTGCTTGGGAGGGCAGAGCGTAAGGACATCCGATAGTCGGCCGGATTTAAGTCCGAAACGGTGGATGCTCTCTTGCTCGGGTTTTCATTGATCAAGTTAGCTTGTCTACCAAAGCCCGCAAACCTACCGAGCCCCCGCTGTGATTGTCCACGGAAAATTTGCGGCTGAAGCTAAATGGCCGCGGGCGGGATCCGCATTGCGCGAAAGCTTGCTTAGGGCTTCTCAGGAAGCTGGCGTTTCGCTCTTCGACCGAGATCAATTGGCCCATCGCGCTCAAAGAACTCCGAAGAGAAAGCGAAAAAATCAACAAATCTCTCGGGGGAGCGTCGGTAGCATGGCCCTGCAAATAAGTCTCCAGCAACGACTCGGCATGCCATGATGACTGGCAACGAATACAGACACCTTCACGTCGGCCCCGCCTTTGCTGGGGAGCCACGACAAGCTCAATAATGGAGACGAAGAATGGTGAGCAAGAATATCGACCTGGGCAACGGGCTAGAATTTGAAAGCATAACTGTTGGCAAGCTGCATTTTGAGCCAATTCTCAAAAACGCCACGTTAGGCAAACACTTCGCGGGCCAAGAATTCCAAGAAATAAAGCCGATGGAATGGCCGCATTTGCTTCGCGTTATGCCTACGGCCCAACCCGCGTGCAGTTCGAAGCCAAAGACCCGCGCGGTTTTGCAGTCTTCAAGCAGGCGCTGGCCGAGCATTCAGCCCTGGGTGCCGTCAACACCCAGCTCGGCTGCCAAAAGGAGCGTCCGTCGCTGTATCATCTGCAAAACGAGATGGCCGGCCTCACGGTGCCGACGTTGATTCTCACTGGCGACGAGGACTGGCCTTGCCTGGCGCCGGCGTTGCTGATGTAGCGAACCATCCCATCGGCGGCTCTCTCGGTGGTGCCGAATTGCGGACACACCATCAATCTCGAAGCGCCAGATCTGTTCAACGGCATCGTCGGCGACTTCGTAGCCCAAGTCGATGCCGGCCGTTGGCCAACGCGTGACCCGCGCGCCATGTCGGGCTCCATAACTGGCATTCGCTGATAATCCGGACAAGGACCCAACGTGCACCCGCGTCCGCTGTTGGCGTTGCCCACACCGGATCGGCGCCGAACGGATGGTCGCTGGCTTGCCCCCATATTATCGGAGATCGTTGTAAGCTTGGAGCCAGTGGGCTGCTTTTCGATTCGGACAGAGACAAAGTAGTTGGAGCTGCCACTGCCATTCACGGTTAGCGACAACTGGCCGTATCCGATCTCGGAGTAAAGATCCGCATCGACCGCGCCGGACCGGTAAAGGCCAGCCTTCGAGGCGAAACACCGCTTGGCGGTAGTCGATGCGCGTTGAAAGAGACCTCGGTAATCTTCAGCGTACGTTTGAACAGTTGGTTTGTTTGCTTCTTCCGGCGGCTTACTTGCGCACCCGACCAAGGTGATCGCTGCTAGAATGCCGAACCAGGAATGCGCAAAGCTCCGAGCCGCCAGCATTGAATGCTCATACTCCAACCGACGACAACGCGAGCACATTCTCGGCTATCATCGGATTGTCGGAATTCGCAAACGCGACGCCGACTATCCCCACCTGCTGATCCCGCATCTCACGGTGTGTTTACTACGCCCGACTCAAAGTCTCAACGGAGGCCGCCCCGGGCGCCTGCCAGGCGCCTGATCGCGGGGCAATGACGGCAACGCGCTGGTCAGCGTCGATCTCGCCGAAATCAACCATGCCCCTCTGCCGGCCAGGTTACCGGCCGGCCACAAGCCGGTCATCTCCCTGAAGGCCAAAATCGAAACGTTGCAGGCCGAACCCGCAAAGCTGCCTAGAGTTCACAGCAGAGCATTGAATCGGCTCTAGCCGTGCGCCGGATGTTGTCCATGCGGAATGTTGATGAGGCACGCGCAGATAAAGAAAACGGCCCGACACCGTTCCGGGTGCCGAGCCTGTCCTCTTCAAGTGAGGCTTATTTCTTAGTTCTAGAAGAACCCGTCGTCGTCTGATGGCCCGGAGCGTACTCGGACGCGCCCGGCGCGGTCGACTTCTTCGCGTTCTGCATCTTGTGGCCCGGAGCGTATTCAGACGCGCCTGGAGCCGTCGATGTAGTGCTGTTCTGCATCCGCTGGCCGGGTGCGCTACCGGACGAGCCGGGCGATGTCCCTTGGGCAAATGCCGATGCCGCAAAAAGCAGGGTACCGGCAACGATTAAAGATTTCTTGATCATATGTTCCTCCTCAGTGGATAGTTGCAGTCAACGTTCCGAGGCCCAGCATGTTCCTATTCTCCCGATCAATGTGAGCACACGTATATGAATGGGCGTTCAGATCGCGTACGCGCCAAGGCTGAATAGGCCCTAAGAAAAAAACCCGCAGCATCCTCCGCGGGTCACTCCTCACCTCTCACCATCGCCTTCCATTTTCTTGTCCACTCGCGCGATTAAAAAGACTCAATCCTCACCCGCAATGGAGCGTCGGTAGCTTTGGGGAAAATTACGATGCACACGCGATGGTCGATTGCTATCCACCATGAAAACCAAAACGAAGATTCCTTGATAACGGAAGATCACTTCGTTCATTTCGTAGACGTCCTTCAGAGAATGAAGAGAAGTATGGACAAGATCTTTGTGGTCAGAATTCCTAAGACGGCGAAACCAATGGAGGTTCAAGCCTTCAATAATCTTCGACGGCTGGGCTACCGCGTAGAGACTAGGTGGCTGTCCGGTAAATAAAAGCCCGCCGGCAATCTGTGCCGTCAGCGCGAGAGCAAGGGTGGTCCGGCAGGAGGCGGCGGGCGAGGCACTGTCGATGACTGCGCCCTGGGTTGCAGGGGTTTATACTGCGGGACGGGGGCCGCCTGCTGGGAAGGGGACGGAGGCGGGGTTGACATCTTCTGTCTGATGTCCTCCTCGACAGCCTGCAGTGTCGCAATGTTCTGGGCCATCTGTTCTTGCTTGGCAGCGAGTTGTTCTACGCTGCGCCGCACGATATCGAGATTGGACGCCAAGGGCTCAAGCTGCTGCATCGGGTCAGGGGCAGTTGCAGCCACGACTGGCGACTTCGTCGGCGAGACGGATAACAACCAGGCTAGCGATGGAACCCGGGCTACTACCATCTCCCTTGCTGCATCACCGTGGGACTGCCAGGCAAGTGTCGCGCCGATACCGATGAGAATCGCAATAAAAAACCGGGTAAGGGTGCGGAATATTCGCCTGCCAATCGACGGCCGGTCGCTCGCGACATGATCGTCCTTGAGGCCGGAGGGGAGAGGAGAACGGATCGACGGCTTCAAGGGCCGGATACCAATGCGCTGATCGGATCGAGCGTGCAGATCGCGCGCCGGTCCGCCAGACGAAGGCTCTTCGGCTGTCAGCCGCTCCTTCTCTACGAGAGGTGGGCTTTGCGAGTAACGCATTGGTACCTCCACCGGCGGTTCTTTCTGGCTAGTTGTTTAACGGAAGGGGCCATCATGGTTTGACAGAAGCGAGGCAGGAGCGCAGCAGTCGTAGGGCGATAGTGAGAAGGGCACGAAAGCGGAACGATAAGCGCCGCCAAGTTCCCACTCCTTTTTGCCATGAATAGTTGGGACCAACTGAGACGCGCTGGATGAAACTGCTTCGTGACGTGTCGCGACACTCGAAAGTCTTGCATCGACGTTGCCGCGGTATTTCACGTCAACCGTTTCAGAGCGAACCTCGGCAGTGAACAACAGAACGATGAAGGCTGTCGCTGATCGGGATCATGCTGCCTGCGCCTGATCTTCTTTGCGGGTGTTGATATCCAAGCCGACCGGCTCGAGCTCCAGATCTTGGGCTTCTACGCACTGGCGGCCCGGCAAGCGTTGCCAACTAGGCTGGACCGGCTGCAATCCGTTGCGCAGGCCGCCACCAGCGCCGCCGCCGCAGGAGGGCGTGTTTAGGCCTTTACCGCCGCAAAGCCCGCTGCGATGGCTCAGAAGACCGTAGAGGAAGAAGCCGGCGTTGACCGAGGAAAAGCCGAAGAATAAGAGACTGCCAAACCACAGAGCGACCTGCGTCGGACGAGATGCAGCCTCGGCCTGAGTCCATGCGGACGTGGCTGTAATCCGAAGCTCTACGTTGAGTCTCTACTGCACGCCAAAGCGCGCGAAGTCATCGCCGATCTTCGCCTGGATTGTCTTTGCCGCTGAGATATCGCTATCGCTGCCAGCTTTGTCGCCTTTCTTGAGCTTGGCAAGCCCACGTCCATAGAGCGCGCTCGCGAGCTTCGGCTCGAACCGCAGCGCAGAACTATAATCATCGATAGCCGCGCCGAGTTGGCCCATCTTCAGGTAGATCAACCCACGCGAGTCATACACCGCGGCGTTATTCGGCTCCGACTGAAGCGCTTTAGTGCAGTCCTCCAGTGCCGCCTGCAACGCACCGAGAATGGCTCGGGTCCAACATCGTCCGTTCCACACGGCTTCCAAATTGGGCTCAAGACGAATTGCCTCGTCATAGTCCCGCGCCGCGCGATCGTACTCATTCTTTTTCAGGTAGGTTCCGGCACGGTTGGCGAAGGCTCCGCCGTAGTTGGGATTGAGCTTGATCGCCTCATCGAAAGCTTTGATCGCGAGGTCGTATTCGCCTTTCCTCAAGTAAGCCACACCGCGGTTGTTGAAGGGCTTGGCGTAAGTTGGATTGAGCTTGATCGATTGATCGAAATCCTGGATGGCGCGGTCGTAGTCCCCCTTTTCGGTATAGGCATTGCCACGATTGTTATAGGCGATAGTCAAGGCAGCCGTCGTGCCGTGACCCTCGATAAGCGCTGTGCAACCACTAATCCGAGCTTCAAGCGACGTGCGATCCGAGCCGTTGCACACCTCAATATTCGTGAGATAGTCGGTCTTCTTCGGGCTCTCCGCCGGGTTTTGCGCGGCCGCCGGTGACCCGAGCGACAGCAAGATGAGTATAGGCGCCACGCCGCCGGTCATGCGCCCGCTTGCACTAAATTCCATATCAGGCTTCCCGATCTTGGAATTAGGGAATGCGCCGTCGCCGATTTCTGGCCGGTTGGACGCTGCACGCCCCGATCTGGCTTGATTGGCAATTGCTTGTACCGAGAACGCGTACGCCCAAGAGACGGCCCTAGCACCCTCGACAGATGTTGAAATTGAACTTGGGATGGGATTGTTCAGGTTGTTGCGCCGCGGGTGCTCCGGGCTTTTTCACAAGTTTACTCTTGCCCTCTTCAATAAGGGTAGAAAATTTGACTGTCCCATCATCCGAAATTTCGACGCGTGGCGTGGTACCTCGAATCCCCATGGTTGCGACAGGGGTGTCGATTTTCATATCGCCGGTCTTCGCGATATTGCCGGCAACAAAAGTGAACGTTCCCTTGGTTAGATTGAACAAGGTCGAATTGGACTTCCCGTTTGGGTCGTACACGAACTCGGTCAAAGCCATGCGGGCGCTGCTCGACAGATTGAACGAGGTGCCATCGGTGAAGTTAATGCCGACCCGGCCATCGGCGCCGGTCTGGACCACATCGCCCAGATAGACGAGATCACCAACCTTCGTCTGACCGGCTTGGCCGGCGACATTTGCCTGAATGACCATCGCACTCGCATGTTCAATTGTGACCGAACCCGTGGCGGTTACAACTTTTCCAATGGGTTTTGATGCGAGATCAGAAACAGCGGGCCGGGCAGAATCGCTTTGCGCTTGAGTCGGACCAGGAAAAAAACTGGTTACCGCCAAAACGAAACTTGTCACCAATACGGTAATCGTATGTGTGCACATGATCCCCCCTTTCCCGAGAAGATCGTATTGGTATGGCCGCCCGATAATTCTTTGAACCGCGGGCCAAGGTCGCAATACATATTATTGCTGATTAATCCAGCTCACCCCATTTTATTCCTTAAATCGGGGAATACCATAAAAAGCGTGACATTTTGAACATTTAAAGATTTAATAGTTTTATGGGAAGGGCCGTGCCTCGCGGCGTGACGATAGCAGTTCACGTCGGCGTCGTGCTGAACGCGTCGCCTCCCTGGATAGATTGGGTTGGGTTATTTTGAATCAGGACGTTTCGGCGGGCTAGCCCAGGGCTGCCAGCGCCAAGATATTTGACAAGGCGCGGGCAAGACCAGAGTAAAAAGACTGCGGCACCACGCTGGGCCTGAGTTGGTCAGCAGGCGAGGTCGAAGCCAATGTTCGTTGCGTCCCGCGTTGAGTCCGGGGACGAGGGTAAGGCCGTTGTGGCCCTGCCTCCCCAAGTCATCGGCCATATTCAGACGACGATAGGCTACGGCACCCTCAGGCGTGCGAGCGGCATTGCCGTACAAATCGTGGTTGGCGATCCTGTTTGCCAAGGCGACGTGATCGAGACCGCAGCCGACGGCCGGGTCGGAATTCGCTTCATCGACGGCACCGTGTTCAACCTATCCAGCAGCACTCGCGTGGTGCTGAACGAATTCGTCTGCGACTCCAATGGCACCTTGCATTCGGCCTTGTTCGGGGTCACCCGTGGGACCTTCGCTTTCATTGCCGGCGAAGTGGCAAAGACCGGTTGCCTCAGGATCGACACGCCTGTTGGAAGCATTCGGGGCCGCGCCCATACCGGCGGGATCGGCATGCTGTCGCTCGTCGCACTGACCTTCTCGGTTATGAAGGAAGTCCAGGCCGCGGACTCGAACGTCACATTCCTGGATGACGACAGCATCACATACAAAGACCTCGAGCACGGCGCATTCGAGCTGGTGACCAAGGAGGCGGTTCCGCGACACATCATTGTTGAGGATCCCGGAGAAACAATCGTCCTAAGCGCGAAGGGGTCCACGATCAGCGTGAACCAAGTCGCAAATACTGCTACGCGAATGGTGGAGTTACAGGCAGCTCAACAGGACGTGCTCGCCAACTTCGCGAAAGGGTTTGGGCCAACCGGGTCGAGCACACCTGCCTTCGGCAATCCGCTAAAGCTGCAACCCATCAATTTTATTCAGACTAACGACCCTCCAGCGCCGCAAAATTCGCTCCCACCGCTACCGTGGCTCGTCGACTCAACCGCGATGATCCTTATCGTATATAAGCCGCCTCCGCCGCCGTCGCTGAATGCGGTAACGGGGCCGACCGAAATCGACACGGCGGCGTTTGACTTCTTCACCGCTACGAGCGGCACTTTCCTTGCCAGCAGTCCCAATGACGGCGCCACACTGACCTACGGCATCAGCGGGGGGACCGCCGGCAACACGGTGCTGGACGGGGTGACATATGACGTATCGAAGACCGGCCCCTACGGCACGCTTTATGTCAACAGCACGACCGGCGCCTACACCTTCGTTCCGGACAGTGGCGCGATCAATGCACTGACGACGAACACGACCGCAAGCTTCACTATCACGGTGTCGGACGGCACGCTCTCAGCCAATCAGACCTTCACGGTCACCATCCACGGCACCAACGACCCGGCCATCATTTCCGGCACCACGACCGGCTCGGTGATCGAGGCCGGCGGCATCGCCAATGCCACGCCCGGCACGCCGACCGCAACCGGCACGCTCACCGACACCGACGTCGACAATCCGCCCAACACCTTCAAGGCGGTTACCTCGCCGACGGCGAGCGCGGGCGGCTACGGTACCTTCACGATGACGGCGGCTGGCGTGTGGACCTACACGCTCAACAACGCCAACAGCGCGGTGCAGGCGCTCAATGTCGGCGACACGCTCACCGACACCTTCACGGTCACCACCGTGGACAGCACCGCACAGGTGGTGACCATCACCATCAACGGCACCAGCGACGCAGCCATCATTTCCGGCACCACGACCGGCTCGGTGATCGAGGCCGGCGGTGTCGCCAATGCCACGCCCGGCACGCCGACCGCGACCGGCACGCTCATCGACACCGACGTCGACAATACGCCCAACGCCTTCACGGCGGTTACGTCGCCGACGGCGAGCGCGGGCGGCTACGGTACCTTCACGATGACGGCGGCTGGCGTGTGGACCTACGCGCTCGACAACGCCAACAGCGCGGT
>WNFO01006816.1_pt1 | contig 17497 bp, 18 predicted proteins | sample 5400251 | NCBI WGS metagenome assembly WNFO01 (sample SAMN13153354, study PRJNA577476) | soil metagenome | isolation source: 100 cm saprolite under Madrone tree | place: USA:California | collected 2016-06-14
TCACCAAGGCATTCACGGTCGCTTCCGTGACCTTGCTAAAATCCGCTTGCAGGACGTTGAGCCGGCACAGGAGTCGATTCGCGGCATCGACGTAACCGAACTCCCCCGCCCTTGTCTCCGTCGGTTGATCGCTTCCCAAGGGAGTGAACGATTCACTGCCGTCGAGGAGTCGAAGCGAAACCGGAAGCGTGATTTTATCCAAGTCATGAGCTCCGAGAGAACACGAAGTCCGGATGGAAACAAGATTATAGGCGTCTACAAGATTATTGATTTGCGGCAGATCGCCTCGCTTGAATGCATAGGTCAGCAGCTTCTCGAGCGAGCATCGATCGGTCTTCGGGTGCACCCCTACCTGTCGCAAGACGTCATGAAAACCGGCGACGAGCGGATCGGCCCGGATGGCGGCGAGGTTCGGATATCGTGATCGCACCGAAGCCGCTTCCTTGGCGATTTCCGCGCGCTGAGTTGAGGCGGATGGCGCGACTCGAAGATCGCGGAAGATCATCGCGCCCGCTCGTAGACCTAGCCGCAGGCAATCTTTTGCCACAACAAACGTCATGCCCATATCATATTCGTGAAGTCTTTCGCGCGAATGAACGAGGGCAGTTGCAGAAAGGTCTCACTACCGTGGCAACTTTATTTCTCTGGCTTCTTATTCTTTTGCAAAACTCCGAGCGGACTGCGGCGCCGTTATACCACGCCGAGCTGGTCTTTCCTTTGCATCCACAGCACAATCATGCCCCCAGCATCGTGGAATGCCCCAATGGCGACCTGCTGGCGTCCTGGTACCGGGGATCAGGAGAACGAAGGTCGGACGATGTAGCTGTTCTTGGTTCGCGGCTTCGCAAGGGAGCCGACCGCTGGAGTGAGCCTTTTGTGCTGGCCGACACACCGGGATTCCCGGATTGCAACACGGCCATGTTTATCGACGCTCGAAAGCGCCTCTGGCTTTTCTGGCCGGTGATCCTTGCCAATAGCTGGGAATCGTGCTTGACCAATTACCGCTTTGCTTCCGACTACCAAGGCGATGGTCCGCCCAAGTGGGATTGGCAAGGGGTGATGTACCTAAAACCGCTCGACTTTGAAGCAACCATGCTTAAAGGATTGGAGGAGCGATTGAAGGCGTTCAAAGAATCGCCATCCACGGTGAGAGTCGGAGGCCTCGACGGCTTAAGAGAACGGATCGGCGACAAGCTCTCGAGCCGGCTCGGCTGGCAGCCGCGCTGCAAACCGACGGTTCTCCCATCGGGCCGGATTCTCTTGCCGCTTTATTCCGACACTTATTCAGTTTCATTGATGGCGATAAGCGACGATGAAGGCAAAACCTGGAGCGCGAGCCGGCCGCTGGCGGGCTTTGGCAATATCCAGCCGGCGGTGCTGCGCCGCAAGGATGGAACCCTGGTCGCTTTCATGCGTGAGAATGGGCCGTTGCATAAGATTCGTGTGGCCGATTCGAAAGACGACGGCGTCACCTGGGGTTTTGTGGGGACGGTGGATTTGCCGAACCCCGGCTCCGGACTAGATGCCCTTGCTCTTCCCAACGGGCATTGGCTGCTGGTTTACAATGACGCCGCCCGCGGACGAAACAGCCTGGCTGTCTCCATTTCAGAGGACGAAGGCCGATCTTGGAAATGGACGCGACACTTGGAGCGCCAGGCCGAAGGAAGTTACCATTATCCGGCTGTGATCGTCGATCGCGCGGTCATGATTCATGTCATCTACAGCTATTTTGTCAAGGGCGGCAAAAGCATGAAGCACGCTGTCTTTAATGAAGCCTGGATCATGCAGGGCGATAGTCGAGAATAAACGCCGCTACACCCTCCGTCGCACAGACCTGCCACAATGCCGTTCTTCCATAGGTGTGCGCTTGAACGTCCCAAAACTTGAGAGTCCAGGTTTGGTTTTGACGGCTGTCGGCATCACCGTTTTGGCCGTGATCCTGTTAATGCCGCCCTTGCACCAGGATGTTAGCTATCACTCTTTCGCCGACCAGCGAACGATTTGGAACATCCCTAACTTTCTTAACGTCGCGAGTAATCTTCCCTTTCTTGCCGTGGGATTCTTGGCGTTGTGGTTTATTGAAATCCAGTCGCGAAACCGTCAAATCTTCTTAGATCCTCGCGAGCGCTGGTCCTACTGGATTTTGTTCGCCGGTGTCAGTCTCACCGCAGTCGGGTCCGGATATTATCATTGGGCCCCTGACGGCGACCGGCTGGTGTGGGATCGACTGCCCATGGCCGTGAGCTTCATGGCCTTTTTCGCCGCGATGTTGTCCGAGCGAATCAAGGTGGATGTAGGAATTTGGCTATTGGGTCCTTTGGTTTTGCTGGGAGTGGGTAGCGTAGTGAATTGGCATTGGACGAACGATTTACGGCTCTATGCGGCGGTTCAGTATTATCCGCTCGCCATTATTCCCGTAATGTTGTGGTGGTGTCCTCCGCGGTACACAGGAACCGGCTTCATTTGGGGAGCCTTGGGTTGGTATCTCCTGGCAAAAATTCTGGAGCTTTCGGCGGTTGATCATGGCCTATTTTCATTGGGGCACTTGGTGAGCGGTCATCCGCTGAAGCACTTGGCCGCCGCCACGGGCGCCTTTTGGATCTATTTGTTTCTCAGAAACCGGCGTTATTGCGGTCAGTGGACGGCTTTGGGATAGCCAGGATGATTAGAATGGCCGACTTTGCGGGGATGAATTCGAAAGGCCATTGGCAGAACCATCCAATTTGCTTTTCAATTCTTGATGGAGCCGCGTAAGCACGGCCGATCGCTGAGCCGGTTTCAGCGCCAATTCGCCTTCGACCAGGACCATCGCGCGGCGACAATACCGCTCGCTTTCGGACTGACCCGGATAAAGTTGCGGAAAGACCGATGCATAGAACTCTTGATATAACGGGGCCGAGAATTGATCCAGATTTTGCAGTTGGGCGGCCGCGGCCCAAAGCGTCAATCGCTGCGCGATTAGTTCCCGGGCCACTCGCCGGGAGAACTCAATACGCTCCTTCATCATTCTCGCTTGACAATCCAATCGGGTGGCGCGCGCTCTTTCTCCCGAAATTTCTTGGTGAGAATCCGGTTCGTCAGCAGCACCAGTCGCGATTGTGATAGGCTCTTGCTTTTCCAGGAAAGTAAGGCCAAAACACACCAGAACGACTGCTCCGCCAATCATCATTGAAGTTCGCACTCCTCCACTCATCGTGGTTCTCCTCTTCACAAGAACAAGAAATCAAAAAGTTGGGCACCGGCTTATCCAGCGCGCAAGGCAGGTGCAGGACTCGCTTTGGTTCCTAGCGAGAGCGCGCATCGGGAGCCCGTCAAACATCCAGGGAGAGCTGGGGCACCGGAGAGGGAACTACGATCTGCCCGGTACCGCAAGTTGAATGCCAGAAGTGTTAGCTGCTTTCCGCGAAAGGCACAAGTGCTTATTAGCGAAAGCGATAGGAATTTGAAGTCCGCTTCTCCTTCGACGCAACATCTTCAGTTTTCGCCTTAGGTGAATGCATGAAATGCCTCGATCTCTTGCGGTTCCTTGTGAAAGGATTGCTCACCGCCTATCTCGGTAAGAAAGGCAGCTTCGAACTGGCTGGGAGTCGCGGAGCGAAATCTCGACTCGCCTGATTGTCATCCCAAAATAAACAGCCAACTAACTTTCCTTGCCGAAAACTGCTTGGAAACCGGGCGACATGTCTTACACTAAGACTTCGGGTTCGGCGTGGCGTTTCTGATTCTTGAGCACTTGAGGTTTATTGGAGGAGTCTGGCATGCGTCTCTTGATTACCTTCGCCTTGGTTGTGGCGGTGATGACTTTGGCAGCTCGAGCGGAGGATGCCAAGAAAGATGCCTCGAAGGTCGTGTTGAAATCGCCTGATGGGAAGAAATCCTACGACTTAGGAAAACTCACGGCCGACGGTCCGGTGCTGGTTCGCCTGACCTGCGCCTGCTCCGGCTGCGACGCGGAACTGCCGTATTTTCAAAAACTGCAAGCCGCCTACAAGGCAAAGGGCTTGACCACCTTGGCGGTTTTCCAAGAAGAGCCGGCCTCGCTCGAGTCCTATGTGACTCAAAAAGACATTCAATTCCTTTGGCTCGCCGACCCCAAGGGCGCGCTCTGGAAGACCTTTGAGGCCAAGACCATGCCCACGAACGTCTTGATTGACAAGGGCGGCAAAGTAGTCAAAGTGGTGGCCGGGTGCACCAAGGATGGCAAGAATGCCCAGGCTCTTTCCTCGGAGATCGCCAAGCTGCTGAATACCCAAGAAGTGCAAATTACCGAAACCAAGAGATAGACGACAAATCCTAATCAATGCCCTTGCCCCTGCCCAATCAGGCAGAGGCAAGGGCGGGGGACACAACTCTTCTTTGCTTGTCAGATCAGCAGCGCTCCGGTTCGAATCAAATACGCCAGTCGAGTGCGCTGATCGGCGTTGAGCACGGCGTGAATTTGTTGCAAGGCCTTGAGGACAGCGTCTCGTAATCGGACTTCACTCTGGACGCGAAGCTCGCCTCCCTCGCCGGCTTTGGCGGCATCAAAAACATCGCCCGAGAGAGCGTCCGCAAAGGCCGCCACCGTTCGCCGGCGATCCACTTCGGCTTGAGCGCGCTCGGTCTTGAGCTCATCCAGAATGCGAGCGAGGACGGAAACCTGCCGTTCGTCCAAGTCGAGCTTGTGTGCGAGGAAGCGCAAAGGTCGGCGAACGCCAAAGCTTCCGCCTCCGCCATAGCCTCCCTGGAAACCTTCCTCGGCGCTGTGCCAGGCCGGACCAGGTGAATGGCAGCCGGGCCAATTTCCGAAGTCGCAAAAATTGGAATAGACGCGTCGCGCGAGCCCGCAGGACATGAGTGCAGGATGCATGATAATTCTCCTTCTCGCGGGGGCTGTTCGCACCCCGGCGGGGATTCTTGGCGTGGGCACCTGCCTCACGCTCTTTAGTAAATGGTAGCGCTAAAGGTCCGGGAGTCAAGCGGGTGGTTTCCTGGCGGACCGAAAGCAATCGCCGAGCTTGTCAACAGTGCTCGAAGCGATATAATCGAAACTGACCGGTCAGTATCGGAATACGGCGTGGTGCCGTCCCGTTTCTTGTTATCATTGGGAATATTGTGCGAACCAAAACTCCTTTCCAAGCCGAAAAAATGCTGCAAGCGGCCGCGGCTTTATTCGGCACTCAGCGCTTCCATGAAGTTCGAATGGAAGACATCGCGGCTGCCGCCGGGGTTGGCAAAGGCACCCTCTACCGCTATTTCAGCGACAAAGAAGACCTGTACCTGGCTTTGCTCGAACGCGCCTCGAAACAGATGCACGACGGGCTGGAGCGGGCCGTCGGGAATACCAAGGGCGCCAACGCCAAGCTACGCGCGGTCGTTGCCGCGATCGTTTCCTTCTTTGACGAGCAACCGCATCTGCTGAGCCTCATTCAGCGCGAGGAAGTGCTTCGAGGCCCTGAATTTCCATGGAAAAAGACTCGCCAGGAGATGCTCAGCTTGGTCACCGGTCTGTTAGAGGAAGGCAACGCTCACGGGGAAATCTCGGCGCGAGATCCCGAATTAGTGGCCTTGTTGTTGCTGGCTGGCTTGCGCGGCGTCCTTCGATTCGGCAAGCGACCTCGACCACGAGACTTGGCCCAGCGTATTGTTGACATCTTCTTGAAGGGCGCCGTCCTAGCTCAAGCCGGAAAGCATTTCGCGACCAATCCGTCGCTCTACTCGGAAACATCCGCTATTGGATGATCTCTCTCCCAGCCTTGCCCATGCCCCTGTCCGTGCGCGATCGGGCAAGGCCAAGCTCACGGACAAAGGCCACAGGGTTAGCACATTGATCTTCGTGCCTGTCGGAATCCAACTTTCCTTCGTTTCGCTATAATCAGGCGGAGTGGTTGTCAGAATGCCGGCAGGGCCGGCATCGGGAACTTTTGTTTCCTTCCTTGCGTAAATCAAGCAAGGAAGCAATCTTTTAGTGATGTTAGGGGAAGTGAACTCGAAGCGGATTTGCTTGTTTCATCCTTCATCCTTCCACGTTCATCCTATCCATGATTTAGCCGGAGGTCTGGCGTCTTTGCTGGGTCCTATATTTGTCCGTGAATGGCTCACCGTTCCTCGAAGGACCCGTCACTATGCGGTGCGAACCGCCTATTTGGGTTTCTTGTGGGTGCTGGGGCTGACGGTCTGGCAAGTGTTTGTCGGCTGGAGCCAAGCGACCAGCCTGGCCGATAACGCGCATTTCGGGCTGCGCCTTTTCAAGCTGATAGCGGAAGTTCAGCTTGCCTTCATCCTGTTTTTCGCCGCCCTTTCAGCGGCTAGCGCCATCACGCAAGAGAAAGACCGGCGCACTTTTATCTTGCTCCTGATGACCGACCTCCGATCTTACGAAATCGTTCTAGGCAAGCTGCTCGGTAGCTTGCTTCAGATCGCACTGCTGATCGTGGGCATGGTTCCGGTTCTTTTTCTGGTGATATTTTTAGGCGGCGTGGGTGGTGGGCAAGTGATTCAGGCGACCCTGGTGTTGGCAGCAACCGCCTTGGCCGCCGGCTCCGTGGGGTGCTTGGTCGCCCTGTGGCGGGAAAAAACCTTTCAGGCATTGGCTTTGACGGTTCTCTTTATCGTCCTCTATTGGTGTCTGGTGCGCGGATTGGGTAGTTTGCCATTCCCTTTGGCGGCGACATGGCAAGAATGGCTCGATCCTTTGAGCGCTTTGCAAAGCGTCTTGGAGCCGCGGGCGGCCAACCAGGCACTCTGGGTGCCCGCCTATGGCTTCGCGGTGGTGATGATCTTGATCAGTCTCGGACTCATGGCGTGGGGCATTGCTCGTCTGCGAGTCTGGAATCCCAGCGGCGAGCCAATCATGCAGCGCGAGCTTCCGGAAGACGAAGAAGAAAAGGATCGGGTCAAAGCGCACGCCGCTCCCGGAATCGCCCGGGAGGTTTGGGCCAATCCCATTCTCTGGCGAGAAATCCGCACGCTCGCATACGGACGCATGCCGCTCTTGGTCAAGTGCGCTTATTTTCTGGTGCTTGCTTTAGTTTGTTATTACGCGATCGCACCCTTGTGGAGCAGCGAAGGCGCGGGCCAATTTGCCGCCGCCTGGGGACTCTTGCCCGTCAGCATCCTCAGCCTGCTGCTCGTTGGCGCCCAGGCGGTGACGGCTATCACTTCCGAGCGCGACATCCGCGCGCTCGACCTGCTTCTGGTCACGGACTTGAGTCCCAAAGAGTTCATCTTCGGCAAGCTCTGGGGCATCCTTTACAACACGAAAGAATACCTGCTGCCTCCTCTGATCTTGGCGGGAATATACGCCTGGTTCGGTTTTTTGGCGACACCGCGGAATTTTTATCAAGGTCTCTACTTGGAGCAACAAGCCCGCTCTTCCATCACTCAACAAGATAAGCCGAGTCCGCTTGCGTTCGGGGAAGTGCGGCGCCAAGCCGTATTGTCTCGCGGCCTCGGCTCGGGAATTGATCAAACGAGTGAAGCTTCCGCCGCCGATATGGATCAAGATTGGCTATTCAAGAATCTGGAAGCTTTCGTCTTTCTCGGCACGGGAACGGTTGTCATACTGGCCTTCGCCATCGTCTTAGGGGTTCACGTTGCCTTGCGCAACGAAAACACTCGCGTGGCCATTATTAACGCTCTGGCGACGGTTTTCTTTTTGTCCGCCGGAACGATGGTGTGTATTTACTTGATTTTGATCAACGGCCGATTTGAATATCAGTGGACGAGCTTCATCATGTTTATCGCCGCAGGGATTGCCATTCTTCCGCCTCGCTTGCTGCCCATACTAAAATCAAGCAATCGATAACCGGACCTAAAGGAGATCGTTGATGAACAAGGAATAATCCGTGGATCGGATCTTCGTTGGACAAGCGTTTCGATGCCGCGGCCGGCATGGTGTTGACATCGTGGGAAACAACGATCCAGTTCTCCTTGGCCGCATAATCCAACACTTCGAAGTCCGCGTTTCTATCCAATCCGAGGTCTCGTAATCTTTTGAATTCGATGGCCGGCTCATAACGCCGGACACCTTGAATGATATGCTCGTTGAAATCCTGGTCGGCTAAGAAACGCGGCCGGCTCATTAGATTTTCATTGATTTGGAAGCGCGCAGGGCACGAAGACGCTCCACGGCGGGATTGGGTACCTGTTCAGATCGTCCTCGCAGGTCTTGCCAAAGTCGTTCCTGGCGTTCCAGGTACCGTTCAACCTCTTCCCGATTTGCCAAGTAATAAGCAATGGCGCCATAAATCTCCTCCAGGGACAAGGAAGAGAATTGTTGTTGAATCGTTTCTGCGGAATGGCCTTGCTGGAAAGCGTACACGATCGAATCAAGGGACATTCGCGTTGCACCTACCCGCAAGGCTCCATTCTCATCAGTTCGAACATATGTTTTTGAGTTCATGATAAATATAATTCTAACAGAATAGTGGTTAGACGCGAATCCTAGGTTGGCCCACCAAGGAGCCCAGTCAGTCATTTCCCATTCGAATATTGCAACTTCCGCAAGGGATCGAGCAGCCGGGCGTAAAGGGCTTCTTTGTTACCCTGGTAAGTGATCTGAAAGAGAAGGCGGTTGACGCCCTGGTTCAAGTCCACGTCAAAGCCGACCTGATCGGGCAGTGCTCGAGATGTTCCCGGCTTTCCTTGGTACACTTCCTTGCCATTGAGCCAAACTTGGACCGTGTGGGCCGCGCCCAATTGAAGACGAGTGCGTATGGATGCGGGAGCGCTCGCTTCCGCGGCGACAAAGGCAATCATATTTCCTGCTTCACTCGACGCCGGTAACGCGATTCTGCCCGGAGGACCCACCGCGGGCTTCGACCATGCGATATTTTTGGTGCCCAGGGGATGATTGAGATCAATTACGGGCTTATTTTTTTCTGGAAATGGACCGGCCACGATAACTTCTGTCACGAACGGATTGGCCATCAGGTAGCGGACAAGGTCGCGAAAATCCTGAACGCTCATGTTCTTACTCAGCCCCTCCGGCATGAGCGACTTGGCTTGGACGGACATTTGCTCGATGTCTTTTTTCAAGATCACCTTGATCGCGTCGTTTTCGTTCTTGAGACTGACGGAGGAGTCGTCCTCCGCCGCGAGCAGTCCAGTGTCGACCCGGCCGTCTTTTCGCTCCACGGTGTGAATGAAATAGGGCTGGCCGATCACGCGATTGGGATCAAGAACGTTGACCAGAAGGTATTCAATGTCGCGAGCGGCGCCGTCGAGATTCGGCCCGACATCGTGACCTTTACCTTCGAACTTGTGGCACTTGGCGCACTGCGTCTCAAAAACCGCTCGGCCGCGGTTGAAGGAGCCTTTGCTCTCCTGAAGCGACGCTCGCATTTGATCAATCAGCGCACTTAAATCGGCCGGGGTGTCGCGAACTTTTCCCCACATAGTTTCAATTTGCTGGTTCAAGGCCTCGTCGCGGAAGGCGCGAAGGCGCAAGATGGTGTTGTCCGTCAGGTCGGTGCGCAGAACGCTCTTTTCTCCAACGGCGGCCAGCAGCGCGCGGGCCCAATTTTTCCTGCCGGCTAATAGGTTGATCGCCTCGCTGCGCAAAGCCGGGGGAAAGTTCTTCCAATTCTTGATCATGATGCTTGGGATGTCCGCGTTTTCATAGGCGGCCAAGGCTCGACAAGCTTCGCTCCGAACCTCGGGATCGTTGTCGTGAGCCACCAATTCCTCCAACACTTTCAAAGCTTCCGAGGGATGCGCCAACGCGAGATCATGGATCGCTTCAATTCGCTCCGTAGATTTCCTGGATGACTCTTGAACCATCTCCAACGATCGACGAATGGCATCCAAATCACGGAAGTTGACCGCCAGCCGACGCCCTAGCCGTTGAACGTCGGAGTCCGGGTCATGGCTCAGATCGGCAAAAGTTTGTTTCCAATTGTCCGGAGCGTCGGCTTGACGTCCTTCCAGTCCGGCCACGAGTCCCTCGAGCGCTCGACGCCGGACCTTGGAATCACGTGTTTCCTGTAAGAAAGTTAGGCAGCGGGCCAGCTTTTGCGTTTGGGCGGCGGCTGCCAATCGCCGCATCGTTCGGGGAATGATTTCATTTTTCACCAACAAATTGCCCGAAGCATGAGCTTTGAGCCAGTTCAATGAAAAATCCGAGGAAGTTGCCACGCGAGGCTCCAAGGCCAACCAGATCATGAGGGGAATGCAAGGATCTGCGGCATCCTCCCCATGGAGCATCAGATTTTGCAAGAGTGGCAAAACGTCTTGGTGGGTGAGGCGTTGAGCCGTGGCCGCAAGCTGCAATCGAACCTCGGGCGTTTTTTCCTTGGCGGCAAGGCCGGCCAGTCGTGAAAAGGTAGCTTCCGAAACCTGGCCTGCTTCACCCAGCAATCGAACAACCCACGATCGCACCCAGGGACTGGGATCGGCCAAAAGCGCCCCGGCGAACTCTTCAGTGAAAGCTCCGACACCGTAAAGGCCCCAGAGTCCGCGCAGCCGGTAGGTTTCTTCGGAACCATGAAGGGCAAGCTCCTCCAAGAGCGGCGCCGTCGTCCGATCTTTTCTCTCCTTGAGAAGACGTAAGGAGGTTCGATGCCACCAAGGACTGTTATTCTTGAGAATCTCCACAAGCTCTCGGCTCGATTTCTTGCTTAGATCGCCGGGCGGAGCTGCGTTCGAGCTGGTCGGTCGGATCTTGTAAATGCGGCCGTGCGTCATGTCCCAACTGTTCGGATCGGCTTGATGACAGGGATTCTGGTCGTGCCAGTCGATGACATAGATCGAGCCGTCGTGACCCCAGCGGAGATTGATGGGCCGAAAGTTCTTGTCGCCGCATTGGAGAAAAACGGGAGCGTGCTTGGCAACAAACGTCGAGCCGCGGCGTTCTAGGACGTCTCGCATGATCACTGTGCCGTGAATGCTCCCCATAAGCAGGCTGCCTTGAAACTCAGGCGGAATCTGATCGCCCTGAAGAACCAGCGCGCCTGCATGTGCCCAGCCGCTCTCCGCATGATGGGTGTGATCGCAAATTTCCCGAAGCAGGCCGTACGAGTAAGGGTGGTTGTAACTATCGGGCCGCCCGTCTTGGCGGATGTAAGTCCCGCCCGGAATCATGTGAAAGGCATGCGGAATGACGCAGGCGGTCAAGAACGCTTGGCCGTGCGCATCGAAATCCAATCCCCATGGATTACTCGTTCCCTCGGCGAAAATGTCGAACTTCTTGGCGGGGAAGTTGTAACGCCACACGGCCGCATTCATTCGGACCTCGCCAACCTTCGACTGCGTGAAAATGCCGTGCAAGCCGTAAAGCAAGCCGTCCGGACCCCACTGAAGCGTGTTGAGGGTCTCGTGAGTGTCCTGGCTGCCGAAGCCGGAAAGGAGAATTTCCTGTTTGTCACATTTGCCTTGGCCGGTGGTATCCTGCAAAAAAAATAGATATGGCGCTGCTCCGAGAAACAGGCCGCCGTAGCCCACTTCCAGACCGGTTGCCAAGTCCCAGCCAATTGGCAGGTCCTTACCGGCGGCCCAGACGGTTACTTTGTCGGCCTTGCCCGAGCCGGTCGTGTCCTCGAGGATTTTGATGCGATCGCGAGGCTTCTGACCCTTCGGAGTCTTTTTCGGATATTCGTAACATTCCACTACCCAAAGCCGGCCACGCTCGTCAATGCTGAACGCGATGGGATTGATAATGTCCGGCTCGGCCGCGAAGAGAGTGACTTCGAACCCGGGCGGCACTTTCATGCGCTTCAGCGATTCTTGAGGATCGAGATAAGGTTGGCCGGACGTTTTCGTGTTGTCGAAGCCATGCTCCTTTTGAGCTAGACCGATCGATTGAAAAACGAGAAGCACTGTGACGCCGACGGCAATCCGTTTCAAGCAGCGCATGGGTCACTCCCAAAGATGCAGTTGATCTCGAGCATTCCGACCATGATCCTATGGCCCGAGCGACCAATCCTCAAGAGACTTCAGATTTCCGATCAAGCTAGCGGCATTTCGAGAGGATGAGTAGAATCATCGAATTGTTTTTTATTCCATGAAACCGAATTCAAATCCCGAGGCAAGTTTGGCTTTGAGTTGGCGCTGGCTTCTTTGGGGGGCATTTCTGGTCATTTGGACCACCGCACTTCTCACCACGGAGCCGGTTCATGTTGCCCGCGCTCTGTTGGCGCCACCCATCATTTTTCCCACAGCGAAGCTGCTTCATGTGACCGCTTACTCAGTTTTTGCCATTCTGTCCGGTTGGTTGTTTCTTCCCGGTCGCTGGCGCTGGGTGCTCTTGGCGTTTATGTGCCTGCATGCGGTGGGAACCGAATTCTTTCAGCGCTTTGTCCCCGAGCGTGGCCCATCTTTGTGGGATGTCGGAATCGATCATATCGGAATTGCCATTGGTTTAGTCCTTTCCAGCAAATGGTGGCTGAAATCCGATTCCGAGTAACGCGATTGGCTCAAGTTAGACTTAAGTAGGTTAAACTTACCCATATTTCCCAATCATACATTCCATCGGCGGAATGTGGAGTATTATCGTCATATCTGATAATTTGTGATTGACAGCGATTGATATCATTCTTATTATATCATCAATACGAATGATTTCAGTCAAAATATTACGGAATTTGGCAGTGCTTGTTGAGGAACGTCGGCAGAAGGTGTTGGATTTGGTTGGACGAAGAGGGTTCATTGCCTTGGCTGACCTAGCTCAGGCTATGGAAGCCTCGGAATCCACCATCCGGCGCGATTTGGAGTATTTACATCGGCAGGGTGTTATCAAGCGGACTCATGGCGGGGCTATTTTCCTCGGCGATGGACTGACCTTGCCAGCTCTTGAAGAACGGACGGGAAGCCAGGTTGAAGAGAAGAAAGCAATCGCCCGCGCGACGGTAAATTTGGTCGAAAACGGCGACGCGATTTTGCTGGACGGCGGCACGACGACTCTTGAAGTGGCACGCCTATTGGTTGGCCGGCCGGTTCAGATTGTCACGAACAGTTTGCCCATCGCCAACTTGTTCGCCAGCAGTCGAGAGACGGATCTCGTCATGCTGGGCGGTTATGTGTACCCGAAGACGGGCGTGGCCCTAGGTCCTCTGACCGTCCGAATGATGGAAGACATTCACGTGCACAAAGCTGTCCTCAGCGTGGGAGGCATTACTGCCAAGGGATTGTTCAACAGCAACTTGCTTTTGGTGGAAACAGAACGACAGATGATGCGCTGTGCGGATGAAATCATCGTGGTCGCGGATCACACCAAGATCGGCCGACAAGCGCTGGCCTTTCTTTGTGACCTTGGCGCCATTGACACTCTCGTGGTGGATGGAGATTTGACGCCTGCACAACAAGAGATCATCGCCTCGGCTGAATTGCAATTGATTCAAGCAGTCGACAGCTCCATTCAGCGCAAAGGAGACGAAGGGAGTCGGCAATGAGCACGGCAACCTTAGACCGACACTTGGTCGAGCGACTCGTCCGCGAAGCCGTTTCTCGCCGCTGGACAGGCTCTCGAACCGAGCCGAGTGTGATGGCAAATGGAGTGCCTCGGTTGGTGGTCAATATTTCCGCCCGACACTGTCACGTAACCCTGGATGATCTGGAGCGGCTTTTCGGCAAAGGGCATCGGCTGACCCCGCATAAAGCTCTGTATCAGGACGGCTTCTTCGCCGCTGAGGAGGCCGTCACCATCATCGGTCCCCGACATCGAATGATTCCCAACTTGCGAATCTTGGGGCCATGTCGGGATCACAGCCAAGTGGAGCTGGCCTTTACGGACGCCATTTCCTTGGGACTGGATGTGCCGGTTCGGCGCAGCGGCGATCATCGCGATAGCCCCGGCTGCTACCTGCTGGGTCCCGCGGGAATGATTGAGTTGAAGCAAGGCGTGATTCGCCATGAGCGGCATGTCCACATGGGTCCGTCAGATGCGGCCTATTACGGTGTGAAGAACGGCGACCGACTCAAACTGGGCGTGAAAAGCTCATGTGCCATGGTCTTGGAAGATTTGCTGTGCCGTGTGGACCCTGGCTCGAAGCTCGAGGTCCACTTGGATACCGATGAAGGCAACGCGTGCGATCTGCCGCATGCGACTAAAGTGGAGTTATCTCGTTAAATGCGAAGCCCACGGAAGGCATTCCGTGGGCTTAAGAGAACTGCTACCCAGATGCGGAATTTACCCCAGAAAAGGAGAAAACGAATGGCAGGTGCGACACCCATGGAAGCCCTTGGCATGGTGGAAACCAAGGGCCTGGTGGCGCTGGTCGAGGCCAGCGACGCCATGTTGAAAGCGGCCAACGTGACCATGATTGGCTGGCAAAAAATCGGCAGCGGCTTAGTGACCGCGATGGTGGTCGGCGACGTGGCGGCCGTCAAGGCGGCCATCGACGCCGGCGCCGCCGCCGCGGGGCGAGTCGGCGAAGTCATCGGCGTCCAGGTCATCCCCCGGCCGCACGAAGATCTGGGAACCATCCTTCCGGTGGCGGGCAAACGTCAGGCCGCTCAAACCGCCGGCGTCAGTTAGTCGGAGCCTATTTAGCGGCGGGGCTTGCCCCGCGCGAAGTGACAATCGGGAATCGCCCATTTGCGCAATCACGAACCCATATGTTTTGTAATTCCGAAGCGAGGTAACTGGAATGGCGACGAATAATTCGAGAAACAACAATCATGAGGCTCTCGGCCTGGTGGAAACCAAGGGGCTGATCGCGACCATCGCCGCGACCGATGCGATGTGCAAGGCGGCCAACGTGACGCTGGCCGGCCAGGTGCAAATCGGCGGCGCCTATGTGACCACGTTTGTCCGCGGCGACGTCGGTTCCGTCCGCGCGGCCGTCGACGCCGGCGGCCAGGCGGCCAGCGCTAATGGCGAACTGGTGAGCGCCCACGTGATTCCGCGACCCGAAGAAACGGTCTTGGATGCTTTTCTCGGGCGCTAGACGGAAATCGTATTCCCCGGCCGCAAGGCCAATCGATACCCGGGCCTGAAGAAAGGAATGGATCCGATGGCCAGGCACGAAGATCCGGACGAGGATTCCTTCGAAGAAAGACCTCGTTCCCGGCGAAGGAGTCGAGGCGACGATGAGGATTACGATGATTTTGAGGATGGCGAAGACATGCCCCGTCTTCCGCGAAGGCAAAACTGGTTGGACAAACAGTTCTCCCAGACATCCATCGTACTGCTGGTCTTGTTCCCGTTGTGTTGCGGAATGTTTGCCTTGATATTCGGGATTATTGGAGTGGCGGCATGCCAACATCCTAAAGCACGTCAGAACGCCATCATCGTTCTGGTTATCAGCATCGTTTGGATATTAGCTGTTGGTTTTCTGGGTTTTGTGAATGCCTCCCTGCACCAGGGCAGATAACGTTGATTCTGATGAGACAATGAAAATCCTCGTCGCCAATTTGGGCAGCACCAGCTTCAAGTATCGTCTGTTTGACATGGCGGACGAGCGCGTTCTGGCGCGCGGCGGGGTCGAGCGGATCGGCGCGGAGAAATCGCGCTGCTACCTCCAGGCCGGATCCTCAAGCGAAGAGAGTCTGGTGGCGGCGCCGGATCACGCCGTGGCTGTCAAGCTTTGCCTCACGCAACTCTCCGACCCCAAGCTGAATTGCTTGAAGAATCCGTCGGAGTTGGCGGCCATCGGATTCAAAGCAGTGCATGCCCGTGGAATGACCGGCGTTCACCGGGTAGATGATGAGGTGCTGGTGGCGATGGAGGATTATGCGGATGTGGCGCCCGCTCATAATCCGCCCTACGTGAAAGCCATGCGGCTGTTATCGCGAGAGATCCCGGAGATTACGCTGGTGGCGGCATTCGAGACCGACTTTCATGAATCGATTCCGCCCGCGCAGCGGCTCTACGCCGTGCCCCTGGAATGGGCGGCGAAACACGGCATCCAGCGCTGGGGCTTTCACGGCGCGAGTCATCGCTACATCGCCGAACGGACCGCGAAGCTGCTTAACAATCCGGATGCGCGAATCATTTCGTGCCATCTGGGGGGAAGCAGTTCCTTGTGTGTGATAGTGAGGGGCCGATCCGTCGCCAATAGCCTCGGAATGAGTCCGCAATCGGGCTTGCCGCATAACAATCGGGTCGGCGACTTTGATCCGTTCGCGTTGCATGTGCTGATGCGAGCCACCGGAAAGAGCTTCGAACAACTGCTGGATGACTTGGCGAATCGGTCTGGCTTGTTGGGGCTGAGCGGCTTCAACGATCTCCGTGATCTCGAAAGTGATGCCAAGAGCGGCGGCAAGGTGTCTCGGCAGGCACTGGACGTTTTCACGGCTTCGGTTCGGCATTATCTGGGCGCTTACTTGCTTCTGCTCAATGGCGCGGACGCCATCGTTTTCACTGGCGGTATTGGCGAGAACTCGTCGGCGATCCGCTCGGCCGTCTGCGCGGACCTTGATTGGTTTGGAATCATGCTCGACCCGATTCGCAATCGCGACGCCAAAGGAGAAGTGCCCATCCACTCCGCAAGTAGCCGGGTGCAGATCTGGACCATGCCGACGAATGAGGAGTTGATCGTGGCTCGACAGACGAAAGAGCTCCTGAGCGGGGGGCGTCAGCCCCCTGAGCAGAAATCGAAGATCGAGGTTTGAGGTGAGGAGGTTTTCATGTTCCTTGCCAAGGTGACCGGCAGCGTGGTGGCGACGCAAAAACTCGTATCCATGACCGGGAGAAAATTGTTGACGGTCGAGCCGTTACGCGTGGATCCGGGCCAGCGAGATCGTCTGACCGGCACGGGACGAACTTTTGTCTGTGTCGACACGGTGGGCGCCGGTCAGGACGAAATGGTGTTGATCGTGCAAGGGTCGAGCGCCCGCATGACGCCGGAAACCGAGAAGTTGCCGGTCGATGCCTGCATCATCGGCATTGTGGATAGCGTGAATGTGGAGAACAAAACCATCTTTTCCTCGCGGAAATAGCCTCGAAGCCCACGGACGGCTGTCCGTGGGCTTGAGCGTTCGGGAATTAACCCATGCAAATCAGCGATGAATTAGTTCGCGGTGTTGTGCAAGAAGTTCTTTCGCACATGCGGAATGGGAAAGCGACGCCGGCCAACGGCAAAGCCTCGCGATGGGGAGTCTTCGATGACGTCGATAGCGCGGTCTCGGCTGCGATGGACGCGCAGCAACAATTCGAAAAGCGAGGTTTGGAAGATCGCCGCAAAGCCGTCCATTGCATCCGTCGAATCTGCATCGATCAAGCGGAACCTCTCGGCCGGGAAGAAATGGAAGAGACCAAGATCGGCCGGCTCAAGCATAAGATCGAGAAGTTGGTAGTGGCCGGCGAGCGAACGCCTGGGGTCGAGTTTCTGCGCACGGATGCGTGCAGCGGAGAAAACGGCCTTACGCTGACGGAATATGCACCGTTCGGCGTCATCGGCGCGGTGACCCCGGTGACTCATTCGCTTCCGACTTTGGCCAGCAACGCTATCACCATGTTGGCGGCCGGGAATGCGGTCGTTTTCAACGCCCACCCCAGCGGCGCGGGCATCGCCCATCACGGCGTGCAGCTGTTCAATCAGGCAATTCATCAGGCCATCGGTATCGACAACTTAATTAC
>WNFO01001729.1_pt1 | contig 17492 bp, 12 predicted proteins | sample 5400251 | NCBI WGS metagenome assembly WNFO01 (sample SAMN13153354, study PRJNA577476) | soil metagenome | isolation source: 100 cm saprolite under Madrone tree | place: USA:California | collected 2016-06-14
GCAGCGACGGCGGGATGATCGGACCGAGCGTGGCGGAGGCCGCGGTGACGCCCACCGAAAACTCGGTATCGTAGCCATGGTCCTGCATGGCCTTGATTTCGATGGTGCCAAGCCCCGCCGCGTCGGCGATTGCGGTGCCCGACATGCCGGCGAAAATCACCGAGCCGAAGATGTTGACGTGCGCAAGGCCACCGCGCATCCAGCCGCAGGTTGCCACAGCGAAATCATAGATGCGGTTGGTGATCCCAGCCGAATTCATCAAATTGCCGGCGAGGATGAAAAACGGCACCGCCAGCAGCGGAAAGCTGTCGAGCCCGCCGGCCATCCGGTGCAGGATCACGAAGTCCGGAATCCCGGCGATGAAATGCGTGTAGAGCAGCGACGAGAACGCCAGCGCGATGAATACGGGTATGCCGGCCAGCAGCGTTGCAAAGAAGACGAAAATCAGGATCGGCATCGGTCGGCCCAGCTCTCAATCGGCGTGAATTTGCTCGGTGACGTCGGGCGCCCGCCGCCAGCCCTCGCGCGCATTGCGCCAGACTACCTGGAGCTGGCGCGCCAGCATCATGAAGCAGCCGAGGCCGACGACGCCGTAGACGATGCTCATCGGGAGTTCGAACACGGTCATACGCTGCGAGTGCATGCGCTCAACGATCGTCACCGAGAAAAACGCCAGCAGGCCCATGAAGCCGAGCGTGATGAAATCGACCAGCGCCAGCAGCGCAGACCGCATCGGTCCGGGCCCCATCAGGTTCGACACTAGTTCGACCGCGATGTGCGCCTTCTTGCGTGTCACCACCGCGCCGCCGATGAACGCCAGCGACATCAGCCCGTAGCGCGCGATCTCCTCGGTCCAGGACAGACTGTCGTTCATGATGTAGCGCGTGAAGAACTGCAGGAAGACAATGATGGCCAGCGCCCAGAACAGCACGAAAGCGATCCAGTCTTCTGGATGATGCTCGATGATCACTTCCTCGTCCTTGGCGACGATCAGATGGACGTCGTCGGATGGAGCAGCGTTGGTGGATTTGGGATTGGTGTTCATGATGGAGAGTCCGTTTCGATCTCGCACAATTTTTGCGCCGTCGTCCCGGCGAATGCCGGGACTCATAACCCCCGGCGGCTATGTGACAGAAAGTTTCTGCCACACGGCGCAACGGAAACAACACGGCGTATGGGTCCCGGCGTTCGCCGGGACGACTCGTTGAAAGGTTGCCCTGCTATTTCAGCGCTTGCAATTCGTCGTACTGGGCCTGGCTCCAGCCGGCGCCGGCCGAAGCGTCGTTGTGCAGCGGGACCGCCGCCTTGCGGAATGCTTCGCGGTCGACCTGGACCACGGTCTTGCCGAGCTTGCGCAGCTCATCCGCGATCTTCTGCTCGGACTCACGAATTTGATCCGAAGATTTGGCGGCCGCCTGCACCAGTACCTCATCGAACACTTTCTTCTCGTCATCCGACAGCTTCGACCAGACATGCGAGCCGGTGATGGTGAGCAGCGACTCGATGATGTGGCCGGTCAGCATGATGTGGCTCTGCACCTCGTAGAACTTCTTGGCCATGATAGTCGGCAGCGGGTTCTCCTGACCGTCCACGGTGCCTTGCTGCAAGGCCAGGTACACCTCGGCGAAGGCGATTGGCGTGGCGTTGGCGCCGACCGATTTCGCCAGCATCAGATAGAGCGGCGCCGGCGGCACGCGCAGCTTCATGCCCTTCATGTCCTCGGGCTTCTTGATTTCCTTGTTGGCGGTCACCATGCGCTCGCCGTAGTAGGTGAGCGCGATAACCTTGTGCTTGGTCTTGTCCTCATAGCCTTTGGCGATGTCGCGGAATAGTTTGCTGTCGCGGTAGGCTTTCCAGTGGCTGAAGTCGCGCAGCATGAACGGCGCGCCGGAGATGGCGAGCGGCTTGTGAATCGAGCCGGCGAACGAGGTGCCGGTGTAGATCATGTCCACGGTGCCGAGACCGAGCCCTTCATTGATCTGGTTCTCGTTGCCGAGCTGGGACGCCGGAAACACCTGGATCTCATATTTGCCGTTGGTGCGCCTCTTGATTTCGTCAGCCGCCCACAGCGCCTGAGTATGGTACGGCTCGCTGATCTCGTAGACATGCGCCCATTTCAATTTGGTCTGGGCCGAAGCCGGTCCGGCGGTTGCCGCGGTAATGACAAATGCTGACAATACGAGACATCGTGTCCAGATGGACATGGTACCCTCCCCTCAGAATTATTGGCTGAGACCTCATTGATGGGCCTCGTGGCCGACAACGTCGCCGATATGATGGGTGGATGCAAGTGGCGGCAGAACCAACTTAAGTCAAGGCAGCCTTCAAATCGAAGCCCGGATCTGCCGCCTGTTCCGGTTCGATCGACCGGTTCATGCCCAGAATTTTCCGTCCGAACACGTGATCCGACCCACGATTGACCGACTCGACGCCGACGAGCTGGCCCGATTTGTAGCAGAATGCCGAGAACGATCCCTGCCCCGGATTGCCGCGCACCACGACGCGGTCATATCCGGTGGTCAGGCCCGCGATCTGGAGCTTGTCGTCGCGCTGATCGCTCCAGAACCACGGTTGGCCATCGTAGCTCTTGGCATCGCCGGTCAGTCGCGCCGCCACGCAGCGCGCGTGATCGGTGGCGTTCTGCACGGATTCAAGCCGCAGCGATCCGCCGAAGCGATGGCTTGCGAACAACGCGCAGTCGCCGATCGCCGAGACGTTCGGATCCGACGTCAGCAATTGCTCGTTGACGATAATCCCCGCCGCGACCGGCAGGCCAACTTCGTCGGCCAGTTCGACATTGGGCAACACGCCGACGCCGACCACCACGAGATCCGCTGGCACATGCCGGCCGTCGCTGAGGCTGACACCGGTGACATGGGTGCCGTCGCTTTCGATGCTGGTGGCCTGCACGCCGAGATGAATGCGAATACCCGCCGCGGTGTGCCGACTTTGAAAAAAATCCGAGATTTCCGCGGTCACCGCGCGCGCCATGACGCGCGCTCCGAGTTCGACCACATCCACCTCAAGGCCCTTGGCGCGCGCGGTGGCGGCGAATTCCAGGCCGATGAACCCCGCACCGATCACGACGACACGTCGTGCCGACGCGATCCGCAGCCGCAATGCCTCGCTTTCATCGAGCGTTCGCAGATAGAGCACGTCTTCGAGATTGGCGTTGGGGATGTCGAGCAGGCGATTGCGTGCGCCGGTGGCCAGCACCAGGTGCCCGTAGTCGAGCGACGAGCCGGATGCGAGCAGCAGCCGGCGCGCACCGCGATCGATCGAGGCGGCGCGGTCGGCGATCAACTCGATGTTCTGGTCGCGGTAAAATTTGTCGGGCCGGAACATCAGGCTATCCGCGCCGCCCGCGCCTTTCAGATAGGCCTTGGACAAGGGCGGGCGCTGATACGGCAGATGCGCCTCGTCGTTGATCAGGCGGATCGGCTCGCTATAGCCATGCTGACGCAACGATGCCGCGAGCTGGAAACCTGCGTGGCCGGCGCCGGCGATGAGAACCGGTCCCTGCGTCATCGGGGCAACTCAGCTGCAGGCGCACGGGAATTACCCATGTTGTCTCCTGTCTCTGCCGATTTTGGCTTGCTCGCCTCGTCGTTTAAGCAGCGGCGCTCGTGGCCGCGTCCCGAACGATGGCGACACTATTTGACCTCAGGGTTCGAGGAGGCGCAAGAGCGTCTCTGCCCAGGAGGAAGGTAAGGCCGCATTTTGCAGACTTGGCTGGGATTGTCACCTCTTCCCTTCTGCTATTTAAATGGCGGCCGACCTTGTCCCATTCCGAGGCTTCAAATGCCGGCACCCGATCATACCGCCACCCCTGCCACCGATCCGGCACTGCTCCGAATCGAAGGCCCGATCGCCACCATCACGCTCAATCGGCCGGCTGCCTTCAACGCCATCGATCTTTCGATCGCGAAGAAGCTCGAACAGCTCAGCGCGGAGGTCGAAGCCTCGGACGATATCCGGGTGCTGGTGATTGAAGGCCAAGGCCGCGCGTTCTGCGCCGGCGGCGATCTGCAAACCATTGGTGCCGCCGCCGCTGCCGATACCGTCGCACCCGTGATTGGTGAATTGCTGCATCATTACCACGCCTTCATCACGACGCTGCGGCGAATGCCCAAGATCGTGCTGGCCAGCGTGCACGGCTCGGCCGCCGGTGCCGGCCTGTCGCTCGCCTTTGTCGCGGATCTCTGCATCGCCACCGAAGACGCCCGCTTCACGCCGGCCTATGCCAAGCTCGGCGTATCGCCTGATGGCGGCGGCACCGTCGGCGTGGTCGCGAGCGTCGGCGCGCGCCGCGCGCTCCAGATATTTCTAGCCGAAGACAGCTTTTCGGCGGCGCAAGCCTATGACTGGGGCTTGGTCGCCAAGATCGTGCCGGCGGCAGAACTGAAAGCCGCGACCCGCGAACTGGCGCATCGCCTGGCGCAGAACGCGCCGGCAGCACTGGCCGTCACCAAGGCGCTGATCCATCGCGCCCATGTGACCCCGGTCGAACAGCAGCTCGACGCCGAGCGAGACGCCATCATCGACTGCATGCACACGGAGGAATTCCGCGTCGCGGTGAAGAAGTTCACGAGCAAGAAGGCCACGTGAAGCAGTTGCCGGCGCCGTCTCGTTCCTTTCTCTGTATTCGCCACGGCGTCACCGACTGAAACCGGCGGGCCAAGGTAACGGACCTCATCCCTGCGCAACGGCTTCGCCGTTGTCGCTGGAGGAGCGGCCTCTTGGCCGCGTCTCGAAGGATGAAGACCGTGGCTCATGGTTCGAGACGGCGCACCGGACAGCGCAAGTGCGCTGCCGGGAGAGCGCCTCCTCACCATGAGGACTCCTGGGTCAATTCGGGCAAATATACCCCGTCCCTGCCGGCGACTTGAAGCAGCCGACCGATTCCGGGATCACCTGCTTCGGTAGCCACAGCACCACCTTCGGGAAATAGATCGTAAAGGTGATGGTGACCAGGAACACGAGATAGATCGGCAGCGCCGCGCGCAGCGCTTTGGCAAAACTGACGCCGACGAATTTCGACGCCATCAGCAGCACCAGTCCGTAGGGCGGCGTGATCAATCCGAACGCCAGTGTAGCGATCAGCACCACGCCCATATGCACGCCGTTGATGTCGCCGGCCTGCGTCAGCGCATTCACCAGCGGCATGAAGATGATGATGGTCGGCACCGGCTCGATGAAATCGCCGACCACGGTGAACAACAGCACCAAGAGCAGCATCATGATATGCGGATCGCTGCCGGCGATCGAGGTGATCCAGTCGGCGATGACGATGGCGCCGCGCAGATAGGCCAGCATCCAGCCGAAAGCATTGGCGGCGCCGATGGTGATCAACGGCAGCGAGAAGATCAGCCCGGCCAGGCAGAAGTCATAGGGAATTTTCCGCAAGTGCCCGCGATTGAGCGCGGGGATCACCACCGCGATGATCCAGATCACCGCGACGACGCCGGCTTCCGTCGGCGTGAACCACCCGGTCAGAATGCCGCCGAGCAGGATCACGGGGATCATCAGCGGCAGCGCGGCATCTCCGGCCGCGAACACGACCTGGCGCAACGGCGCCCGCGATTTGCGCATGCCGGACGGGCCGAAAAAATAGCAATAGATCATCAGGCCGAAGCCGATCATCATTCCCGGCACCACGCCGGCCATGAATAATCCCGCGATCGAAACATTGCCGACCGCGCCATAGACCACGGCGGTGATGCTCGGCGGCACCAGCGCCGCGATGGTGGAAGCCGACGCGATGATCGCGGCGATGAAAGCGGGACTGTAGCCCTCGCGCTTCATCGGGCCGCCCAGCGCGCGGCTCATGACCGCGACATCGGCGGTGGTCGATCCCGACATTTCCGAGAAGAACATGCTGAAGACGACGACCACCTGCGACAGCCCGCCCCTGATATGCCCGACCAGCGACAGCGACAGATTGGCGATCCGCACCACGACATTCGCCGAACTCATGAGTTCGCCGACCAGCAAAAAAAACGGAATCGCCAGCAGCGCTTCGGAATCCATGCCGTCGAAAATCTTCTGGATGATGGCCGCGAGCGAGACGTCCGTGAGCAGCGCCCCGACGAAAACCCCCGCCATCAGCGAGAATGGCACGGGCACGCCGAGATAGCCGAAAAACAGGAAGCAGAACGACATCAGCGCGAGGATGACCGGCGCGCTCACAGGCCCACCCTCGGCTGGATGCTGGTATCGATCGCTGGAATATCCCGATCTGCCTCCGGTGGTTCGGGATGATCGAATCCCCTTGTGATGCCGTTGACCAGTTGCTCGATCGTGAACAGGCCGATCAGCACCCCGGCCAGAGGAATCGCGGCATAGAGCGATGCGATCGGCGTACCCGACGGCAGCCGGAAACTGCCGAACCCCCTGAGATAGTTGATGTAGCCGAACCAGACCAGGCAAAACGCAACGCCGAGAACCACGAGGCGGATGATGATCTCGACAATCTGCCGCGGCGTCCCGTGCAAGGCCTCGGAGATCGCGGTCAAATATAGATGATCATTACGGCGGGTGGCGACCGCAGCGCCAATGAAAATCGCATAGATAAACAGCGTGGAAGTGACTTCCTGCAGCCACAGCCAGGGATGGCCGATGGTGCGCGTGACGATGTCGAACATCACGGACAGCGAGAAGCCGAAGCACAACACCCCGCAAAGCATCATCAGGATCATTTCGAGCCTGTCGAACGATCGCCATTTCAGGTGATGCTGCCGCTGCAGCACCAGTTTGTCCGCGATGGTCATTCGTCACTCTTTCCGTCGTCCCAGATCAAACTCGCGTCGTCCCGGCGAACGCCGGGACCCATAACCACCGGCGTTTATTGTTTGCAAAAGGTGGCTACCTGATCGCCCCACTGAGAAGCCAGGGCGTATGGGTCCCGGCGTTTGCCGGGACGACGCCTTGGAAATCTCGTCGCGCGCGACCTAGTTGATCGCCCGGATCAGATTCTTGATCTTTTCGGCGTGCGGGCCGAGTTCCTTGGCGAGCTTGTCGAGATAAGGATCCGCAATTTTGGTGAAACCGGACTTGTCGACATCGGTGACGACCTTCACGCCGATCGACTTCAGCTTGTCCTGCGATTGATGTTCGAGCTCGATTGCCTTGGCGGGCTGGTTCTTGTTGACTTCGTCGGCTGCCGCCTGCACCCATCCCTGCTGCTCCGGCGTCAGGCTGTTCCACAGCTTGTCGCTGACCCAGACAAGACTGTTATTGGCCTCGTGTTCGGTCATCGACAGCACCGGAGCTACTTCGTAGTGCTTGTTGGCGAGATAGACGTTGACGCCATTTTCCGCGACATCGACGACGCCGGTCTGCAGCGATGTATAGACGCTGCCGAACGGCATATGCACGATCTGCGCGCCATAGGCTGGAAACATGGTGTCCTCGGTGGGCGTCGCCTGCACCCGAACCTTGAGACCCTTCATGTCGCCGATGTTCTTGATCTCGCGCTTGGAGTACATGTTACGAAGGCCGAGCGTGGCAAGCGCGATGACGCGCGCGCCCTGCACGGTGTCCGCGATCATGGCCTTGACGGCCTTCGACACCTCGGGGTCCGCCATCGCCTTGACGAGGTGCGCTTCGGAGCGGAACAGGAAGTGCATCGACATCACGCCGGCCTGCGGCGACAGGGTCGCGGCGTTCGCCGATGAGGAAATGCAGAACTCCACGTCGCCTGATTTCACCAGTTGCAGGACCTGAGGCTCCTGCCCGAGCTGCGCGCCGGGATACTGGTCGATCAGCATGGTGCCTTTACTCACCTCCTTCAGCTTGTCGCTGAAGATATCGCCGAGGATTCCGTAGCCGGTCGGCTTCGGCTGATCGTAGGCGAAGCGATAATGCTTCACCTCCTGCGCGGCCGCAGTCGCGGCCATCACGATCGCGGATACGGCCACGACCGCGCCGACAATTCTCCTCAGCCTGTCCATCGTCTCCCCCTTTGGATGTTTTCTTTCATCATCCCATCGGGGTTGTTTGAATGTCAATTGGACATCGGCCGCCAAAGGCCGCAACGCATCTGCGAGATGGAAGGCGATGGCCGTTCAAATCACCTGTCGCGCCGCTTACCCCGGCATCATCATCCGCGAAAGCGGATAATCCAGTACGCCGCAAGCCCCCCCCCGGCTCTATCTCACCGCTCTGGAATACGGGATGCGCGCTGGAGCCTGTCATCGGGCTGCCATTCGGCCGACCCGTTGGCGGGCATGAGGCTGCTTGCGGGCGATGCCGCCTACTCCTTCCCCTTGGCCCGCATGAAATTGAAATCGCAGCCTTCGTCGGCTTGCAGGATGGTCTCGTTGAACAGATGCGCGTAGCCGCGCTTCGCCCATTTCGGCGTCGTCGCGGGCGCCAGCGCGACGCGGCGCTGTTCGAGTTCGGCGGCGTCGACCAGGAGATCGATACTGCGCCTGGCGACATCGAGCCGGATCATGTCGCCATTCTTCACCAGCGCCAGCGGACCGCCGACGGCGGATTCCGGCGTGATGTGCAGCACGATGGTACCAAACGCGGTGCCGCTCATCCGTGCATCCGAAATCCGCACCATGTCCTTGACGCCGGCACGCGCGAGCTTCATCGGGATCGGCAAATAGCCCGCTTCCGGCATCCCCGGCGCTCCCTTGGGGCCGGCGTTGCGCAGCACCAGCACATCATCGGCGGTGACGTCGAGATCGGGGCTATCGACCCGCAGCGTCATGTCTTCCACCGAATCGAACACCACGGCACGGCCGGTGTGCTGCAGCAATTTCGGACTGGCCGCCGAATGTTTGATCACGGCGCCGCGCGGCGCGAGATTGCCATGCAGCACCGCCATCGCGCCTTCCGGCTTGATCGGACTTTTTCGCGCGCGGATGACATCCTGTCCCGGCACCTCCTCGGCGGCGGCGACGACGTCACGCAGCGTCGCGCCGGTGATGGTCTTGGCCTCGAGGTCGATCAGATCGCCGAGCTGCGCCATCAATTTCGGCACCCCCCCGGCATGATGGAAATGCTCCATGTAATGCGCGCCCGACGGCTTCAAATCGATCAGCACCGGCACTTCGCGGCCGAGCTTGTCAAAAGCTTCGAGGTTGATGCGATGTTCGGTGCGGTTGGCGATCGCGGTCAGGTGAATAAGGCCGTTGGTCGATCCCCCGATCGCCTGCAGCACCACCTGCGCGTTGCGGAATGCCCCCGGCGTCAGCAATTCACTCGGGCGCGGTCCCTTCGCCATCGCCATCGCGGCGGCAACCTTGCCGCTGGCTTCCGCGGAACGAAAGCGCTCCGCATGCGGCGCCGGAATCGTCGCACTCATCGGCAGCGACAGGCCGAGCGCTTCGGTGATGCAGGCCATGGTAGAGGCAGTGCCCATCACCATGCAGGTGCCGACCGACGGCGCGAGCCGGCCGTTGACGGCATCGATCTCCGCCTCGTCGATTTCGCCGGCGCGGAATTTTGCCCACAAGCGGCGGCAATCGGTGCAGGCCCCCAACACCTCGCCCTTGTGATGCCCGACCACCATCGGCCCCACCGGAATAACCACAGTCGGCAGATCGGCGCTGACCGCGGCCATGATCTGCGCCGGCAAGGTCTTGTCGCAGCCGCCGATCACGACCACGGAGTCCATGGGCTGGGCGCGGATCATCTCCTCGGTATCCATCGCCATCAGATTGCGCAGATACATCGAGGTCGGGAACGCAAAGCTTTCGGCGATCGAGATGGTCGGGAACACCATCGGCATCGCGCCCGCCAGCATCACGCCGCGCTTCACCGCTTCGATAATCTGCGGCACGTTGCCGTGGCAGGGATTGTAGTCGCTGTGGGTGTTGGTAATGCCGACGATGGGACGGTTCAGCGCGTCATCGGAATAGCCCATCGCCTTGATGAAGGCCTTGCGCAGGAACAAAGAGAATCCAGCGTCGCCATAACTCGTCAAACCCTTGCGCAGTCCGTCGGCCATCTTGCGTGTCCTTTATTCGCGGCGATCTTGCGTCGGCGCCCTTCCAACATGTAGTCGTCATTCCGGGGCGGGAGCGAAGCGAGCGAACCCGGAATCTCGAGATTCCGGGTTCGCCATCCAAGTCGGCTGTTACCGACTTGGACACTAATCTTTGCCGAACTCGGGTAGACCCCGAGTTCGGTTGCGCGCGCCCCGGAATGACGTCGTCCCATTAGCACACCGCCATGACGTGGCCAGCTACTTCCTGTCGCCGTCGAACTCCATGCCGCAGAACGCCCCGCCCTGATAGAAATCGCCGACCGGATCCGGCGGCAGCTTCGCCTGCTCGGCAAAGGCATGCTCGCGAAAGTCCTCGGCGCGGCCGGTAGGCCGATAGCCGAGGTCGTAGGCGCGGTGATTGTCCCACCACCCGCGCTCATTGTACGACGCGCCGTAGAAAATCTCGAAATGGATATCGGGATGATCGAGCCCGATCCGGCACAGCTGCACCAGGTCTTCCGGCTTGAGCCAGATCGACAGCCGGCGACGATCCAGCGGCTTGTCGCCGAAATTGCCGATCCGGATGCAGGTGACCTCAAGCCCGTGCTTGTCGGCATACAACGCGCCGACCGCCTCGCCGAACACCTTGCTGACACCGTAGCGGCTGTCGGGCCGCGCCGTTACGTCGGTTCCGATGTGGTGATGACGCGGATAAAAGCCCACCGCATGATTCGATGACGCAAACACGATGCGCTTGACACCCTTCTTGCGCGCGGCCTCGAACAAATTATAGCCGCCGATGATATTGGACTGCAGGATGTCATCCCAGGGGCCTTCGACCGAATAGCCGCCGAAATGCAGGATGCCGTCAACGCCGTCGCAAATGGCCTCGACCTGCGCCAGATCGGACAGCTCGGCCGCCTTGAATTTTTCGTCGGCGCCGAGATCGGCGGGCGCCTTCAGATCGCTCAGCAGCAAGTCCGGATAGATCGGCGGCAACAATTTTCGCAAAGCGGTGCCGATCCCGCCGGCAGCGCCGGTCATCAATATGCGTGGCATTTCATCCCTCTGTTTCGATCGCGTGGTGATGAGTATGACGCGGCGGCGGCAGTGCGGCAAGCGACGGCGCGCAACACAATACGACCGTCATACCCCGCGAAAGCGGGGGATCCAGTAATCGCCGACGTCAGTGTCTACTGGATCATCCGCTTTCGCGGATGATGACAGCCAAAAATGCTGACTTGCTTGCCGTTATGCAATGGCAATGATAGCAGACGAAGACTTGTGAGGAATTCAAAACCAACGAGAACAAAAAATGTCCGAAGCAACATCCCATTCCCCCGGCTGGCGGCCGGCGACGTATTATCCCGATCCGGCCATCCATGCGCTCGATCCGCGGTTCGAGAAGTATTGGCTGAAACTGTCGGCGGTCGAGCGCCTGACCACGGGCCTGCGCTGGGCCGAGGGTCCGGTGTGGTTCGGCGACGGGCGCTATCTGTTGTGCAGCGATATTCCCAACAACCGCATCATCAAGTGGGAAGAAGAAACCGGCGCGGTGAGCATCTATCGCAAGCCCTCGAACTTCGCCAACGGTCATACCCGCGACCGCCAGGGCCGGCTCATCACCTGCGAGCATGGCGGGCGCCGCGTCACCCGCACCGAATATGACGGTTCGATCACCGTGCTGATGGATTCATTCAACGGCAAGCGGCTGAATTCGCCGAACGATGTCGTGGTGAAATCCGACGGTTCGATCTGGTTCACCGACCCGGTGTTCGGCTTGCTCGGCAATTACGAAGGCTACAAGGCCGAACCCGAGCTCGACATGAACGTCTACCGGATCGACGGAGCGACCGGAAAGGCCAGTATTGTCGCCGAAGGCGTTCTCGGTCCGAACGGGCTGTGCTTTTCGCCGGATGAAAAGATTCTCTATGTCATCGAATCGCGCGGCGTACCGACGCGCAAGATCCTCGCCTATGACGTGTCGGCCGGCGGCGATACCATCTCCAACAAGCGCATCTTCGTCGACGCCGGCCCCGGCACGCCCGACGGCATGCGTGCCGACATCGACGGAAACCTGTGGTGCGGCTGGGGCATGGGCGATCCGGAACTGGACGGCGTCGTCGTCTATGCGCCCGACGGGGTATTGATCGGCCGCATCGCGCTGCCCGAGCGCTGCGCCAATCTGTGCTTCGGCGGATTGAAGCGCAACCGGCTGTTCATGGCGGCGAGCCAGTCGATCTACGCGCTGTATGTGAACACGCAAGGAGCGCTGGGGGGATAACTCTTTTGGAAGACCGGCTCCCCCTTCCCGGATCAGGTTCTAGAGCGGGATGACTTTTCTTCGAATCGTCATCCCGCTCTATCTTTTTGTTTGAGCATGATCTTTTCGGAAAACCGGTACCCACCCCGCATCAAGTGCGGGGCAGGCTTTTTCCGGATCATGCTCTAGAATTTGAAACCAAGGGTCAGGGTGCCGGAGGTTTCCATCTTGCCATCGGTCGAGCAGCTTCCGTTCAGCGCAATATTGACTCGCCCGAATTTGGCCACGTCGATGCTCACGCCGACGCGTGAGAAATCGTTCGGCGAACTCGGGATCACGAAGTTGATATCGTCCAGCGCCCAGAACGGCAGCTTGCCCTGAAGATCGGTCTTCCAAAGCAGCTCGACGAAAATGTGCCGAAGCGCGTCTGGATCGACGATGCGGGTGCCGCTGGCGTCCGTCACCACGAATCCCATCTCGTCGATGTGGATGTTGCACATCCGCTTTGACACGGCGCAATGCACCGAGGTGAGATCGGGCAAGTTCTGGGAATCTCCAAAGCGCGCCGAGGCTTTCGGATCCATGACCGGACTGTTTGCGGCATTGGGCGCCGCGATCGGGCGCTCGGCTGGAAAAGTCTGCCAGATTTGCCGGAAGCCGATACCGTCGGTAGCCAGGAAAGAGGCGTTACCGACGAAATGGCCCCGCGCCGACTTGGCGCCGCGGAAAAAGACCTTGTCACCGGCGGGGTATTTGAGGTCGGTCAGCGCGGCCAGCAGGCGGTTGTGGTCTTTGGCGACGAAGTTGATGCCGTCGAGCACCAGCCGGCCCGCTTCCAGATGCGAACCGATGTGGTGGTCGAGATCGATACCGAGGCCTTTCATCCGCTGGTAGATTTTCTTGAAAACGTCCGATTGCCGCTCGCTGACAATCGCCGCGCGCCGCAACGTGTCCAGACGTCGCGACGTGCGATCATCCAGAAGGTAGAGCCGGCACAGTCCCGGCCGGTTGGTCGCAATATCGAGGTGCACATGCGGAGACTTGCCGATTTGCGTAAAGCCGTTGCTCATGATGTTGCCTCGCAACCACATGTCAGCACCCGGCATATTAATCGGATCGAAACCCAGTCCGTTCGCTTCGTTCGCCGCCTTTAGAAGTTCCCGCCATCTAGCGGCCTTGAAATCAAAACCAAACGGATTCCAGTACGGCACCAGATCGTGGATCTTGTATTCGTACAGGATGATGCCGGCGGCGTCGCGCAGCCTGAGCGCGAGGTTGTTCATGTCGTTTTGGATGGCGGCGCGTTCTTCGCCCGTCATCACAGCCTTAGGCGCGGTATTGGGGTCGAAGGGTTTCGGCGCCATGTCTCGATCTCCTCGCGCCCATCCGAAGCCAGACCAGCACGGGATCGGCCACCCGGCCCTTTCAGCCGCAAGACTTGAGTCGCGCGCGCTCCGGCATTGGTTCAAAGTGACCACAAATAAAAACGCCGGAGCGGGATAAATCCCCGCTCCGGCGCTGCATTCACATCTCAAAGCTCAGGCGGCGTTGAAGCCGGCGATTGCCTTGACCTCGAGATATTCTTCCAGGCCGTATTTGCCCCATTCGCGGCCGTTGCCGGACTGCTTGTAGCCGCCGAACGGCGCGGTGCGGTCGTTCGGCACCCCCTGCAGGTTGACGTTGCCGGCGCGGATCTGGCGGCCGACCTTGCGGGCGGTCTCCACGCTGTCGGCCGAGACGTAACCGGCCAGACCGTAGGGCGTGTCGTTGGCGATCTTGACCGCGTCGGCTTCATCCTTGGCGCCGAGGATGGTGAGCACGGGGCCGAAGATTTCCTCGCGCGCGATGGTCATGTTGTTGGTGACATCGGCGAAGATGGTCGGACGCACATAGAAGCCCTTGTTGACGCCTTCCGGCAGGCCGGGACCGCCGGTCACCAGCGTCGCACCTTCCTCGATGCCCTTCTGGATCAGCGCCTGGATCTTGTCCCACTGGATGCGGGACACGACCGGACCGATGGTGGTGCCTTCGGCGCGGGGATCGCCGGCCTTGGTTTTTTCAGCGACGCCCTTGGCGATGGCGGCGACTTCCTTCATCTTCGACAGCGGCACGATCATGCGGGACGGCGCGTTGCACGACTGGCCGGAGTTGACGAACATGTGCGCGACGCCGCCGGCGACGGCCTTGTTCAGATCGGCGCCTTCAAGAATGACGTTCGGCGACTTGCCGCCCAGTTCCTGACTGATGCGCTTGACGGTCGGCGCGGCGCGCTTGGCGACGTCGACGCCGGCGCGGGTTGAGCCGGTGAACGAGATCATGTCGATGTCCGGGTGCTCGCTCATGGCGGCGCCGACTTCGGGGCCGAGGCCGTTGACCAGGTTGAACACGCCCTTCGGCACGCCGGCCTCGTGCAGGATTTCGGCGAAAATCAACGCCGACGACGGCGTGAATTCCGAGGGCTTCAGAAGCATGGTGCAGCCGGCGGCGAGCGCGGGCGCGACCTTGCAGGCGATCTGGTTCAGCGGCCAGTTCCACGGCGTGATCATGCCGATGACGCCGACGGGTTCGCGCACCACCATCGCCGAGCCGACCGGCTCTTCGAAGTGATAGTTTTTCAGGACCTCGAGCGTGGATGCGAGGTGGCCGAGGCCGGCGCCGGCCTGCATCTTCTCCGCCATCGGCAACGGCGCACCCATCTCGTCGGAGACGGCGGCGCCAATATCCTTCATGCGGGTCTTGTAGACGTCGATGATTTTCGAGAGCAGCGCCACGCGCTCCTCGCGGGTGGTCTGCGAAAACGTCGCGAAGGCGCGCCTGGCCGCGGCCACCGCCTTGTCGACGTCGGCCTTGGAGCCGAGCGCAACCTCATACATCGCCTCTTCGGTCGCCGGGTTGACGACAGGGGTGGACTTCTTGACGACCGGATCGACCCAGGCGCCGTCGATGTAGAATTGCATGCGGTTGACCATCGTAAACCTCTTGATTTCGGGGCGAATGGAAGGGGAACGGAACGTTCGGCAAGCATCCTTGCACGAAAGCTCGGAAAAATGAACCCGCCATATACGGGACGCCGCACTGCGGCAGACGCACCATATAAAATCAGCGCTGTGAAGGAAGCAAGGCGGCCACGCGTCATTTGCGCGCGTGCTGGAAAGCCCCCACCCCGGCCCTCCCCCGCAAGCGGAAGAGGGGGGCAGTCCGCATTTGCGGCGAATACCGAGCAAGAACCGCAGCGACACAACTGGTATTTTACAGCTCACTTTATGTGAATGTTTGCTGACGCCGCCAGCGACATAACGCAGCGCGCTCCCTCTCCAGCTTGCGGGGGAGGGTTGGGGTGGGGGCCCGGCTTGCTTACACCGCCATTTTGCGGTGGCGCACCGGCGCGCCGGCGGTGAGGCTTTCGGCCGCATCGATGATGGCGTTGGCGTCCATGCCGTGATGGCGATAGAGGTCGTCGATGGTGCCGGTCTGGCCGAACTGCTCAACGCCGAGCGCTTCGACGCGATGCCCGCGTACGCTGCCGAGCCAGCCGAGTGTGGCGGGATGACCATCGATCACGGTGACGATGCCGCAGTCGCGCGGCAGTGGCGCCAGCAGTCTTTCGATATGGCTGAGATGTGGCAGGCCGCGATGGTCGCGCCGCATCCCGCGCGCCGCGGTCCACCCCGAATGCAGCCGGTCCGCGGACGTGATCGCCAGCAGGCCGACATCCCGGCGGCTCTCACCGATCAGGCCGATGGCCTCGATCGCCTCGGGCGCCACCGCGCCGGTATAGGCGATCACCGCTTCGCAATTTTCGCCGGGCTTGCGCAGCCAATAGGCGCCGTCGGTAATGCCTTTTTGCAGGTCCGGCGTCATCATCCGCTGCGGCTGCTCGAGCGTGCGGGTCGAAAGCCTCAAATAAACCGAACCCCCCTCGCCCGCTCCCTCGCGCTGCATGTGCTGGAACCCCCAGCCCATGATAACGGTGAGCTCATCGACAAAGGCCGGTTCGAACGCGGCAAGACCATCCTGCGCCATGCCGATCAGCGGCGTCGCGATCGACTGATGCGCGCCGCCTTCCGGCGCCAGCGTAATGCCCGACGGCGTCGCCGCCACCATGAAGCGCGCGTCCTGATAGCAGGCGTAGTTCAAGGCATCGAGACCGCGCTGGATGAAGGGATCGTACAGTGTCGCGATCGGCAGCAGCCGTTCGCCGTTGATGGCATGCGACAGCCCCAGCGCCGACATCAGGATAAACAGATTCATTTCGGCGATGCCGAGTTCGATATGCTGTCCCTTGGGTGAAAAGTCCCAGTTGAAGGTCGACGGTATCTTCTCGCTTCGGAACAGGTCAGCCTTCTCGGCGCGCGCGAACAGCCCGCGCCGGTTGACCCAGGCGCCGAGATTGGTCGACACCGTGACGTCGGGGGACGCCGTGACGATGCGCGAGGCCAGCTCGCTGTCGCCGCGCGCCAGCTCGTTGAGCACCAGACCAAAACCTTGCTGGGTCGACATTTGCGGCGACGGCTTGAACGAAAGCCGCTCGGGTATTTCGATAACAGGCGCGGTCAGGCGGCGCCGGCCATCGCGATTGAACGGCGCGTCTGAGAGAAACGCCTCCAGCGCCGCCGGCTCCTGAGACAGCCCTTCGAACTTCTCCCACTCCTGTCCCGGCCTGATGTTCTGCGCGGTTCGCCACTTCTCCATCTGGGTGACCGTCATCAGTCCCGCGTGGTTGTCCTTGTGGCCCTGGAACGGCAGCCCGACGCCCTTGATGGTGTAGGCGATGAAGCAGACCGGGCGGTCGTGATCGATCGCCTCGAAGGCCTCGCACATGCTGGCCATGTCGTGACCGCCGAGATTGGACATCAGTTCCAGCAATTCGTCGTCGCTGCGCCTGTCGATCAGTTGCGACACCGCGCCCTGATCGCCGATCTCGTCCGTGAGATGCTTGCGAAAGGCGGCCCCACCCTGAAAGCACAGTGCCGCATACATCGCGTTCGGGCAGGCATCGATCCAGCTTTTCAGCGCCTCGCCGCCGGGTTCCGCGAACGCCGCCCGCATCAGCCTGCCGTATTTCACGATCACCACGTCCCAGCCGAAATTGCGGAACATGGATTCGAATTTCTCCCACAGCCCCTCACGCACCACGGCATCCAGGCTCTGGCGGTTGTAGTCGACAACCCACCAGGTGTTGCGCAGGCCGTGCTTCCAGCCTTCCAGCAGCGCCTCGAAGATATTGCCCTCGTCCATCTCGGCGTCGCCGACCAGCGCGATCATGCGGCCCTCGGGCCGGTCCTTCAT
>WNFO01010802.1_pt1 | contig 17492 bp, 17 predicted proteins | sample 5400251 | NCBI WGS metagenome assembly WNFO01 (sample SAMN13153354, study PRJNA577476) | soil metagenome | isolation source: 100 cm saprolite under Madrone tree | place: USA:California | collected 2016-06-14
CTATGTGAGGGGAAGACATTAAGGCCCGAAGACGTGCAAGACATCGGCACACACTTGAGGTGCCGCTCTGCAGAAAGAGTCAGCTCAACCGGGATGTACAATTCAAGCAGATACGATAATTCTTACATTTCTTCGGGGGGATTGTTAAAAAAAGAGATGGGGGGCGGGTCAGTGAAGGACATGAATTAATGCTAGTGAATGGTCGATGAGTGGGTATCCCTGCCCAACCTGGAACGCAGTCGTTATAACTGAGACCGACCCATCAGATGGGTCGAGAAAGACGTAAAAACCGAAGATGATATACTAGCGAGCTCCAAATGTCGAAAGCAATGCACATCCGTTAATAGCAATATTTGATGGTAGGAGGGACGATATCGACGCATTATCCGCGACTGGTAACGATGGCGAGAAAACGGAATCAAGGATGCGTGGCATCTCCGGGCTCTGCTTTGTTGGAGCAGAGGCTGTGCGGGTGAGGGGGGTTGCTGGCCTTGGCCAGTGAGGTGACAGGCGACAGTATTCTCCGTTGGTGATCTCATTGTAGGAAAAGACACTTAGCCATCTCGAATTGACGAGAGCACGGACTCCCATATGAGCTGGATCACGGATGCTGCGCTGATGAATTGCAGTGGTGACGAGAGCGGTGCACTTATGGTGCCGTCAAAGAATCAGAAGCTATACAGTCACGGTACCGTGACTCGGACACGCGGCGGCGGCCCTACCGGGAACAATGATATTCTGATAGTAGTCCTCGCCCTTTCAAACTTCTTCCCTGCCTCCCAATGGTCTCCCATTTCTGGCTGCATGGTGTCGCGTTGTTTGGAGAACTTTCGTATTTTACTGAGGCAGATGGTGTGAAAAATAGTCCGAGTTCCCGCAGGCATGTGTGAATCCCAGGGGTGACGATGATTGCCTCGTGGCACCCTCCGATACCGCACATTTCCCTTTACTTTTCTTCGTTGATCCATCCCGTTCACTGTCGAAGACCAGCACTTACCCACAAGTCAACCAATATAAATGGTTGAAGTCGTCATTCTTTCCTCCTCCCGAAAATCGACATAGTTCAGTAGTACAGTTGATGTCCCTCAAGCACTGTCTCTCCCAAACCTTCGTACCTATGATGTAAAGACAATTATTAACAGCTGCATTGGGATAGCCTCTGCTACATAGGTTTGCGAGAGAAAGTGTTACTTTTACTTCAAGTAACGCCAGTAGTGGAGGGCTATTAGAGGTCCTCTGAGTCCCTCAGGCTGAACCTTGCCCTGAATTGCGGACAACGCCGGTTTTAGTTTTAAGAGGCGATAAAATGGCGTAACGAGAGAGGGGCAGAGCACGCAGAGCAAGAAGGGAACATGAAATATGAAGATATATTCGAGTGTTTAGTTTAATATTTGCTGTTTTGCGTATTGTGTCTACACGAAATGTCACACAGATTCCCTGTGCGAAGAGAACCACTTGTAGGAAATTGATGGCCCAGCGATCTTGTAAGAAGACTGAGGCCCAAAATAACAGTAGAACTTGTATTATACGAATGACGGGGTTTTCGGGACCAACACGACCAGTTCGTTAAAGTCAACGTCACGCGATGTCTGCAGCCGCAGGGAAGCGGATCAGGTCATGAGAAAATGGGTGCAATAACATGAAGATCATGCGACTCACACTCCTCTACTTCGGCTAGTTGACCTCTCTGGGGCATTTCAGGTTCAATGACTATGGTTTCCATCGCTGCCTCTGAACTAGCGCCGTTGGTGGGGAACGGTACCTCTCGAAGGTCGATGGCCTCACAGGGAGCATCATGCTCGTCGCGAAACAAGATGCGATTGTTGAGCGACACAAGGAGGGTATTGGAGTATCTTTGTCAAAAGGCGAACGCGCGGTCAGCTATATGCGTACGATATGGATGAGATTTCGAAGCGCTGATGGCCCTTACAATTTCCCAAGTAAGTAAGTGCTGCGGGCAGGGAATATATTCGAAAAGAAAAGTGATCAGATGATGACTCGAAGCGGGTTTTGTGTAAAGAAACGAAATTGTATACGTACGGGCACACATACCAGTTCGTATCCTATGTTCGACACGTCAATCCGAGCTAAAGAACGCACAGGGTGCACCGAACCACTCACGGTGTACAGGGCGACCATCAGTAATGACACGACACTGACGGTAGCTAAACTAATATGAGACAAGAGCAGAGCATCATGACATCGAAAGACTCGGATACTTACTTGTCACCAAATTGGTCTCGACTGTCAGCCTCACTATGCGAACAAGGATGTGACCGCTAAGGTTGCCATTTTCGGCCCAGATCCTTCTCAACTATAGGATCGACATAGAACAATCAGCTTTGAACGATTACGTATACTGTAAACAGTCGAGACGAGCATACGTGATAAAGCATCGTAGATGCAATAAGCATGTCAGAGAGCGTGTTTCCGACGAGCCAGGTCTGATGAGGCATAGTAACTCAGTTAAGAGGCAATCCCCGCACAATTTGATTGCTTTACCACTTCGAACATCACCAGGGTCACTCCTTCCGTAAATTGATGGCCGAGGTATGACTGCTGCGACTGAGAGATATATTCTATATGGTGTGAAACTGAGTGGGCTCACGAAGATACCGGTCGCGATCGCCCCTAATGTATCGACAATGGAGAGCTGTGGGGAGGATGATGAGGTCATTCGGGGACTTTAGGAGCGTGGTTACCAGACAGATGATAACGCATAGCCACCGTGATCGTTTCTCACTAAGCACCCTTATGCGATACACAAAAAAGCACTGAACGCTGAGAGAAACCAAGGATCCCATTATTGGCAGGTCAAAGGAGGAAGCAAACGGCGAGGTGAGGCGGCCTAGATTGCCAAAGCCGGCAGCGAACCAGTAGTAGAGGTCCGCGCCACTAAGTACCGTTTGGACAGTTTCCAGAAGGAATACGCTGTACACTACAAAACATATGTCAGGGAGACGGACGCGGGAAGGTGATGGATTCTTGTGCCTAGTAGCTTGATGTGCTTATAGTCTCGGGGGAAGTTATAGCTGTACACGTCTTTGATTTCCGAAGATGGAAGCAAGCTAGTCAGGCTAAAGACTCGGAGACTCGGAGACTCCGCTCACAGAACTGGACCATCAAAGTACCATAGAGGCACCAGTTCCAAACGACCCCTAGAAGCTAAGGGGGAGAAAGGCATGAGTGGTAGAAAGTGGCATTCAAATTCGTTGGTCGTACTTGGGATGCAGCACTGAAGAGAAGGATCAACTTGACTGGCATAGACGAGCGGATACAATAATACTTACAAATCTTGAGGGATTTGGAGGGACACCATGATGAAAGAATGCGTTGCCTGTCAGCAGATAAATGATGGACGGCTTGTAAAATCAGGAAAGATTGTTCGGTGCTCTGGCCGAGAGGTTTGAGAAAGTAGTATTTCCTTGGGATGCAATCATTTATAGTTGAGTGTGCTGGTGTAGGGTGCCAGGGTGCCAGTACAGGGTCGCACAAGTGTGTACCGGTGTGGCATTCTAGTGTAATAGTGCCCTGCTCATCCCGGCTGGCAGGGCGGTTGGTGGCATAGTTATTGTTCTAGAATTGCGGTGGCATATGCCAGTGAGGAATGGGAGTCCGGTGTATGTCTCGTTGTAGATGTATTCCTCCCTGCCCAGCGTGGGAAAGCCGCCCATGGTGGCGGTTTACGGTTCAAGGAACCCCCCATGTCCAAACTTGGAATTGGCTAGTAACAATGCGTCCACATGGACGAGCTGTCGTGGGGCTGTGCAATGTCTCTTAAAAGTTTTTTTGAGAATCACTGGCAGCTGGCACCCGCTTATTCAATGAGAGGACACATACTCTATTCGTGTTTCTCAGCCTTGCCGCTCGAAGTCGACGATGCTGTTCCCCTACCATCAAACGTTGCTATGAACACGTATTGTATCCGAGTCGATGGGAGCCCATCGACGGATTACGTTCGCCTTATACATCGACGATGGGCCAGTCTCCATGTCACCCTGCACCGGCACACACCCATGCCACCTGGACCTGGTACGGTAGCTGGCACGATCACTATTAATGGTGGCCTGTGCCAGGCATCAGAAGCCTGAAGTCGATGGGGCAGAGTGTAACTGAAATCAGACCCGGGTGCTTTGGCGATCTGAGCGCTATAGACATTGAATTGCTAGTTACTGGTAACAGGCTGGGCCGCTGCCAGTGAGTGGAGTCGGTGGACAGGAGAGGCACTGAAGGCCGTGCAATGTTGTTTTTCATACAATTGCTTTTTTATAGTACGGCACCGGTCCGAGACTGGTCCGAGGCCGGAGGGCCAAAAATTTCTTCAACCCGTTTGTTGACTTTCTCCGCCACTCTGATGCCGTATGTAAATTCTATCGAAGGAAAAGGTATTCTTGACTTCTGTATGCTCCTTGCTGTCTGTGACATGCCAACCTCATCTCCTGTACTGAATTGAATACATAACATCAAGCTGGTCAACTTGACCCGGGCTCGTACATTATTCAAATGTGCATCGTAACGTCGAGATGTAATCTCTCCATGGTTGTATGTGTCAATAAAATAGCCTTTGTCTTTGGCGCCGGCACCACCTGTCATAGGGGGACCCATCTCAGGGCGAGCTGCGGAGTCGGAGTGCGGACGCTTTGCTGCCGGCCTGCGGGCACTTAAAGTACTTAAAACGCGCTCGCGCAGGTAGTCGCAGCCATGGTGAATTGGGTATCGGATCTGCGCATAATCATACACAAATCCACAAAATAAAGAACGACACTGCTGGGCATAGTAGTCCAACGAAAAAGTATATCAATAAGCGATGTTTACAGGCGGGCGTCCGTTTGCAAACCGGAAACAAGCACCTCAGTCCGTACCACCACGTCAAATACACAGACCAGATTCGCCATAATCAGAATCAATCTATGTCTGTATCCGAGGAAAGTGCTCGGGGATGAGACTAAGGGCAAAAATGAAGCCACGCGACTCACTGATAACTACCTCGTCCGCGTCGGTTTCTGATGAAGGATGGTTCATGGGACATTTCCGGTGTTTCTCAGCTTCGAAGAGCATGGTGTCCGTGGTGGCTTCGGAGCGAGCACTGCTGGGGAACGTCGAGCCTTGGCAATCGATGGCTGTGCGGGCACCATACGTTTCACGAATCGAGATGCGATTGTTGAGAGACACGAGGAGGGTGTTGGAATACCTGTCAAAAAAAGGGGCGAAGTCAAGTAATGTGTTATAATATAGATGAGATGATGAAGGCTGATGACCCTTACAGCTTCCCGAGTACGTAAGTGCTGCAACGCAGGGGATTTATATCGAAAATTTTCATTAGATGATACGCATGACAAGGATTTGAAGAAACGAGATCGGATACATACGGGCACACATACCAGTTCTTCTCCTGTTCAACCGTCAATCTGAAAATGCGCATGACGCACGAAGTCACTCACTGGGTACAAGGCGACCATCAGTAACGATACGATACTGACAGTGGCCGAACAAGCATAAGACGAGGGCGACACACATCATGACATGACATCGAAAACACTTACTTGTCACTATGTTGGTCTCGACCGTCAGCCTCACTATGCTCACGAGGGCATGACCGCTGAAGTGTCCCCTAGCCTTCATTCTTGCCAACTGTGGGATCGGCGTAGGACAGTGTTCTCTTACAGCACTGGGAATAAACGGGCTTACATGATAAAGCATTGCTGATGCAATAAGCAAGTCAGAGACCGTGTTTCCGCCGAGCCAGGTCTGATGGGCACACCCACTCCATTAGAAATTTATCTAACCAAGTTGTTCAATGACTTTACCAATGCGAGGATCTTCAGAATTCGCCCACTTGCAAATTTCCCATTGACGCCTGTCTGCTACAGTTCAGCCGTGTCATGGTGACGAGAAATGGAGAAAGGCTTACATAGGTACCGCCTGTGAATGCCGCGGCTGCGCCTACAGTGGAGAACTACAGTAGTACGGGGGAGATGATAAGACCATTCTGAGATATGTGACCATGGGGGAGAGATTACCAGACAGATGACAATGCATAGCCACCAACATCGCCTCTTGCTGAGCACCCATATGCGATACACGAAGAAAAACTGAACGCTCAGAGAAACCACAGATCCAAGGATAGGCACGTCAAAGAAGGAAATATACGGCGTAGTGAGGCGTTCAACATTGCCGAAGCCAGAAGCGAACCAGTAGTAGAGGTCGGCGCCGCTAAGTGCCGTCTGCAGTGTTTCCAGAAAGAATATACTGTACACTGCAAAATGAATGTCAGGGAAAAGCACGTGGGGAAGCGGTAAGTTCGCGCACCCAGTAGCTTGATAAACTTATTGTCCCGGGGGAAGTTGTAGCTGTATACGTCTTTTTATGCCCAAATATATTCTAGTAAGCGAGCTGGTTAGGGCAAGAAGAAATGATACTCACAGAACTGGACTATCAAAGCACCATAGAGGCACCAGTTCCAAACTGCCCCCAGAAGCTACAGGAGAAAAAGGCATTAATGCTCGACGACGACGTGCAAATCACCCGACGTACTTGGGGTGCAGCGCTGAAGAGATGAATGAGCTCGACTGGTAAACACAAGAAAATATAATGACCCTTACAATTCTTGGACGTTTGGAGGGATAGGAGGAGGGCCCGGCATCATCGATTAATTGTTGGCGAGCGGATGAAAAATAGGGGATCGCAATTATTAGGATTGACAAAACCCCTGGTCCCCACCGTCGACGATTTGAATGGATGTTTCAGAAATTGCGCGCAACTCACGTGGATTGAAAGCGCGTGAGAAGAGCCTGGCTGCGATGGGGTTCTACCGAAGTCCCAGGAACATAAGCCACGTCAAGACAACTTAGTGTAGAAGTGATTGACAACCCGAAGAATGACATATACGTCGTCCGTGACCAGCCTGAGTAGCAGGGGCGAGAGCGTAAGAAAGGCAATCAAGCACTGCACGCGTCCTTGGGCTCCCATTGCAGGAAGAAGAAGGAGCTACATTCAGATGCAATGAAAGACTCGTACCACGTTCATGCATGTAGATATCTCATTGGAGAATGTGCGAGTCAACTTGAAATGGATTGCCAGTCGGCGTTCACCGAGACGCGTTTGACGCGTTTCCCTTTTTACCGGCCCGGGACTGTGGGCTGTTACCCGCCCGTGTTTGGACTGTTCCGTCCTAAAGTATGTATTTGCCATCATAATTTCGTTTCGCATCATCCCCTCCCTGCAGGCGATCATTCCCTTTGCCAGCTATTTAAGGCCCCTCGTCGTTAAGGCCTCATTTCTGTCCGATTTTGTAGCAGCAGAGTCTGAGAGGACAATTACCACTATCACCAGACTAACACAGATCGACGCCCGGGCATTTCATCCTAGAATTCAAGCGTGGAATTCATTATTACAGTATTTCAAATCATATCATTTGTTGAACATCTTATACAGTAATAAGGTCAAATTCACGCTTCGGACGAAACTAGCTTTGGATACCATCACGCCCCTCGGGGGCTTGGACTTGGCGCAGTGGTAGGGTTGCTCTATATGGAGCTCAATTGTCAGGAACAAACCCAAGGACATTGGGGGTACGGTATATATTACAAAACTTGAAAAAAGCACGTAGCTGACTTTTACGTGGGTTGCAGCAAGAGTAGACCGAGAGGAATGAGGCACCTATAAACGAGGGGCTGATGGTCGAGTACATCGACGACTATCGAATCTCCCCTTTGGCCAGATCATCCCAGCAGCTTTGGTCTTACTCCGAAGCTATATTAAGCTCGCTCTCGGACCTCTTAAACTTCCATGTTGTCGCCATGACTGCCCTGTCAAAGGCACCCAGCGCGCCAACATGCGCGATACATACTTAGATACCGTGCCAGTGTCCCGTCCATCTGTATACACGTCCGTCCGCTCGTGCCAACACTTATTTTCTTCACGCGTTCTGAGGCTCAGGCGCCAACTCCCGCGTACCACGTTTCTCCTCAATAGCCTTCCCACTCCACACTCTCTGTTCCCACGATGGCGATTTCTCCTGACGCGGGAACTTGAACACGGGCGGCATTTCGCATGAACCGACGGGGGCAGATCCCGAATCAGCCAACACGGCGTCTGAGACGCCGTGTGGGTGCGCGTTTTACGAGCGCAAAATGCCGCTGATAATCTGTGCTTCTGCGGGAGCTGATGAAGCCACGATGTCGTAGGAACTAAATATGAATAAAGATGAAAAAGTGCTGATGGTGATCTCGAAGAGGATATTGATGACGAGCTTTCGATTCCATTATGAGTTGGCAAATAACGAGACGTTCGATGGTCTGGAGAAGAGCTCGCTTAGAGCGTTCTTCGACAGCAGGTGAATGAGGGTGAAGGTGAGCTGGGACTTGCAGCGGTGAAGCTACAGGTACCTAAGAACACGCTCGAGTCGGTGGTCACAACTATGCTGTATTGGGTTCGAGGTCTCCGCATCATGATACACGAATCCACCGCGAAAAGAGGAAAAGAATGTCACTGCAACGCACGCGAAGAACTATCCGGAGTTCAAATAAGTAAATCGGTTCCAAGGGCGTAAAGTCAGTCCAAAAAGCTATATACGAATGAAATAACACCATCAATCAGTACATCAGTACATCAGTCGTCAAAACATCAATGATCAGATTCGCGTGATCAGAAAAGAACAATTATGCCATGTCTACAACCGAGTGGACTTCTCAGGGCATGAGAAAAAACCCGTAAAACGGAGTTCGCGCGACTTACTGATGACCCCCTCGCTTATCACTTTGACCTCTGTCGGCGTATGTTTCATGGTTTGTTTCTGGTGCTTCTCGCTTTCCAAAATCAGGAAGTCCTCTGTGGTTTCTGAGCGGCCGCTGCTGCTGGGGTATGCCCCAACTTCGACGGCACAGCGGGCACCATACGTTTCACGGATCGAGATACGATTGTTTAGGGACACGAGGAGAGTGTTGGAGTATCTGTCAAAGAGTGGGAAGCAGTCAGCCATACGTGTTTCGTGCATGTGAAAAAATGGAGCGTTGATGGCCCTTACACTTTCCCGAGTACGTAAGTGCTGCAGGTGATTTATATGAAATTGATCAGATATAAAGTGACAGTGTGGGAAGAATGAAATTGGATACGTACGGGCACACAAACCAATTCTTGTCCTGAGCCCCGGTGGTCGATGGGTTAGCTGAAGGATGCACATCCGAATAGAATCATCGCTCACAGGGTACACGGCGACCATCAGTAATGATACGATACTGACAGTTGCTGAACAAAGCGTGAGACGAATTGTGGCGTATTATGACGTAGAAGACTTCGGAGATGCTTACTCGTCACCACATTGGTCTCGACCGTCAGCCTCACTATGCAGCACTCGGGATAAAACGAGTTTACATGAAAAAGCATTGCAGATGCAATAAGCAAGTCAGAGATCGTGTTTCCGCCGAGCCAAGTCTGATGGGGTGAGGTACACCCACTCAGTCAGGGGTGCAATTCTATCTGTCTTGTTTAACGACTTTACCAATGCAAGGATCTTCAGAATTCGTCCACTCGCAAATTTCCCATTGATGCGTGTCTGCTGCAGTTCAGCCATATCCCATGTGACGGGAGATGGAGAACGCTCACATAGGTACCGCCCGCGAATGCAGCAGTTGCGTCGACAGTGGAGAACTACGGGGAAGATGATAAGATCGTTCTGATATATAGGACCGTGGGGGGGGAAATTACCAAACAGATTATAATGCATAACCACCACCATCGCTTCTTGCTAAGCACCAATATGCGATACACGAAGAAGAATTGAACGCTCAGAGAAACCACCGATCCCAGTATCGGCGTGTCGAAGAAGGAAATATATGGCGTAGTGAGGCGTTCGACATTTCCAAAACCAGAAGCGAACCAATAGTATAGGTCTGCGCCACTAAGTGCCGTTTGCAGTGTTTCCAGAAAGAATATACTGTACACTACAAAGGCATGTAGTCAGGAGAAATGGGTGGAGAGATGGGAAGGGATTCTTGTACCGAATAGCTTGATGTACTTATTGTCCCGGGGAAAGTTGTAACTGTACACGTCTTTAATGCCCGAAGGCATAAGCAGCTTAGAAATAGTCATAAGGAGAGATAACGCTCACAGAACTGAACTACCAAAGCACCATATAGGCACCAGTTCCAAGTGATCCCCAGAAGCTGTGGGAGAGGAAGGCATGAAGGCTCGAATGTAACATGCGAATCATCGGACGCACTTGGGGTGCAGCACTGAGGATAAGGGTCAGCTCGACTGGTATGCACAAGCACATTCAGCGATACTTACATTTCTTGGACATTGGGAGGGATGGGGGAGGGGCTAGACATGATCTGATAAAATGTCCACGAGCGCGGCGGGTGATAGACGGCTCGCGACTGTCAGGACAGAGATGACTCTGGTTAAGCCCAGGGGACAAGAGCTGGCCTAACCTGTATCGATGCTGAAGCACAGTAATTATAGCTGAAACTTGCTCATCAGATCGGAGGAAAACAACCGCATGTAAATCATTGATGTATCCGAACGTGACTTACCAGTGAGTTCTGGCCCTCCATCAGAGAAGACATTAATGGGCGATTCACCTGCGCAAAAACACACGTGGGTTCAAAGCGCGAGCCAAGAGCCCGGAAGTGGCGGTGCCAGTGCTCCACTAATGCGCGTTCCATTGCATCCAGAGAATAGAAGGCCGTGGGAAGCGATAACACCTTCATCATTGATTGTGGTGTATTGCTTCATAATGACGATCAAGTACATGCACACAATCAACGTCAAACCTATTTTACTGTAGCAGTTATTGATGACGGGAAGAGCCGACGTGGACCTACCAGCAACCAGTGGCAAGAGGGGGGAAAGCAGCCGAGTACTACGCGTCTTCGGGCTATGGCTAAAAAACGGGCGCCTCATTGATGCTCAAAAGAGACTGGAAAGGACCGTAAAACAACTCTACGACGGTCATATTGAAGATGAAATGTTGTGCACGGGAATGAGTGCGCGAGAAAACCGGTTCTTGTTTTTCCCATTTCCCGGGCCACTCCCGGGCCGTGCTACCGTTTTTGCAAGTTTCAAGTTTTCCCACAATTTCCAGATTGCAGATCGATGCCCTCCCATTTGAGTTCAATACCAAATTTGAACCTTTTGCTCGACGACTCGACATGCATTGCAACTAATTTCAAAGTTGCGGAAACAGCTGGCTTCGGATAACCATCACTCCCCTTCGACTTTGACGCTCAATTGAAGGCGGCCCTGGCCGGGTGGGAAATCCAAGAACCCTTGGGAAGTTTTGTAAACACAAACGTCGAAGAAGCCGACACCTGGCTCCCACGTGCGTATACGAGGAGCAGGAGCCTGAGTATGTATAACGACAAACACCGCGCCTGTAAACAAGGGAAAAGTGATGCCTATGCGGAAGTGACGATCGAGTACTACGAGTACGACTCGGAGGATGACCGAGGTGCGTTTGATGCATATACAGTTTCTTACAATGAATCCAATTCTCACCCAGGTCCCTCCATGTTTTCCGCTATAACCCACTAGGAACACCGAAAATAGAGTCCGCTTTCGGTCGGGCACGGCTGCAGTAGGAATTAAGGTCGTCGTGTCAGCCTCCGCTCATTGCAAGCAGTTGATGCAAAGTCCGTGGAATAAGGAATATGACTCTTTTGTTCAAGTTACACATCTAAATTGTCATCACGCATTGCGTATCGGAACGCGCAACATATACGGTTAGGACCGAAAAGACCTTCCAAACTTCTGGCGTGTTCTTGTCCATCAGTGACTAGTGACTCTCCAACCGGTTCTCTGGACAGAAACGAATGTCCCAAGCTGATCAGCTTGATGGTATCCGGGCATATCGGGCGCAAACGACCTTTGCACAAGTCCCAGTAGCTGCAATAGCACTGATGCAAAGTGATATGCGCGCCCTGGGCGTTCCACAAGAGGGAGTGTCCGTATACCCCAACTCACCTGCATCGATTATTGGTGGCCGAACCCACGTTAGCCAATGACATGGCGACTGAAATGCTGCACATTTCTCGTCACCACAGGCTGACAGAGCCGATGCGGTATGGATCGGTTAGTTCGAGGTTCCGGAGAAGATCCCGCTATGACCTTTTTTTTAGATGCTGAGCGGGCGACATCAGGTGAGGGCGAGAGCGAGGGCAAGGGACTTGGTGCGGACGAGCTGCGGAAGTTAAGAACACGCTCTGTAGGTAGTCGTAACTACGCTGAATTGTTGGTTTCCTCGTAATGTTACATAAATATACAGCAAGAAGAGGGAAGAAAGAAGCTGTTCGGCGCACTGGCAGTGAATGATACAAAGAATTTCTGCAAGAGAAAAGAAGGACGCTGCTGCGCGTGAGGAATGATACACGAATCTATCACAAGAGAAAAGGGCTCGGACACTTGGCGCGAGGGGCTGTACAAAGATCGTAAACAATAAGTAAATCAATGGCCGCTTTTTCAAAAGGCGTCTGTCCGTTTGCAAGTTTTACAAGTAATTCCGTTAGTCGTGCCACCAACATTAAAACACACGAATCAGATTCGTGTCATCAGAATCATGCCATGTCCGGGTCTGCACCCGGATGAACTGTTCAGGGCAGGAGAATGAGAAAAATCGGTAAAAAAAAAAAAGGTATACGTAACGCACAACCAATTTCCCTCTCGTCCGTTTTGGACCCTGCTAAAGAATGCTTTGTGCGGTCTTGCTTCTTAGTTTCCAGGTCCATGATGTCGCGGTCTATTGTGACCGCTGAACGGGCGCTGGCAGTGCTGGGGAATGTCGTGACGTGACAATCGACAGCTCCTCCGTGGGAACCATACGTGTTGCGGATCGAGATGCGATTATTGAGGGACACAAGAAGGGTGTTGGAGTATCTATCAAAAGGAAGATGCAGTCAGCCATAAATGCAAGACATGCATGATGGGATGATAAAGCACTGATGGCCCTTACAACTTCCCGAGTATGTAAGTTCTGTATGGCCAGTGGATGAAAATGATCAGATGATATGACTAGACAGTTTTACGCAAAAGAATGAAATTGGATACGTACGGGCACACAAACCAATTCTTCTCCTGAATGCCGGGGCATCGCCGGCAGGGCCGATGCGTTAATCACGGCTGACGGAGGCTTATCACACATGGAATCACTCACGGGGTACATTACAACCATTAGCAATCCCACGATACTGACAGTGGTTGAATGAGCGTGAGACGTCGGCGGCGAATAATAACATCAAAGACTCGGAGAGCTTACTTGTCACCAGGTTGGTTTCGACCGTCAATCTCACTATGCTGACGAGGGCATGGGTGCTGAGGTTGCCTCTAGACTTGATCTTTGTCAACTGTGGGATCGGTATATCATAGGACAGTCAGATTCGGACTGCTTTTACATAGAAAAAGATAGCACAAGTTTACATGATAGAGCATCGCGGATGCAATAAGCAAGTCGGAGATCGTGTTTCCGCCGAGCCAAGTCTGATTAAACACAGCCATTTGGTTAGGGGTGCAATCCATGTTACTTTTGATGACTTTACCAATGCGAGGATCTTCAGAATTCGCCCACTCGCAAATTTCCCGTTGACGTGTGACTGCTGCAGTTCAGCCATGTTCGGTGTGACGGAAAACGGAGACGACTCACATAGGTACCTCCTACGAACGCCGCCGCTGCGTCGACAATGGAAAACTACGATGATGATAAGATCGTTCTGAGATATAGGGCAGTGTCACGGTGGGAGGAATTACCAGACAGATAATAATGCATAACCACCACCATCGCTTCTTGCTAAGCACCCATATACGATACACGAAGAAGAACTGAACGCATAGAGAAACCACAGAACCCAGGATCGGCACATCGAAGAAGGAAATATACGGCGTATTGAGACGTGCGACATCACCGAAGCCGGCAGCGAACCAGTAGTAGAGGTCCGCGCCGCTAAGCGCCGTTTGTAGTGTTTCCAGAAAGAATATACTATACACTACCGTAACGAACGTATGTCAGGGAGAAGCACGTGAGGAGGTGCTGAGGGATTTTTATACCAAATAGCTTGATATACTTATTGTCTCCGGGGAAGTTGTAACTGTACACGTCTTTTAATCCCGAAGAATTAAACAAGTTGGCCAGGTTAAGAAGAGGTAATGCTCACAGAACTGGACTACCAAAGCACCATAGAAGCACCAGTTCCAAACGACCCCCAGAAGCTATGGGATAAGGAGTGAACACCAAGGTATTATGCGAATCACCGCACATACTGGGGGTGCAGCACTGAAGAGGACGATCAGCTGAATTGGTATGCGCAAGCAAAATACAGCCATCCTTACAACTCTTGGATGCGGGGGGGGATTGGTGGAGGACACATAATAAGTTATCTGTTGACGAGCGGATAAATGAGATAACTCCTAACTAGAAGGACGAGTAGGTGTCTGGCTAAGCCCAGATGACGAGAGCCTGTGAGGTCAGAGTCGATGCCCAAGTGCAGTAGTTATAGCTCAAAATTCGGCGATCAGATGGGGTGAAAAGACACGTAGAATACCGGATAAAGCGAACTGATGTAAAAGACCGATGTACAACCGAACATAACCTGCCAGTGCCAGTGAGCTCTGGGCTCCCACCAGAGTCCCGTATCCCCATACATGGATCGGAAGTACAGCCAAAACCCCGGCCGCGGCAGCACTTCACGGGAGCGTGTTCCATTGCGCCCTGGAAACCAAAAGGAGGTATGGTATGGGAACGATACCACGTTCCTCAGTCTCACTGATTGTAGCCGTATTGTTTCATGAATGGACTGATGGTGGTCAAGTACGAGTACACGAGCCACAGCAAAAAATATTTAGCGTAGGTCCATAGCAGTGATTGACGACGGAAAGAACGACATGGACCTTGGTGGTAACTAGTTGCAAAGGTGAGTGAGAGAAGCGGATCGAGAATGCGTCTGCGTTCTCTGAGTATAGTAGAGGACGCCTCGCTGGCACTTGAAAGACTAGCCTGGACAATTAACACCTTCGTGGTTGTTAACGTCTTATTGGTGATTTGGTGATATTGCGGCGTTCGTGGACATGCCGATAGGTGCGGGAGTAAACAGTGCGTACACTTACTACATCAGAAAAAGTGCGCAACTTTGGTATTGTTGACTCCGCCGGGGCGTAGATCCGATGATGGATATGATCAGGCCTGATCAAACTACAAAAAAGTAAGCCCAAAAAATATTAGTGCAGGTTTACTGATGTATGCAAATACGAGACGGTTGCATCGCAGAAATTTGTGACTGACTAAATTCGCAAGACAAAATGACTTGGATGAGAAGCGTACCGCAACCTGGTCTACAGCCAAGGATGACAGCGACAGCGATGGACTCGACTCGGTCGGGGACAGACACGGGCGAAACGAAGGTCCATCACGTGCTGATGACGTGCTCTTGCCGAGCGGTCCGGGTCGCTTGTTGCATCTCGCACATCTCGCACTTTTCATCCCTAGGATTGGATTGAAATTTGTTTCATTCCTGTTATATAGATGATCTTAAGCACCCTCCTCATTGCAAGGCTCAATTAATTGTGCCCCACTCGACAGCTCTGCTGGACAATTCGTCTTTCTAACTTTCAGATTGGTCAAGGCTTGCTAAACTTATCCCTATTTCGGTTGTGTTATGAAAACCGATCGAGGAGTCACTCCACGCCCAGTTGCAGACGTAACTACCACCCAGCTAACATAGGGACAGGGACTAGGGGTCCTTGTAAATCTAACTTGTCCACAGTGAGTTCGTTTCATTACTCTCCAGAGATATCTGTCCTGAGGATTTAAAACGTGTACCAATGTGCATGTTGAATTGTGTTGGTTTCCGGAACGATCTGTTACATGATTAGGTCAGGGAAGTCCGAGTGGATGAACAACGCACTGTGTAAAACACGATTCCATCTTCGATCAATACGTTGAACACTGGTCGTGAGGCGCCAAACCTGAATTCTTTCGGAAGCGATATCTCATTTTCAAGAAATTCCATCTTTCTTGCCGCAATTTGAGGGACGTGCTCGATGGTCGCCTCTTCCAGCTCCTGCGGGGGACTATACCATCTGAACAGTAATAGATTTTTGATCATCCCCATAGCAGACATGGAATGAGAGCTAGGCGAGCTGGAAAACTATTAGCACAAAAAGGTGAGTAATGCCAGCAATTGAATATAAACAGGGAGTATAGAGAATGCGCACCGTGGAAAGAGGTAGCCTGTTTGACTTCAACCTAGAGTACATGCCAGGCTGCGCGCTCGGGTTGCAGTGTCCAGCGTCGGCAACCTCACGCATGTGCCCCGATTTTTCCTCTATTTCCGTTGGAGTCGCATTGGCGGTGTCGTGTACAATCTGAGATCGCTTGCGGCCACGAATGACTCGAGCAGGATGGTAGTCCGTCACGGTGACACTGGTGGTACCATCACTCCGCACAGATAGGGTAGAGACGATGCGCATTCCGCAGCCAGAAAGCCTGGACTGAGACCGGCACTTGTTCACGACGTCGTTATCCCCGTCCATATGGGGCGGGACCACGCGTGCCGCGGCAGGGCCCCATGCCGACCATGGGATTACAACACATGAACTAGACACAGCCGGGTGCGCTTGTGTCCACATGAGCAGCGATTGTGCATGTACGTGGATTTCTCTGTAGTCATGCCACCAGTCTGCATCATGTATGCTCGTCGGATCGAGCTCGGCAATTACCCGCAGCGACACCACGCGGTCGTCGGGATTCGTGTAGAATATGCCTGGCACCGCTCTCTCCGAGTCTACTCCTGATGAGAGCGAGTTGTAGTCGAGGGTGATGCTGCAGACGGGTTCAAGGTCGTGGCCCCAGAGTTGGGAGGTGGGAATTTCGAAGCAATGTGTTCCATTTAGCGTTTGCTTCTTGTTGATAGGTGACACGGCGCGGATGTCGTATACGTAAATGCTGTCGCCAGTCCAACCTGGAAGGAGGATGTGGTACTCATCGAGAAATGTAAAGACGGGGGTCTGCAGCAATGCCATCTTTGACTCGCAGTCAGCGTGAACAGGATACCATTTCATTTGGATGACATAGCGTACAAAATCTAACGTGTGTTCGCCAGACTTCCAGTTCCAGACGGATATGTGGAGCCCTTTTTCACATGCAACGGCAAAGCTGTCGCCACAGACACGCATACTCCCAATGCAATATCGCCATGTGCTCGTAGCGTTGATGACACCAACATGCTGCGCAAGTGGGTGGATTCTCCCAGACGAAAGGGAGCAGACCCGAAAGGATTTGAACCTGGAATGTAATGGCAGTCAGGATGAGGAACGCGGTATGCAAGAACACACAACATACCCACACCGACAAATAAGTAAATCCAGCGCAGAGTCGATACAGACATCCTGTATATCACACGGAAATTGAATCTTCCAAGCCTTTTCCACCACATTCCGCAGTTTAGACGGGGCGCGGAGCAAAAGCAGTTCTTGGTGGGATATTCCAGAGTTCGCGAGGAAGCAGAGGA
>WNFO01001732.1_pt1 | contig 17486 bp, 16 predicted proteins | sample 5400251 | NCBI WGS metagenome assembly WNFO01 (sample SAMN13153354, study PRJNA577476) | soil metagenome | isolation source: 100 cm saprolite under Madrone tree | place: USA:California | collected 2016-06-14
AAGGAATTTCTCTCCGCGCGCGGCATTCCCGTGAGGTTGCCGTGCTGATCCCGTGTATCGACTTGCAGGAGGGCAAGGCAGTGCAACTCGTGCACGGGAGAAAACGCGAGCTTGCGATCGCGGACGTGATGTCGCTGCTGGTGAAATTCCAGAAATACAAGTGGTTGCACGTCATCGATCTGGATGCCGCCATGGGCAAAGGCAATAACAGCGAACTCGCGCGAAAACTATGCCTCGAAGCGTCTAAGCAGTTTCGAATGAAAGTACGCGTGGGCGGAGGAATTCGGACCGTTCGCCGCGCCGAGAAAATTACGAAATGGGGCGCGCGCCAAGTCATTGTCGGAAGCGCCGCATTCAAGAACGGCAAGATAAACGCGCCATTTCTCAGACAGCTTGGCATGCGAGTGGGCCGCTCCGCAATTGTCATCGCGCTGGACACCGCCAAGGGCCAGGTCGTGATCTCAGGTTGGCGAGAAAAACTACAGATTCGAGCAGAAAATGTGATGGAGCAACTCGAACCGTTCTGCGCCGCATTTCTCTGCACGGATGTAGATCGCGAAGGAACTATGAGTGGCGCCAATCTCAAATGGTTCGAGCAGTTGCGTAGCGCAACGTCGCATCCGATCATTGCCGCGGGCGGCATCCAGGCGCAGCGGGAAATCCGCGCCCTCGACCGGCTGGGGATGGACGCCGCGGTTGGCATGGCGCTCTACAAGAATCGATTGCGCTAGAGCACTGAGTCTTTCTCCGGTCCAGCATCTCCTGTTACGTTCCTTACGATCCGCCTGCACAAGACGATTCGACACCCTCGCCTCTCTGTTTTGTGCCCGATTCGGTTGTATGATGTCGGCGCACGAATCAAAACTCATTCACACGAGGGCACACATGACCCACCGCTCCGATCGCCGGGAATTCCTCCGCACACTGACCACCGCCACTCTGACCGCGGCAACCTCCGGCTTGGCGCTTTCGCATCCATCCTTCTCCGCGGCCCCAAAATCCCTCCTCGTCTTCACGAAATCTTCCGGCTTCGAACACGAGGTAGTCAAGCGCAAGGACGGCAAGCTCAGTATTGTCGAAACCGCCGTCACCGAACTCGGCCAGAAAAATGGCTTCGATGTCACCTGTTCCAAAGACGGCCGCATCTTTGACTCCAAAGATTTTAACAACTATCAAGCCGTCTTCTTTTTCACCACCGGCGATCTAACCCAGTCCGCCACCGACAAGAATCCCCCCATGTCGCCAGCCGGCAAGCAAGCGCTGCTCACCTCCATCGAACAGGGTCTGGGATTCGTCGGCTGCCATGCCGCCAGCGACACGTTCCACACGCCGCCCGATCCCGCCGATTTATCGAACCGCTACATCGCCCACGGCGCGCAGTCCGATCCCTACCTCCGCATGCTCGGCGGCGAATTCATCATTCACGGCCGTGACCCGCGCCTCCAGACCGCCAACATTATCATCAACGATCCGTCTTTCCCCGGACTCGCCGGCGTCCAATCACCCGTCTCCTTCACCGAAGAATGGTATTCGCTCAAGGACTTCGCCACCGATATGCACGTCATCGCCACGGTGGACACCAGCATGCTCAAGAACGAGTGCTACCAGCGCCGTCCGTATCCCGTCACTTGGGCCCGCATGAACGGCAAAGGCCGCGTCTTCTTCATCGCCATGGGCGATCGCCCGGAAAATTGGCAGAATGCTTTCTTCCTCAATCTCCTCGCCGGTGGAATCCGCTGGTCGCTGGGTGAAGCCAAAGCCGACCTCTCCCAAAATCTGCTCGTCGCCGCGCCCGGCTACGCGGACATTCCTCCAAAATTTCCGCCAGCCCCACCAAAGTAAATCGATTCCGCGAGGAAATCTCGCGTGTATCATCGCGCTCGCGCCAGCTCTCGCCAGTTAACAAGCTGGATCTTTTCGTGCGCCAACAACTGCCGGAATTCCACGCTCGTAAAAAAATCAAAATCGCGCTGCCGCCAGGCTGCTCCCCAGGTGTCTCGCTCCCGCGTAGCCGCCTTCATCTCCTCATCCGCGAACGCCACGTGAATAACAAACTCGGTAACTCCCGGCTGCAGATTCTTGATCGACGCCCTGTAAAAATCGGCCCATTTTTCCGGCCGCACGCTAGGATCAATCGTCACCGTGTGATCGATCACGATATCTTCCGGGCTCAGGTTCGGCTCCAGATACGGACGCTCCGCGAACCAATCCTTCGCCACAAAAAACGGCAGCTTCTTCTCGTGCGCGATCCGCACCAACACCTCGAATAATTCCTTGCCGTTGTCGTACAGCCGGTACTGGTGCGAATCCAGGTGCGTCGGCCGGATCCCCATCGCGTACGCCCGCTCGATCTGCGCGCGCAGCTCGAGCTCCACTTCGTTCGGCTCGATGCGCGTCGTCGCCGTCCAATCGTGATGGAAATATCCATTCTCATCAACAAGGCTCGTTACTTTGTCCCTCGGCGCCACCGGTCCCCAACGGTAGTACACCCGCTCGCTGGTCAGCGTCAGGTGCAGCCCGAAATCCGCCTCCGGATGCGCTTTCGCGTACTCCGCAATCTCCGGAAACCATGGGCACGCCACCATGATGCTCGCGGAGTTCACTAAGCCGCCCTCCAGCGCCTTGATCGTCGCCGCGTTCACCGCATGCGTCATCCCCACATCATCGGCATGCACGATCAGCAACTTTGCCTCGCGCCCAAATCCCAGCCGTTCTGCAACGGACACTTTATTCTGCGCCAGTGCCGCCGGTGCCGATCCCGCAACGACCAACAGCAACAATCCCACAATCCATTTGCCCTTCATTTCTTCGACGCTCCTCGCTCTCATATCCGCCTCACCAACCCCTCCTCCGTCGCCCGCGTATTGCGCACCAGCAGCAACACCAAAATCATCCCCACAAACGGAATCACCCCCGCCGCAATCATAATCGGATCAAACGCATGCGTCGCCGAGGCCTTCCGCAAATCCGAAAAATGCCCGATCAGTTCAAACGCGACGATCGTCCCGATCCCTGCTCCCGTTCCGCTCAAACCGCTCACCGTAGCCACCGAATCGCTCTTAAATAAATCCGTCGGCAACACATTCGCAATCGTCGAAAAAGACGCGTACGAAAATGTCGCCAGTCCGAACAGCAAGGTAATCACATACAGATTCCTCGTAAAAATCGTTGGAATCAGCAGCGTCACTCCCACCCCTCCAAACACCACCAGCGCCTTCCGCGCCGCGCCCAGCGGCCATCCCCGCCGGATCAGGTATCCCGAAGCCACGCCTCCAAAAAAATTTCCCAGGTCCGCGGCCAGAAACGGAATCCACACCGCAATCAACCCGCTCTTCAGCGAGATCCCCTTGGCCACCAGGTAAATCGGGAACCAATCCGTCACAAAGAACCACACCGGATCGGTGAGCGTTTTCGAAATGATCGTTCCCCACGCCTGCGGGAGCTTCAAGAGTTCGCTTAACTTCGTCTTCCGCGTACTCGCGAGTTCCCGCGTTTCGCCCAGAATCATCTGGCGCTCCGCTTCGCCAATGCGTGGATGCTGCTCAGGCCGGTGATACATTCGCCGCCAGACCATCAGCCACAAAAATCCCAGCAGCCCCGGAATCATAAACGCCACTCGCCATCCCCAGCGAAAATAGATCGGCAAGATCAGAAATGGCGCCACCGCACCGCCGATCGAAGACCCGCTGTCGTACAGCGCAGTTGCCAGTCCTCGCTCGCGTTTGGGAAACCACTCGGATACGGCTTTGTTCGCGCCCGGCCAGTTTGCGGATTCACCTGCTCCCAGCAAAAACCGGAAAAACGCAAAGCTCCGCAGTCCGCTCGCCAGCGAGGTCAGCAGCGAAACCGCCGAATACCACGCAACGCTGATGGTCAGCCCGCGCCGCGTTCCCACCCGGTCCATCAATCGTCCGCAAACGCTTTGCCCGATGGAATACGCCACGCGAAACGCAATCGCGATATTTGCGTAATCCACGTTGCTCCAGTGAAAGTCCTCTTTTAAAAACGGAGCAAGAATCGAAAGCGTCTGGCGGTCAATGTAGTTGATGACCGTGGAGGCGAACAGAATCCCGCCAATCCACCAGCGCAAGGAGGGAATAGTGCGCGCACGTGCTGGATTGACTTGCTGGATCACTGCCATGAAGACTCGACCCTCATCGCTATCGCAGTCAAACCATATCCGATGAGGGCCGTTTCGGTCACGCGCATCTGATCGTCTGATCTTCTCTGGGCTTCCCGACGCTCTTTGCGTCTCTGCGTTGTCTTTTTCTTCTCTGCTCTATGCCCGCCCACCGGAAAACGAAGCAAGCGTTGCCGGGCTCAATAAGTGCGCGGAGTCTTTGTCCAAATAAACCGTAGTGGCCGGATGCGTGCGCAAGATCGAAGCCGGCGCCATCGCGCTGATTTCTCCCTCAAAGCACATCTTCACCGCCGCCGCCTTCCGCGCATCAGGAACAATCGAAATAATTTCCTTGGCCTTCAAAATCTGCCGCACGGACATCGAGATCGCCTGTCGCGGAACCTCCGAAATCCCCTCGAACCATCCCTCGCTCACCTGTTGCCGCCGGCACGCTTCATCCAGCTCGACCACCAGGTACGGCTCCTCCGTCTCAAAATCCGCCGGCGGATCATTGAACGCCAGGTGCCCGTTCTCTCCAATTCCCGCAAACGCCACATCCACAGGCGCCGCGCTCAGCGCCTCGCCCACCCGCCGCGCCGCTTCGCGCGCATCGCCCGTCCCATCCAGCAAGTGGTATCGCGTGATTCCTGTCTTATCGATCAGTCGCTCCATCAAGTACTTGCGAAAGCTAGCCGGATGCGTGATCGGCAACCCCACGTACTCATCCAGGTGGAACATCTCAACCCGCTTCCAATCGATCCCATCCGCTTTCGTCAGCCCCTCCAAAAATGCAATCTGCGACGTCCCCGTAGCCACCACGATGCGCGCCCGCCCGCGCTCGGCGATCGCGCGCCGCATAGCCGCCGCCGCCTGCTCCGCCGCCGCCCTGCTGAGCGACACCTTATCTTCAGAAACTTTCAGTATCACGTTGGGGAAACCCTATCGGAATAATAGGGCCGCTCGACGCCAAACTTACAAGCGAATTGGTAGCGCCAGCATCTTGCTGGCGCGTAATACGCCGCGCCGGCAAGGTCCCTGGCAATGTGGTTTGAACCCTGGGGTTTTAGATGTCCACCGGCAGTCTTGTCGAATCCTCAGTGAGCCGCTTCCGCGCCGCAGCTTCCCAAGCTCTTGACCACTTTCGTCGGCTCAAACATCTCCGCGCCACTGTTTCCGCTCGACTTCTTCCCCTTGAGTTCCACGCGGTCGCCCGGCTTCACGTCCACGCTCCCTGCCTCCAGCGTATACGACTTGTTTTTCTTCTCGTCTACCAGGCGCAGCCCATCGTCCGTCTGTCGGACGCAGCCCGTCACCGCGCCGTGGTGATGCAAAGCCAGAAACAGCACCCCAGCTCCTGCCGCCGCTGCGCCAACCCCAATCCCGATTGCCTTGCCCGAACCATATCCGCTTTTCGGTGCCACATACCCGGGCGTGCCTGGTGTCCCCGTCCCCGTCCCCATCCCCGTCCCTCCGCCATACTGCGCAAGAGCGGAACTCGCCAGAACTGTCGTCAGGCAAATTCCCAGCGCTATTCTCAGCGCCTGCCGCATAATTCCGGACTTCTCTGCGCGGTTTGCGCAAACAATCTCTTTTGTCTTCAACGTGTTCCTCCTGGCGGGCGAAGCGCATTGCTGAGCACCTCGTATCCTGCCGCCAACAGGTTCGCCCGATCCGCAAGGCCTGTTGTCCGACAAATGTGAACACCCCGTAATTTTCCTGTCGCCTGTTCTGTCGAGATGTATCAATTTGTTACACCACGCCAGTTATTCTTCTTGACAACGAAGGCATTTTGAGCTATCGTGGTTTGTGAAATCCTCTCTAAGCCCCGCCTCGCGTCAGAAAAGCCGTTCCCGCGCCTCTATCTCTTTTGTTTCTTATCATATCCTTGTAACCCCTTTGCTTTCATGGGATTCCGCACTCTTTTGCGCAACGGCAACCAAGCAACCTCTTTGTTTTCATGCAATTATGAACTCTTTCCATCGCCATAGGGGTGGGGGGGTATACATACCTCTGCTAAGATTGGCCGGCCATGACTGTCCAGCGTGAAACTCTTGAGGCCGATGTCCTAATCGTCGGTGCCGGCCCTGCGGGCCTGGCCTGTGCCCTGCATCTCGCCAACCTGATGAAGACGCACAACGAATCCCCCGGCACCGGCAGCGGTCCACAACTCTCAGCCGAAAATATCTACGTCCTCGAAAAGGGCCGCGAGATCGGTGCGCATCAGCTCTCCGGCGCCATCATGAACCCCAAAGCCCTCGCCGAACTGGTCCCCGATTTCGAGAAGACCGCTCCGCTCGACACTCCAGTGACCGACGATGCCGCTCTGTTTTTCACCAAGGCTTCCTCGTTCCGGTTTCCCATCACTCCGCCCCCTTTCAAAAACAAAGGCAATTACGTTGTCTCCCTCAACCGCATGACAAAGTGGCTTGGCGGCCTGGTCGAGAAAGCCGGCGTCAATCTCTTCACGCAATTTGGCGGCGCACAACTAATTTACGAACGCGAAGGCATCGCCGGCGTCATCACCGAAGACAAAGGCATCGACAAACACGGCAAGCCCAAGGACAACTACACCCCGGGATACGAACTGCGCGCCAAGGTCACCGTGCTCGCGGAAGGCGCCCGCGGCTCGCTCACAAAACAGCTCGTCGAAAAAAAGAAGCTCGACAACATCAACCCCCAGATTTACAGCATCGGCGTCAAGGAACTCTGGGACGTGCAGCCCGGGCGCATTCAGCCCGGCTACGTCGCGCACACCCTCGGCTGGCCCGTGCCCACGGACATGTATGGCGGCGGGTGGATTTACGGCCTCGCGGACAATCGTCTCTCCATCGGCCTCGTAATCGGTCTCGAATACTCCGATCCGCAATTCGATCCGCACGAAGCGTTTCAGGTTTGGAAGACACATCCGTTCCTCAAGAAGATTCTCGAAGGCGGCAAGCTGGTCCGCTACGGCGCAAAGACGATTCCCGCCGGCGGATGGTATTCCATGCCGCGGCCCTACGTGGACGGCGGCCTGATCATCGGGGATTCCGCCAGCTTTCTCGATTCGCAACGGCTCAAAGGCATTCACATAGCCATCAAGAGCGGAATGCTCGCCGCCGAAACCATTTTTGAAGCGTTGAAAGCGGGAGATACTTCCGCGGCCAAGTTGAGCGGTTTTCAGAAAAAAGTCGAAGGGAGCTACATCAAAAAGGAATTGCGCTTGGTACGCAATTTCCACCAATCCTTTCAGTACGGTTTGCTCGGCGGCCTCTTCCACGCCGGTCTGCAGTTCGTCACCGGCGGCCGCGGCTTAATCGACCCCATGCGCGTGCGCCCGGGTTACGAGCATTATCACAAGAATGGGCATCCGCCGCCCGAACGCTTCAAAGGCGACGGCAGGCTGACCTTCGATCGCTTGACCGACGTCTATCACTCCGGCACGCGCCACGAAGAAGATCAGCCCTGCCACTTGATCGTGCACGACCTGAATATTTGCGCCAACCGCTGCACCGTCGAGTACGGGAATCCCTGCCAATATTTTTGTCCCGCCGCCGTCTACGAACCGGTGCAGGAAAAGGATGGATTCAAACTGAAGATAAACGCCGCCAACTGCGTGCACTGCAAGACCTGCGACATCGCCGATCCCTACCAAATCATCGACTGGGTCGTCCCCGAAGGTGGCGGCGGCCCCAACTACGAAGGCATGTGAAAAAAATGGCGAATTTGGCGCAGCGCTCTGTGGCTTGCGAGAAAAGGCTGCGAAAAAAAGGGCGTATGCGGCTGATGTCTTGCCACGGGTTCTCACACCTAGCGGCGCGTCAGAGCCTCGAGCTCCTCGAGCGTGCGCGGCCAGTCCGATCCCAAGAGCCGGGACAAACTACGATCAGCAAGAACCTTTCCGCCAGTTTGGCATCGAGCACAGTAGTTCGTTTCGTTGTTGGCATAGCGAATCCGCTGAATCTTCTCTCCACATCTGGAGCAGGGCTGGCCATAGCGCCCGTGAACGGCCATGCCTTTGCGAAACGCGGTGACGTTTTCGGGAAACCCAGCTTCCGCCTCTGCGCGCAGGCGGTCTACCCAGAGCAGGATGGTGTTGCGCGTGGCGGCGAACAGCCTTTCCCACTCGCCCGGCCCCAGCTTGTGCGTGAGCGTGACGGGCGACAGTTGCGCGGCATGCAGGATCTCGTCCGAATACGCATTGCCAATGCCGCTGACGATGCGTGGATCGGTAAGAGCCCTCTTGAGGGTGCGGTTCTCGGACGTAAGTGCGGCGCGAAACGAATTGAGATCGCTCGTGAAGATGTCAATTCCTCCCGGGTCGACGGAACGCAAACTGTCCTCGCCCTTGAGAACGTGCAACGACGCACGGTGCTTTGTGCCGGCCTCGGTAAGTACGAGAGATCCGCCGGGAAAATCGAAGGCTCCCAGGCTCTGGCGGCCTGCCAACTTTGCTCCTCGGGGTCGCCAGTGCAACCGGCCGGCAATCATCAAGTGCAGGACCAGCCAGAGATCGCCTTCCACTCCAATCGCGATTCGCTTGCCGATTCGCCTCAGTTCGCGCACGACCCGGCCCTCGACGGTTGTAACTGGCGGTTGCGCGGTTCGCAGCAGGAAGGGGCTCGCCAGTCGCACTCGCTCCATGGGCTGAGCGACGATTCGTGGTTCGAGTGCGCTGATGTAGGCGGCGATATCCGGCAGTTCCGGCATGCCTATCAGCTTGCGGGCTGCACCCGCGTTTTTGCAACCTCGCTATTTACTATGGATACCACCGTGGGGGGCAGCATCAATGCCGCGGTTTAGGAGAAAAGGCTGCGGAAAAAAGCGCGGATGCGAGCGAAGATTGACGGCTGCGCTGGCTGGCTTTGCGGCGCGGGCGTTTCAGGCATTTTTGCAGGAGCAACAGGCGAGGTTTTTTTTGCAACTGCCGGCGCGTCTTTGACGCTTCCCTGAAAGATCAGCGTGGGGCGAACGCGCACGCGGCGCACCAGCACGATGAGTCGCGGATCGAAATTGTCGCTCTGCACTTTGGCGCTAGCGTCGTAAGAGAGCGGCGGCATGAAGACCTGATAGACCGGACCTTCTTTTGCTTTTGCGGCAGGTTTTGGCGGGGCGGCGAGAGCTTTCGCCGCCTCCGTGTTGGCTTTCTGCATTTCTTCGGGAGTTGGAAGGCGGCTAACCTCGTTTTGCGGCGGAGTTGGCCTCGGCGCTTCCGTTTTGGCTTTCTGCATTTCTTCGGGAGTTGGGAGGCGGCTAACTTCGTTTTGTGGCGGAGCTGGCCTCAGGGGGTTCGCGAGTTGCAATTCACACGAGCAATGCGTGACGCCGCTGCGCAGAGATTCGAGGTCACCGTTGGCGATGAGCACCTCGCCGTTTTGCGGCACGACGATACTTTGCGCCGTGAGCTGCTGTTCAACGCGCACGGCGCCGCTGTCGGCGCGAATGCACATCGCACCGGTCTGGTCGAAACCGACTAGCGTGTCCTGCGGAGCATCGCCGATGGACAAGGGCTTGGCCTGGATTTGCGCGGTGTAGATGGTGAGAGTCGGCTGCGTACCTTCAATGTGCGCGTGAATGATGCCGGTATCAAGGGCGAGCGTGAGCAGGTTCACGGATTTCAGAACGGAGAAGTGCGCTGGACCGCAAACCGCGATTTGGCCGCCTTCGACGAGGTCAATGCGAGCCTGGCCGGAATTGACATGGATGTCACTGCCGCTGCGCAGGATTGTTATGGTTCGGCCATGCACGACCTCGATGTTTAAGGGACCTTGCACGGACACATCTTCACCCTCGATGGCACCAACGGTGTCGTAGGAAGGTTGGTCAGTGCGCGCGGATGGTGCAAGGTAGAGAGCGGCGAAGAAAATGGCGGCCAGCGACAGACAAACAAGCCGCCGCACTCCAAAAAACGCAGTTCGTTTGGCGCTGGCTGGCAGCAATGAAAAAGGCTCCGAGGAACTTAGATGCGGGGACGCGGCGCCACGCGACGGTGCGACGTTAGAACACTATACTATACGCCGATGAGCGCAAAAGAAGCATCCCGCGAAGCAGAGCAGGGGAGCGGCGGCGCCGCAACGAGTGCAGCGGCCAGGGAGAATAATGCGGACGCGGTGAACGTGCATTACGACACGCGGCTGCCGGAGTTGCCGTGGTCGCGGCGGATACAGATTCCCGTGATTGCCGCGGTCGTGTACAGCATGATTCGCTTGCTGGGACCGACGCTGCGGTATGAAGTGCTCGGGTGGCAGCGTGCCGAGGGCGTGCACACTTCGGGGAAGCGGTGCATCTGGGCATTCTGGCATCGCGTCATTATCCCGATTGTGTGGTGGCATCGAAATCACGGCACAGTGGTGATGAACACGACCGCATTCGATGGGCAATGGACGCGCAAGGTGATCGAGTGGCTGGGGTTTGGGACGGCGCAGGGAAGTTCGTCGCGCGGCGGACTGCGCGGACTGGCAGTGATGGCGCGGCGCCTGGAAGAAGGAGTCGATTGCGCGTTCACGATCGACGGGCCGCGCGGGCCGCGCTACGTGGCCAAGCCCGGTCCGGTGATGCTCGCGCGCAAGACGGGCTGCCCGGTGATGGTATTTCACATCGGCGTGGACCGCGGAAAAACGTTCACCAATACGTGGGATCATTTTCTACTGCCGGTGCCGTTTGCGCGAACCGTGATTTTGTTTGCACCTCCGATTTATGTGCCGGCCGATGCGGACCAGCAGATGCTGGAGGCGAAACACGCGGAGATGCAGCGGGAGTTGGAACGAGTACGAGATATCGCGGAGGGCTGGTTTTCTTTAGGTGAAGAGGATCGCGCAAGGTGCCGAACGCAATTTGGAGGACGTGCGTCGCGGCCTTGAAGCTAGGCGCCGGGGCGCTCGCCGAGTTTCACGGGTACTGCGACTTTTTTGCCGCCGCGGAAAACGGTCAGCGTTACGGTGTCGCCGGGGCGTTTGCGATTTAGCAGGATGTTGAGGTCGAAGGGGCTGGCCACTTTTTGGCCATCGACCGCCACGATGAGGTCGCCGCCTACGGCGATGCGCTGCATGCCGGCGCGCACGACGCGGTCACCGCCACGCACGCCGGCCGCGGCGGCGGGCCCGCCTTTGGTTGCGGATTCCACCAAGAGGCCTTCTTGCGCGGGAAGATCCAGCGCTTCAGCGAGTTGGCCGCCAACCGAAATCGTCTGCACGCCGAGAAAAGCCTGATGGACGCGGCCGTCGGTCATGAGGTCGTGCGCAATGCGCCTGGCGCTATTGATGGGAATGGCGAAGCCGATGCCGGCGGTGGTGCCGCTCGGCGTGTAAATCGCCGAGTTGATGCCGATGACTTCGCCGTGCGAATTAAGCAGCGGGCCTCCGGAATTGCCGCGATTGATGGCCGCGTCGGTCTGTATAGCTTCGTCGATGAAGGTGGTTTGGCTGGTTTGCACGGTGCGGCCGATAGCGCTGACCACGCCGGTGGTCAGCGTGCTCTGAAATCCAAAGGGATTGCCGATGGCGAGAACCTTCTGACCTACCTGGAGCGCTGCGGAGTCGCCGAGTGATAACGCGACCAGGCGCTTTCCTTTCGGCTCGATTTTAACGAGCGCGACGTCATTACGCTGATCCGCGCCGATGAACTTGGCGGGATAGCGTGACTGATCGCCGAGGACGACTTCAATGGATTGCGCTTCCTGCACGACATGAAAATTCGTGAGGATATACCCTTTTTCGTCGATCACGAAGCCGGAGCCAGCGCCTTCGACAGGCACGGGATCCATGAAGAAATCGTACTCGGTGGCTTTGGTAAGAATGTTGGCAACGGCGGGCGAAACTTGGCGATAGACGCGGACGTTGATGGCCTCTTCGTCGGTCAGAGCGGCATCGCGCGCGGCTGCGCTGGCGGCGGGGAGATCTCTCGCGGCGCCTCCGCTGCGCGGCAGGGCGGCCACGCCGATGGGTTGGCGCTGGCCCCAGCGAGCTCCGGCCCAGTACGCGCCGAAGGTGATGACGACGGCGGCGAGGAGCAAGCGGGTGATGCTGGAGGTACGTTGTGCGGTCATGGTCGAAATCCTTCGCCGAGAGTTATGAACAGTATAAGGAAAATCTGGGAACAGTTCATAGGGGCAGCGGCTTGCGGTTGCAGTTGGGGCAAATCTTACGCTGAGGTCCTTCAGCGAACCTTATCGGTTCGCTTCAGGATGACACGTTTCTGACATCGCGGCGGAGTTTGGCGGCCAGGGCTGCGACCTGCGCGCGGGTGTCTTCCAGGGAGCCGGAGCAGTCGATTTTTTCCGTGGCGTAACTTAGCTTTTCGGCGATGGGGAGTTGGGCGGCAATGCGGCGGCGTGCGTCTTCATCGCTGAGGCCACGGGCGCGGAGACGCGCGAGTTGCTGCTCGGGACGACACCAGGTGACCACGAGACCGTCCAAATTTTTGTCATAGCCGGCTTCGACGAGCAGCGCGGCTTCGACGAAGGCGGCGTCGCGCGTGCCATTGCGCGACCATTCGGCAAATTGCTGGTGGATGACGCTCTCGACGCGCGGGTGAAGGATGGCGTTGAGGCGGACGAGTTTGGCCGGGTCGGCGAAGACGATGGCGGCCAGCTTTGCGCGATCGACGCGATTGCCGGCATCGAGAATGGACGCACCAAATTCGCGGACCACTTCGTCGTAGGCGGGCTGGCCGGGCTCGATGAGGGTGTGCGCGAGGCAATCGGCATCGAGAACGGCGAAGCCCATTTCGCGCAGCATGGCAGCGACCGCGGTTTTGCCGCTGGCGATGCCTCCGGTTAGGCCGAGGCGAAGCATGGCGTGGGTCACCGCGCGCCGACGGTGGATTGCGCGGTGCCGGGTTTCGACGAGGCGCTGCCGCGGCGGAGGCGTGCGGCTTTGACGGTGTTGCTCATGAGCATGGTGATGGTCATGGGGCCGACGCCGCCGGGAACGGGAGTGAGAGCGCCGGCGGTGTTGACGGCGTCCGGATGCACATCGCCGACGAGCACGGAGCCTTTCTCGCGAAATTTTTGCAAGCGCGCGGGAAAATTGCGCAGCAGAGATTCGGCTTCTTTTGCATCGGTGACTTTGTTGGTGCCGACGTCAATCACCGCGGCGCCGGGACGAATCCAGTCCGCTTGCACGTAACCAGCTTTGCCCATGGCGGCGACGACGATGTCGGCGCGACGGACGACGCCGGGCAGGTCGCGCGTTTTGGAATGACAGATAGTGACGGTGGCGTTGGCGTGCATGAGCAGAAGGGCCATGGGTTTGCCGACGATGTCGCTGCGGCCGAGCACGACGGCGTTTGCGCCCTCGGTGGCGATGGCGTTGCGGCGAAGAATCTCCATGCAGCCGGCGGGCGTGCAGGCGACCAGTCCGGCGCGGCCGCTGACCAGACGGCCGAGATTTACGGGATGAAAGCCGTCCACGTCCTTTGCGGGATCGACGGCTTCGAGAACGCGCTTGGTGTCGACCTGGGAAGGGAGGGGAAGCTGGATGAGAATGCCGTCGACGGCGTTGTCGCCGTTCAAGTCCTGGACGAGGCGAAGCATCTGGTCGGTGGTGGCAGAGGCGGGGGGCGTGTGTATCCAACTGGCCAGGCCGAGCAGCTCAGACGCGGCGATTTTGGATTTGACGTAGAGCTGTGAGGCGGCGTTTTCTCCGACGAGAACGGCGGCCAGGCCTGGGCGAATGCCTTCAGCCGTCAAGCGCGCGATTTCGCCTTTCAATTCAGCGAAGATTTCGTCGCGGATTTTTGTGCCGTCAAGAATGCGTGCGGTCATTCTCTGCTCGCTGCCTGGATTGTAAGCGTAACCATCAAGAATCATAGCATACGAAAAAAATGCAACTGCCAGGCCCGAATGAGACACCGCTTTGAAAAACTCACACCTTTGTATCCACCTGATGTTCTGTTAGCATCCAGCCAAATTTCCGTGAGGAGGTGCGTATGGCAATCGTCAAACGAGTCGGGCCAGGTTCGGCTTTCAAGGTGGGCCTTGTTCTCTACGCGCTGCTGGGACTGGTGCTTGGGATATGCATGGCGCTCGTTTCCATGGTGGCCGGGTCACTAGGAGGCTTGGGTCACTCGCCTGTGCCAGGTTCGGGCGGAACAGGCGTGAGCTGGGATGCTCGGTCTTTTGGATTGGGCATGGGGTTCGGTGCGGTTATTTTCTTTCCGTTGATTTATGGTCTGATCGGCGGAATTTTTGCGGCGATCGGCGCGGCCATCTACAATCTGGTTGCCAGCTGGGTTGGCGGCCTCGAAGTCGACATCAGCTGAGACGGTTCGCTGCGTGGAAATGCAAATCATGCCCGGCCGCTGACCGGGCATGCTTATCGCGTTCAGCTGAAAGCTGTCTTCGATGCTAATGTGCGGGTTGTCGATGTCACCGATGACGAAGCCATCGCTCTTTGACTGTCGATGCGGTCGCGAGCTTGAAGATTGCCGATTATCTTTTCGGTAGCCACAACTCCGCGCGTGTGAATCTCGGTCGATAGCTGCGCGGCTCAAGGACGGACATTCGCATCATCGGCGCTGCGGATAGAGCCGATAGATTCTTTGCGTTGGACTTGAATTAGCTTGCGTGCGACATTTGCGATGTAGAATTCGCGCGACTTCTATGCAGCAACGTGCCAGAAGAACCCGGAGTTCTTTGGCACACCATACGCGGTCACGCAACGCGCAGTTTGCGGGCTGACCCGCGGTTCGAAGCAACTCAGTGTAAAGCGAGGCGCAACAAGTGTGCGCCTACTCCAAAAAGCGAGGGAAACGAAAATGACAATTCTAAAAATCAGATGGATTTATCGGAAGGTTTTCGCAAGAACCCTGGCGTGGGCGGCGCTGGCGATTTGCGCAAACGCCAGTCCGCTCTTGGCGCAGAACACGATCGGAGGGAATTTTACGCTCAACGAAAGCGCGCGCTTCGGGAACACGATTCTCACAGCCGGGCCGTACAAATTCACTATCGAGCCGATCGGAACCATTCAATCCATCCGCTCGATTCAACAAGGCGCAGGGCATCTGGTGCTGGTGGTGCTGAAGCCGGAGAAGTCCGGTCCAATGGCGAGCATGTTTGCAATGGCATCGCCAAGCGACCACGCGCGCGAGGCAAGCGAATTGGTCCTCGAGCTTGAAAAGGCGGGGGCGCTGGCGGAAACCTTGTACCTTGAGAAGGAAGGCCTGATGGTGGACTTCCTTTGGTCGACTCCAAAGGCCAAAAGCCAAGTGGTTGCGCAGCAGGCGGTGCCGGTGCAAACTGCCGCTGTGACGCGAGCTGGCGGAAACTAGTCAGTTGAAAGCGGCGGGAAATGCGGGCGGACCTTTTTTGGTCCGCCCTTTTTTTATTTGCTGATTACGGGTGGCGGTCCGCGGTCGGTTTCCGGTTAATCCGCGGCGGCATTTTGAGACTTAGTGGGGTCGATTTCGATGCGCCCTTTGAATTGCGCGCCGTCCTCGATGCTAATCCGCGCGGTGGAGATGTCGCCGATGACGGAGCCATCACTCTTGACGTCGACGCGGTCGCGGGCATGAACATTGCCGACTACCTTTCCGTAGACGACAACTTCTCGCGCGTGAATCTCTGAAGTGAGTTGCGCCGTGGGCCCGACGGTGAGCCCGTGGCCACGCAAGGAAATGGGCCCATCGACTTTTCCGTCGATCTGCAAATCTTCGGTGCCGGTGATATGACCTTTGATTTGCAGGCTGGAGCCGAGGCGCGCTTGGCCGCGCGCGGGGCTGCTGCCGAGCGCGGGGGTAGACGGGCTGCCAAAGGCGACGACCGAGGGTTTTATTGCTTGAGGCGGTGCTGGCGCTTCAGGCTGGGTCTGCTGCTTGGTCCACATAGTTTCCTCCCTTAGCGGATGAATGAATTCGGCTCCGGGTGGGAGGAGCAACGTGGATTCAATCTAGTCGCGCGAGCCGAGTCGAAGCAAGGGCGAACTTGCGCCGCGTTGTCGCAGCTCGAAACTGGCCGCGGGGACAGGTAAGGCACGCCGACTTGCGTGAACCGCAGCGACGAGGAGCCTGGACAGGCTGAAAGCCTGTCCTACTCTTTAGCAGATGTCGTACTGCTCCCAGTGTAGCGTGGCGTCGGACTGGATGATGATGTGCTTGTGCGTGGTCTGCTCGAGCTCGTCGATCAGCATGGATTCGCGGGTCTTCAAAGCTTTGGCGATTTCCGGATGCACGCGCAGGGTTAGGTTCGGCGCTTCATTGTCGGCGGTGGCGATGGCCATCTTGCGCGCTTCGGCTTGAATTTCGTAGCAGAGCGTGGGGATGGACTTCACCATGCCGGAGCCCGTGCAGTATGGGCATGGCTGGCAGAGCACGCGCTCGAGCGCCTGCTTGGTGCGCTTGCGGGTGATGCAGACGAGGCCGAACTCGTTGAAGGAGAGCGCCTTGGATGGGGCTTTGTCCTGCTCGAGGGCCTGCTGCAGCGCCATGAGAACTTTTTCGCGGTTGCGGCGCTCTTCCATGTCGATGAAGTCGACCACGATGATGCCGCCTAGATCGCGCAGGCGAATCTGCCGGACGATTTCCTTCACGGCTTCGAGGTTGGTCTTGACGATGGTGTCCTCGAGGCGCGTGGAGCCTTTGCCGACGAACTTGCCGGTGTTGACGTCGATGGCCACGAGCGCTTCGGTGTGGTTGATGACGATGTAGCCGCCGGACTTGAGCCAGACTTTGGCTCGCAACGCTTTGTCCAGCTCGTGCTGGATGCCGAACTCCTCGAAGATCGGCGTTTCCTTGCTGTACAGCTTGACGCGATTGACGAGCTTGGGTTGGAAGCGGCTGACGAATTCGACGACCTTCCCGTATTCCTCTTCGCTATCGATCCAGATGGCGGTGAAATCGTCGCTGACGTAATCGCGAAGGATGCGCTCGACGAGATTCAGGTCGCGGTGCAGAAGCGCGGGCGCTTTGCGCTGCTCGCTGCGCTCCTTGATTTCGTTCCAGGTCTTGCCGAGGAACTCGATGTCCGTGCGGATTTCTTCATCGGAAGCGCCGCCAGCCGCGGTTCGAACGATGAAGCCGCCGGGATAGGCGCCGCGGGCTTCGCCGACCAGCCTGCGTAGGCGCGAGCGATTTTCCGCGGACGCGATTTTGCGCGAGACACCGATGTGATCGATGGTCGGCATGTAGACCAGGAAGCGGCCGGGGAGCGCGACGTGGCTGGTGATGCGCGCGCCTTTCTTGCCGAGCGGCTCCTTGGCGATCTGGATGACGATGTCCTGGCCGGCCTTCAGCATCTCGGAAATGAGCTGAGGACGGCGCGAAGATCCGGAGTAGCTGCCGTGTTGACGATGCGGGCCGCCCGGACGGCGTTCGAATCGAGGACCGCCGCTGGGACGGCCGCCGCGACGATCTGGTCTTCCGCCGCTGCGATTGTCTCGGCCGCGGTTGTCGC
>WNFO01005088.1_pt1 | contig 17486 bp, 26 predicted proteins | sample 5400251 | NCBI WGS metagenome assembly WNFO01 (sample SAMN13153354, study PRJNA577476) | soil metagenome | isolation source: 100 cm saprolite under Madrone tree | place: USA:California | collected 2016-06-14
CAGCCGCTCTCCCCTCCGCCTCCCCCGCCTCCCCCGCCACCACCACCGCTACATAAACCACAAACATCGAACGAACCGCGATCGCCTTCCCTTGCACCACCGCCGCATCCTAGCGAGGCCCCTATTATGACTATCAACGGCGGTTCTCCGCCCCCGCCTCGAGTACCCTCACTTTCACTTGCTACTATTGACGACTCAGGGCCTCCACCTCCACCTCCACCTCCACCGCCGCCGCCTTTAGCTACATCTTACAGTGGTTCCATTCCGTTTCCTCCTCCTCCTCCTCCTCCTCCGCCGCCGCCGCCGCCTCTACCCTCAGCTGCCCCCGGAAGCGGTTCCATACCTCCACCTCCGCCGCCTCTAGCCGGAACAGGGAAGCCTCGCAAGGCAGAGCCAGTTAAACGACTTCGGCCCTTCTTTTGGAACAAATTAGAGTCTACGGCATTAGCATCATCCGTGTGGAACGATGTTTCTTCTGATTCAGTGTTCTCTTTGGGTGATCTAGAATCAACTTTTTCGCTCAACAGCGCTCTAGACTCCCCATCGCACCGCGCAAACTCCGCGAGGAAAGCAGCATCTGTGACAACTTTGTTAGACATCACACGAGCTAACAATATTGGCAAGTCGTTTATTACGTCTTTAGTTCCCCTACTCACATCTATGTAGCCATCATGCTTTCGAGGATAAAGTTGACCCCAGTGGACATCCGCATAGCGGTTCTCAAAGTTGACGACGAGGCACTCTCAGTAGATGATCTCAAGGCAATGGAGAGGCAAATGCCCACTGTGGAAGAGGTCACTAGGCTCAAAGATTTTGGGGATGTCAGCAAACTCGCAAAAGCAGACCAATTTTTTTACCAGGTGTGTCTAACCTTAATATGACAAGTGCATGCTACAATGTGGGATCTAGATCATGGACATACCCAGGATCACCGATCGCTTACAATGCATGGTTTATCGGCGAAAGTTGGAACTTGACGTTGAGGAGATACGGCCGGAATTAGATATCCTCCACAGCGCCTCACGGGAGCTCAAGGCGTCACAGAGGTTCAAGCGTGTTCTCCAAGTGCGTAATGCCCCACAGGCTTGGCTGCCCCTTACACCCGCCAGGCTGTTCTTACAGTAGGTAACGCTCTCAATGGCTCCAGTTTCCGCGGTGGGGCTTTTGGCTTCAAGCTGGAAGCTCTCCTGAAGGTATCTCAGTACATTTTCCTCTTCGGCCTGCCTGACGCCGCCGTGTAGTTACGTGAAACGAAGTCTGTGAAAGGAGGCGCTCAATGCCCAACGCTACTTCATTACATAGCCCGCGTCCTTCTACGTACAGACCCGACATTGGTGACCTTTCTCGAGGATATGCCCCATTTAGAAGCAGCTGCGCGAGGTGAGCATCTCCCAAATGGGATGTGTCTTGTCTAACAATAACACAACAGTCTCTGTCTCCGGACTTGCAAGTTCCATCTCGACCCTGGTCAGCGGATTGAATCACATCGACGATGAGGTGAAGCGAGCTAGGGCTGCTGGGGTCTTGTCTGCTCAAGACCGGTTTACTGACGTTATGGAGGTAATGCCCATCAGTGCGAATGGCTCCGTATCTGATGAAGACCTTTTCAGCCATTCCTTGTCAAAGAGCGCGTTACCGTTGATGCGATGTCTAAACTCGGAGCCGCTCTTGAGGCAGATCTTAGAAATCTACTTGTCTACTACGGCGAAAGTCCTGACTCGCCAGACTCGCCAAAGCCAGAAGACTTCTTCGCCCTGATTCTGTCATTCTCTTCTTCTTTGCAGGTAAGAAATCGACTTCCTTTGCACCTGGCTTGGCGATTGGATACGATGACACACAGAAAGCGGCTCTGGAAGTTCATGACAAAGAAGAGAAGATTCAAGTTAACAACGTACCAATCATAACGACCGTCGGAGTCGAGGAGCCGACAACTAAACCGGTCCGTATCTTCCTTCATCACCCTCGTAGAGGTTCTAATATGGTATACTAGACACCGAAAGCGCCCACTGATACCCAGATGTTGGCTCCTCCGAGCTCGGAGGGACGGGCTGGAGGGACGAAGACGATAGAACATGGTGCCCTCGACCAAACCATCCGCACCATGCGTGATGGCAAGCGCAGGGCTCGTCCGGGACGGCGGCCACTCAGCAAGATGTTTATTGATGGAGGAAGGGCATAATGCAAGACTAACTAATGACTCATGTACTGCGACGACATATTGTATCCCATCACTAGTTTGCGGGGTTAAGATTCAGCGGTGATACCTCGTCGCATCTTGCAACGCATTCAAGGAACAACCGGAAGAATGCCGCGACCTGGGAAATGGACTCGTCAGTGAGCCAGAACCGGGGAATGTTGACCTGAGGAGTGCACCCCAGTCAACTCTACATCTACCCTATACCGTTTTCCAGTGAATAACTCCGGCTTCGAGACGTAAGCAATTGTCAAAGCATCATGGAGAGGTGGCCCGTCCACGAAACCAAAAATTGACTCGTATTTCTCCTTGAAGACAATTATGAGCGTTGAGAGCGTATGTCGGAGCTGGCTGCTGGCAGCCTCGGGAGGCACGTCGTGAGCCGTCGGGTCCATCAGTTTAGCATAGACTGGGTTGGTCACTATAGCTTTGTGGGTAACATTGAGGGGTATCATTGTCTTGGGCACCGGCGTATTCAACACGACATGAGCGGCCTCAGCTACCTCGGCGAATCAGTGCGACTGGGTAAGGCAGAAAAAGAAAAAGAAAAAAAAAGTATGGAAGAACCTACGATCGCACAAGATGTTGAATTCTGTCACATATCGACGTCAGGTAAACCGAATATGATCCGAGGAGGGTTAACTGCAAAAGCAGCTGGGGGATTTCCGGGGAAAAGGTATTTAGAATCTGACCCCCACCTGCTACAGCTGAACGATTTCCAACACCAATTCCACCGCCCATGAACACGATCCGTTCGATCGCGTCCAAGAGATGCGGGTAAACGCTCACAAAGAGCGCGATGTTCGTCAGAGGTCCAGATGCCACGACGGTGACCTTGGCGCCCGCGCCCGCGTTCCACGTCTGGCTGATCGCGGCCGCTATGGCCCCGATTGCGGGACGATTGTCCGAGGCGATGCGCGCTCGCACCGAATCCGAGTCGGCAGGTGGGAGTCCTTCCACACCGCCTAGGCCATCATAGCCATGGATCTCAGCATCGTGTCGCGCTGGTCGGAGGAGCGGTGCGACTGCGCCACCATACACTTTGATGTGCTCTGGTGCTGCGAACGCGTGCAAGCATCGCGCGGCGTTGATCTTGGTATTCTCAAGGGTAGTGTTCCCGTGCGTCTTGTGAATAGGTTAGCGGATGATCGCACAGAATATGTTCGGGCACCTCACAGTCGAAACACCGAGAAGGCGTATATTAGTACAATAAAGTGCCATCAGGATGGCAGTGGCATCGTCATGTCCCTGGCGTCATTCATGCGTGAAAAAATATCGTAAAGCGACCTCCCGAGGGCAGAGCCGTACAACTTACAGGATCGCAATCAAGCCAGACGTGGTTCGCCATGAGGAAAATAAACGTTACCTGAGCGATTCGAACACTCGCGGGCAAAGCCCAACCGCTGAATGCAAAGTCATATGACCTTAGCAGGCGATCCCGTTAACCACTCCGGCAAGGTAACACCAACAAAGGAAGCGCTGAAAATTCGTAGGTTTTGATATTGCAAGGTGTCCCTTGGTTGGGTTGGTCCCTTGGTTAGTACAAGTCTCTTTGCTTTGCATTTCAATTTAATGATACAACCACTTCAGACAACCTCCTTGGAATGTACAGCTCGTCCTTCACCCTCACATTTTGGCCTCGTCATCACTTTTCCTTCCCTCAGATCCCAGTCGTCCTGTTGCCGCCCCGATTGTCCAAATAAGCACTGCCCTTCGAGTCGTTCTTGCTTCCCCACTTGCCAGATGCGAGACTTTCGCCTGCTTCCTCCTTGCCTTTCTCCAAGATTTGCTGAACGACATCAACATCTACATGTGTGCCAAACTCGTTATCGAGTTCCTGCTTTGAGGGGCGGCGCAAGAGTCCTTGTGGACCCTGATTTGATGAGAGAACTTCGAACGCTGTGATCGACCCGCGATGAGAGCACATATTGCCTGAACGATCGGAAATCACATACAATCAACTACATCGACTAGAGGGATCGTTCTACAGAAGTCGTTCCGTCAGCCTCTAGCGAAGAGAGAACAACTACACGCGGAACATACCTGTCTGAAAGTGCCAGTCTTTGGTACGTTTAACGAAGAATGAGTGAGAAGGATAATTACCTCCGTCCTTCCATTTCTTGAACTGGAGCAATATGAGTGAATCTCTCAGTAGCCTTCGCGACGAATCGTACCTCTACGGGGTTGACGATGACAAGAAAGACATCCGATGCGTTAGGGTCAGGTTTGTAGACGACCTTGGTAACCGATTTTCCCATGGTGAATAGAGTATACTGTGAAGATGTGTATGACAGGAGATGGTTAAGTGCTTGTGAACAATCAGAAAATGAATCTTGTGGCTCTTATATGGGGGGAAGTGGTGACGTCACCGTCACCAGTTCCCTACATGGCAACACAAGCCCGAAGTTAACTAAGACCGTCTGAATTCCTCATTCCTTTTCCTAAAGATGCTAACATCGGCCCATTTCGCTCCCAGTTGACCTTCCGCCGCTGACCCTGTCCAAAGGCACACTCAGACGTCCCTGTCAGTGGAACTAAGGATGGTCTACAACAATAGAAAGTTATTTATCCGAGATTTACGTTAGCGGTCAAGCTCCGGCACTGACCTTCCGTGCGCACACTGAAAGGGAAACGCAGTCTCGGCAAGTTGAGTCATCAACCTCTCGCATTGTTCGATTGACAACGAATCATTGAACATAATAGCACCTTCGGTAGCATCAGTGGAGTTCACTTCGCATGAATGAACGCCGAACCTCTGCATGCCCTTGAATTGATGAGCCCGAGTAAACCCTTCGGACACCAACGGAGCGCCTTGTGCCACGTGAGGTGATCGGGATCACCTCCATGACTCTGTGATCCGAGAGCCGGTAGTACATCATCAGTCTCCGACTCAGCCGCATATTCTTTGAAGAAATTCCGGAGCTCATCTCCCGCAAGAAGCTGGTGAATGGGTGAATGGGGTGAACGACGCACAGAGAGGAAGGTTGCGTCATCGCACCTTCTCACTGACTACGCGCGGCACGCTATGTACTAGAACTTGCTCAAACTTGTCTTGATCTATGCTTTGGTCACAGCTCTCAGATTCTGGCCAGCTCAACTGAATGCACCATCTTCCCAGTATGCTTTGGGTGCTACGCAGTATGGACGCTTCTCTCCGGCCGAGAAGGATTGCGCGTGGGGGGTCCAGTTCGACACGATCCGCGCTTTGACTCCCGTTGCCATCAAACTTCAGAAAATTGAGACACAGGGTTTTCAAGAAACCCTCTACACGGACTCGTTCTGAGGCGGCATGCTGATCAACGAGGACTAACATGCGCCTTGAGTTGCCGGTTCCTTGGTGGCTATCGTCGCTTTCTTTGACTTCATCAACCGCACAAACGATGAACTTCCTATCAAGCTGGGTAATCACGTTCATACGGGCGAGGTCATCCTTTTGGAGGCACCATGTATATGGTCTGTCGATGATGCAGGAGCCTTCGGCATGGAGTCTAGGTGTAGCACACGTTGGTGTAACAGGCTCGGAAGAAAGAGTGAGAATATTTGGAAGTCGCCGAGAGACCAAGGGGATTGGTTTTTCTCTAACAAAGTAAGCAGAATTATCCTTCCGTTATATTCATAAGTTTCCAGACGTTGACCTGCACACGTGATGCCCACCTTTAAAGCGTCAAAAATCCACGAGGGAGCTCCATCCTCTTGGTCGCCGGAGTCGGGTACAGCGATAGTTCTCCGTGTGGGGATAATAGCTTGTGCACCGCCCACGTCAAATTCCCGGCTTAACAAGGTGCAAGAATAAGACTGATCTATCCTCTTGTCGACTAAAAACGTGACGCCAGAGCTGGAGTCTGTCCTTACAACTCCATTTTCGTCATCCTCACCACCCTGAACGGGATGAGATAAGGACTAAAGACATTAGAAAACATGCTTTCACTGACGAGGTTGACGTATAACGATGGTATGTCAGCTCTTTCGCGGATGCTTGTCATGGTACCGTGCGTGTTGGATGCACTGGCCATACCGGATGTCTGTCGTGGATTTCCCACATCAGGTTTGTCTCCAAACGGCTCTTCACCAGTAATCACCCTCCGCCTTTTCTGTGGGGCGGGTTGGACGTCACTACTAAGGAACCCATGACGGACTAGAAACGTCTGAATGGCAGAGTCAAAGAAGGCGCTGATAGCGTCTTCGTTCTGAAATATCGGTTGGATGCGAAACATCTTTCGGCATTGGAATTGAGCAGGCTTACTGAAACATGGATCAATGACTTTCCAGGCTCCAAACAATTATCGATGTCTTTTGGTGGAACTGTAAGGCTTAGAACGTATATGGGCTTTCGGTCGAGTTTGCGGGAAGATTGCCTAGTATCTATAATGATATTGAGTCAATCGCTGATAACTCAATCAAGTATGTTCGCTCACATCGGGGAGAGTGGTCGGTGACATCAGGGCATGAAGCCTACATGCCAGCGGTCATTAAAGCAGTCCTGTTAAAGGTACCTGTACGCACGTTCTTCGAGAAGCTGCTATTAGAGAAGGCCTGGTCGATATTGCGGTGTAGGTGATGAGAAGGGGAAAGTGGGTGGCGGTTGATATCTGAGTGAGTAATTAGATATCAACGCGGATATCGAGCAGCAAATGCTGACATATATATTGGTAAGCCTGTTCATGGAATCTCAGTCGCGGGGGTGGGTGTATAGAAGAAAAGCTTTCCTTTGTACGTGAACCCCTAAGACTAATAAAGCCACCAATTTTCGCTGCACCTGACGACACGGCAACCTCATCCACTTCCTAAGCAAATGTAAAAAAGGCGTTCTCATCCTAGGAGAGAAACAGGCGCACATCGGCAAGAGCTTTACCGTTTACGTGACGAAAGGCAGACAGGATGGACGTTGACTAGCGCTTGTTTGGTGACGGAATATAGGAAGGTGAACGTTCACAGACCTTCGGTATATGTAGCACTCGATCAGTACGGGGTCCGATTTCTGGGAGTTGTCGTACGGTGTTGACGGTGAACGATACCCCAGGAAACGCCAATGCCAGGGTTTCTACATCTCGACAAATAGTCTCTATCGTCTTTGACGGTCGAAAATGAGAGTTGCGTCGAATCGGCAACTACGAAGACATGTCAGACGTCTTGCAATGCCTGCATGGCAGTTCGGCTTACATTGTGAAATATGTCACGAAGATATACAACCGTCCCCGAATGCTCCATTCGCCAACGTACGGCAGGTCCGTTGTAGAGACGGTGGCCACTCTTCCAGGTTATAAGAATACTACAGATGAAAACGATAAGGATGTATGCACCTTTGTGATGATAGACCATGTCTGCCGGGAGATGGGTGTCCGAGAGGAGATTTCCAGACATGAGACATCGGCTGCCGATGCCAGAGCTATGCAACTCGTCACGAAACATGTATGAGGGCAAAAAACATGTCCTTCACCTTCACCTCTGAACCCAAATGTATGTATTTCTTCCAGAGAGTCTAGGGTATGCGCTTTGGACGTATCTGGTTCGAATGTCAATCAAGATGATATTTGTATCTAATGAAGGAGAGACATACTATACCTCCCAGCTTCATAGCTTTCAGAAAGAGCATCTAGACCGCTTCTTGAGATCCCATTGCCGTCATCTTTGACCCAGCATTCCCATTCCTGACAGTCAACCCCTACGTCGATATGAGACGCAGAGGCGTCAAGGGAATTTTTGACAAGTTGAGACACGACTTGAGGGAGTGAAGTAAGAATATAAGTGGAGCGTAGTCTCGTACGGACTGGCTCGGAAAGAGGTTGTAAGGTTTCAGAGGTCATCCGACTCTACATCATATACAGAGAGTGAAAGGTGAGGCCTGTGAGGGTGAGACAGGCCCCTCTGCTCTTGACCGGCCCGGATCCGCTCATGCCACAAGTTCGAGTTCAACCTGCCTGGGCCATAAGCTTGCGCGGAAAACATGGTGCGAGACTCCGTGTGCTACTCGAACGATTTGCTCATTCAGATCCAGGTCGTCTGTCAATTTTTTCTTCGTGGTACATGCAAATTCGGTGACAATTGTCGTAATGAACACCCTCAGAACGGAGACCGTCGTTCAGCGTTTGGCGGTTAGTGATCTGTAGTGTTGCATTGCCTGGATCATTCAATCATTCTATAGGTTCAACGTGGACGCCTGCTAATGGGCAGAGGGCTATTCCGTACAGGCATGTGATGGCCTCGTCCCTATTATCAGGCTGGCTGACGCTGGTCTCACAGTCTCGAGACCATGACGAAAGATTTCGATTTCAAAGCAGACAAACCATCTTGGCCACTGTCATCATATGGACCCGCGAAGCACGAGAAAAATCTTTTGCCACCACTCGATGAATCGTCTGAAGAGCTTCGTTTTAAAGCGGTCACTGCTATCCGAAACGGAAATGTCAACGAATATGTGCGTACTCTCATTGCGTTCTACCAAACGGTTCCTTGATCATGTGAGAAAGCTTCAACATGAACAAAATGCCTTTGCAAATGCCGAGCAGGTTTTCATGAATGTGCGCAATGACATTAAGGGCGCTTTTGAAGCCGCGAAGAGACACAGTCTTGAAACAGACACGCCATCCGGTACAACAACTGCGGTTTCCGTTGGACAGCCCTCAGTTTTTGGCGTTCGGAGTTCTGGTTCAACGTCAGCATTTGGCCAGCAACAAGGAACTTCTGCCTTCGGATCACCCGCTTTTGGTGCCTCTGCCTTTGGCCAGACTCCTTCCCTCAGTCAGTCCTCCATAGCCAAGCCTACTTTCGGCGGCACAGCTACGAATAGTGGAGGGTTTTCTGCTTTTGCTGGTCCAGGGCCATCAGCATTCGCAACTGCCACGACCAATCCAACCACCTCTGTTGGATCGGTTTTCGGGCAGCCTGGATTTGGCAGTTCTGGTGGTGGGGCGCAACCAGGACAATCAATATTCGGCGCCCCCGACTCTACCTCCACAAATTCAGCCTTCGCGAGGCCCAGCCCCTTCGGCTCAACGTCAGGGTCCGGATTTGGGCAAACATCTGCTTTCAATGTTACTAGTAACGCATCCTCCGCCTTTGCGCAACCTCCACCCACTTCAGCTACAGCATTCGCCCAAACACCCACGGCAACCTCTACTTCGCCGACGGCATCGCCGTTCGGCCAGCCTACTCTAAATACCTCGACATTTGGCCAACCGACGTCGGTATTTGGCCAGCCTACCGCCGCTTCCCCTTTCAGTCAACCAAGCTCTGTCTTCGGTGTAGCACCGGCTCAACAATCAGCCTTTGGCCAAGCTGCGCCGCCAGTATCACAGGGCGGTCCCACGGGTCCCACCCATGCAATTTCTACTGCCCCCGATTTCGCAAATGTGAAGTCGACGTACAGGCCAGGTTTAGATCCGTACGACTCCTTACTACCCGCAAACTATTCTTCATTGCTGCCAGATAATGTGCGCGCAGCCTTCGCGGCCTCACAGTTCTCCTGGGATAACGTCCCTGATTGGATCCCACCCTCGGATATGCGATAGATTATCGTATCCGCACGGTCCAAGAGAATAATCCAGCGAGGGTCATTGCTTAGCTTCCACCTGATCATACACCCCGTCGGCTGTATGGTAATACCTAGGCTTGGATAATTTATTTACAAGATATATTACACCCTACGAAAAGGCGTAGACAGATCCATGTGCAGTGTAAGTTACGAGTTGTACGCCCAAATCCATGGCGATTTGGATGGGAGAAGTGATCTCGCTAAACCCTAACAGATCGCTCGTAACAAGTATACCATCAACGCCGAATGATACAGCCGCAATCAGGCAGGTAAAACGTGTCTAAACAGGCACCCGCGATTCGGAACTCGACATCATGCCTATGCTTCAAGTTCATGATCCGTCCGAACAATCCTGTGAGTTTCCGCTCCGGCTGATGTCGGCGCTTCTCGATCAACATCAGTGATACAATTAATGATCCGCCTGAGGACCCGCCGACTGTCATTGGCTGCAGTAAGGCGGTCATTACACGGTTTTCTTGTGTAAGGACTCGGCGTGCACAGAGCTGGAGCTGAACATGTTACATAAACTCAAGCCTGGAGCGCAAAAATCTGTAGTTTCCTCTGCTACGACCAAAAGGTCGTCGTCAATTTCTTCGAGGATCTCGGATTTTGATGTGAAGGCTAACAATAGTAGAATGTGTACTTTTTACTGCACTCTGATCATAGGTACTTCCTGGCCCGATGAAACGCTTCCCACGGGGAGACCTGAACGGCCTTGCAATGACCACTCCCAACGCCATGTTTGACCTTTTGTTCACCCACGTGTCCTGGATCCGATCCAGCACTGGGCCGGGATCATTCATGTAGGAAATCACTACGACTCTAATCCTCGGCCCAGAGAACCCTGGGACGTTCATCATGTAGAACTACGTGATGATCTAGCAGTGGATATTCCCACAGCATATGTCAACAGATCCTTCAAATTCAATCCAAATAACCTATAGCTTATGTACAATTATATCTAGGAAGCGTCTAGATTCGAGAAAACAGAGAGCAAAGCGAAATAACACATCACATAGCACTATGACCAAAACATCAAATCGAAGGGCTGGATGACCTAGTCGGACGCGTCTTGCTCTGGAAACACAGTAGCGTCATCATCACCGGCGGCATCATCGCCATTATCCATATCTCCTTCTGTCTGCTCCGGAAAGGGAGGCTGCCCTGGCAATCGCTGAAGAAAATGAATGGGTGGCCTTCCAAAGTCCTCTAAACTTACTCGGAAAATGAACTTGCAGACTAGAAAACCACCATCGTTTAACCCTGGTTCCATCCATGCCTGTGCAATGCAAGTGAATAAAGCACTACGAGTGGTGCACAAAACCTTACTTTCTCAACGACATATAGTCCATCATATCTGTATCTGTATCCATATTGGCCGTCAGCGCTGATGCAAAAAAATTCCAGCCGCACCCTTCTGAGGGAGCGTAAGGTGAATCCAGTTTGAAGCCACGAATAACTCGGACAGGTTTTCCCGTCTCCGACGATACCTACGTGGTGATCAGAGAACCGAATATAATCATGCCTGAAAACGTCACCTTTAACGCTCTGTTAGACGAATTTTCGAAGCTCTGATCGGAGCTCTGGGGTGCTGTTCGAAGCTGAAGGTAGCAAAATTGCCGTCAATATTTCAATTGCACCTCGTCGAAACAGTGGGGACACACATTCTTGGGGTTCGCTTTGGTTCCCTTAAGAGCTCGTCCACCTGGGGACCTTTTTAATAGGGATGTTCAGCAACAAAGTTAGGACTATACCAGATCCGGTGAAGGTGCTAGACTAGCGTCAGACAAGATGAGTTCACCTATACGATAAGCACCTACAAACACTCTCCCAAGTCTACGTCGTCTTCGTATCCCCCCGAGAGCGCGACGGAATAAGCTCCTTCAGGGGATCCAGATATTCCTGCAACCCACGGGCTGTAATACCGTCAGGTCATGATTCAATAGCAATGGAGTCGTTGCGTACGCATGAACAGCATCATTACTACAGTCTTCTCTGTCTGACAGTCAGTCCAGCACGAGAATAGCAGCATGTATTAAGCATACCGGCTCTCCCACCAAGTCCCGACTGGAATGCCTGGAATGTGGCCAAATGTCTTACTGTGTCACATGTTTTGTCAGCACGAATCCTCCCAAGTTACTGACTGCACCGATCGTACGGGTCATGTATTCGCTTTCCAGACCGCCGATTTGGATCCTTATCGTGATCCACGCCTATCTTCCTCACAACCAGACGGGGTAACTGTGTCTTTGACTCGGCTTGATAGTCAGGAGCCGTCTTCCCTACATTCCTCGAGCTGCGGCGGAGGCCGGTTTGTATAGTTTCCAATCGAGCTCGTTTAGTCGGACGAGATTCCTCCATTTCGCCATCAGGAACTAGTGGTACGCGCTTTTTTGGAGGGGCAGTCCGCTTTTGGGGGGTACTTTTGTGCCCTGGAGTTCTCTCCGCAATCTGCTTGACACTCGCATCTTCTTTGTTCATTCGGCCCTTTGCTTCAGCCAACGCCATCTTGAGTTTAGCAACATTCTCTTGACGTTTAATTTCCAGAGCAGTTGGCATCTTGACTCAGATACCAGAGGGGGGAAGGAGGTCCCAAAGAGAGAAATAGTGTGTTACAAGAACGCGAGCCTGGGTAAGTTACAGAACTACATACAAGTCACACATCACGTGGATGTGACGTTCGTGAATTCGGATCGATGATTTCTAGCCCTCTTCTTCCTCCATACCGTCTTCCTCCAATTCCACTATATCGTGCTTGGGTCCGCCATTTTTAATGAGGCTATTCACACTTACACGGATGTCGCTGTTAGCGACAACCTTCCTTGAATCGACGTCCCATCGAAGTTTGCTGTCGAAGAATCTTAATCTACTTGACTTGTTGTTACCGACAGTTTCGCCGTTGGCTCGATCATAGTAGCCGAAATGATTCATTTGTGGTACATCATACCACTCGTTTGACATGATGCTCATACGCTTCTTCTGTCTTGAACGTTGCAGCCGGCCCTGGCGACTCCGGCTGGCAGTGGAATCAGCAGAATCATACCGATGGGACTCGATGTCTTCAGATTCGTCAGAGTCAGGTTCACGTACATCCGCTTCCTGCATCAGATACACATAACGTGCGTTTTCTGTGGATGGATTAGCGCCGTCTGCTCTTGACAAGTATTAGTAGTTGAGTTGGTATCTTACGAGCAAGTTTTTCGTCTAACACATCCCTTGACAATGTTCCGTCATCTGTCATCAGCCCGAGATGCTGCCCGACGCTCTCGCGAGGAACATCGTGAAGGCCAACTGAGGGAGAAGCCTGTAGCTCTGAAAGCTGTTGTAAAGCCGCCTCTCTACCGTGACTGAGAAACAATGCAGAGCCCCAGGTTTCTAGCTCACCTCACTCTATCCAAGGACCCGTCCTTCAGGTTTGTATCCTCCATATTGTTCCCTCCAACTTCGAGTCTGTATCGAGGTCCAAACCAATCGAAAAATTCGTTCCATGGGAGATTGAGGTCGATGTCATTCTCAATCCCGAGAGCGCACGCAGTCTCGTATACCCACGTTCGCGAGGTATTCTTCACAGTGTATCCGCCGCCGCCAAGTAGTATGAATGGGATGTTCATGTCGCGAACAAATCGAACGCAATGAGCGTGGCCCTGCATGGTGACATTGAAACACCCTAATTTGTCACCCGCGAGAGAGTCGGCCCCACATTGAAGGACAATCACAGAAGGTTGGAACACGTCCACAGCACGGGCGACGACCTAAGACTAACAATTACTTCCGCTGACATTGCTGCATTGGATTGCTTACCGGCTCGTATATGCTTCTGAAGGAATCGTCATTAAGACCATCCTTCAGCGGAACGTTGATAGCATATCCCATCCCCTTTCCCCGCCCTCGGTCCTCCTGTGTCCCAGTTCCAGGGAAATACTCCCCAAATTTATGGAAGCTAACGGTCATGACACGGTCAGTTGTATAGAATGCTTCCTCGACACCGTCTCCGTGGTGACAGTCAATGTCAATGTATAACACCCCTCGTTCCATTATACGTTAGTTCCTCTGCTGTATCAGGGGTAACCCTAGCAAGGAAATGGATGTATTCATCGGTATGGAAGGATGACATGGTTTCAGGAGTTGCACGCTCTGCTCTCTATCCCTGTCTTCAAGAAATGGTGTGTAAAGAAAAAGCAACTTACCAGGATATCCATTTTATTTAACATGTCGTACGCGGTGAGTAGTTCATGGGTGATCCGCATACGGAGAGGCTTCATTGGGTGACCCAGGCCATACGAATACGATCCAACGTCGGCTACAGCAATGGTCAGGTCAGTATTTAAAAAGGGTAGTTAGAGACTGACGATCATAATAATAGGATACTCGGCGTCGAGGCATGTGTATGAGGTTCTGCGGCGAGTGGATGTGTTGAGGACGACTTCAACTAAAGTGCACTGGCACGAGGTGCATATGGCCCGGACCGGAGTAGGCCGGACCAGTGACGACTGCTTTTCATGTCAGGCTACACTCGTCCACTTTCACCACCAGTTCCTTCTTCTTCTCATGGTTGACGACTGGTCTCAGGCAATACAACATGATGTGATGCGAATATACCGTGCCAAGCGTGATGAAGCTCATCGTAGTGTCACACTCAAATACACCATCCTTGGTTTCATCTCCTCCGGAACGTATGGCCGAGTCTATAAAGCACAGAGCAAGGACGAGGATGGCCGACTCCATGCCATCAAGAAATTCAAACCCGACAAGGATGGTGATATAGCAACATACACTGGCATCAGCCAGAGCGCAATTCGTGAAATTGCGGTGGGTATATCTCGTTTGTCTCGCTGTCCGCTTTGAACACAACGTAATATAGCTCAACAGGGAGATATCCCATGAGAACATTGTCGCCCTTAAGGAAGTTATATTGGAAGATAAGTCCATCTATATGGTGTTTGAGTACGCGGAGCATGACTTCTTAGTGAGTCTTTTATTTGTCGGCCTTAAGATGGCTACTGATCTAAGCTCTAGCAAGTGATTCACCATTATTCACAGACTCTCCGTTCACACATACCTCATGACTTGCTTAAATCGCTCATTTACCAACTCCTAAATGGTCTTCTATATCTTCATGACTCTCATATACTGCATCGGGATCTCAAACCTGCTAATATACTCATCACTTCTACCGGGATAGTCAAAATCGGAGATCTTGGTCTCGCCCGTCTTACGTACCAACCTCTGCAACCACTTTTTGCGGGGGACAAAGTAGTGGTCACTATCTGGTACCGTTCACCGGAGCTTCTTATGGGATCCAAACACTATCATAAAGCAGTCGACTGCTGGGCTGTAGGCTGCGTTATGGCCGAGTTGGCTAGCCTTCGTCCCATTTTTAAGGGCGAAGAGGCAAAGCTTGACTCGAAGAAAAATGTGCCATTTCAGAAGGACCAGCTCCTCAAGGTCATCGAAGTACTTGGGAAACCCGATGGTAAGTGACACACTTCCCATTCCTACAAATATGTCAGTACATCTTCTCGGTACTGCAGAACGGGAATGGCCGGGAATGAAGAATACGCCTGAGTATCATAACGTCAAGCGATTGGATGAGTAAATCTTTCTCTGTTCCCCGGGAGTTTTAATTTTGAACGCTTTGGTTGATAGCGCCCCAAATCGTCTTGATGCCTGGTGCAAACAACGCTCTTTGCCACCTACCGCCGTTAATTTCCTTAGCAAGCTGTTTATCTATGACCCTGACAAGAGAATGAATGCCAGAGACGCCCTATCACATAGCTGGTTCCAGGAAGATCCACAACCCACGTATAAGTCCGTTTAGTTTGTTTCGCAATTTTGCATAGAAACTGAAAATCATCCCCCAGCGTGTTCCAACATCAGCTCAACACTCCCTCACAGCTTCCTCCTCAGCGTCGAATCACGCTAGATGAGGCTCCGTCCATGATGCCTGCTCAAGCCACGCATGCACAACACTTGCCCGCGCAATTTACGCAGCCACAACACTTGCAAGGGCAGACCCACGGAAGTGTGACAAGCTTTGCCAGCCTAAGTGTGGGCCATGGTGGTCATAATCGGAAAAAGGCTCGACTTGGTTAAAACCTGTGGGCAATGTAAATAAAGGATTCCGTGTTTTGGTTGTTGATTTGATAGAGTTCTGTACACTACGAGGACTCACTCTATGCATGTATTTCCTAGACGATACGATGGGCTGAAAGCGATGGTTTGAGGAGATCGGCCGGTCAAAGCTACCTGAGGACGAACTGAGGAACGATTACATGACTCGTCAGGCACTCGGTGGCACTACTGTATCTACTTGGCGGCCCGCGGATGTGAGAATAAATCGCGGACTGGGCGCCGCCGCCCACATCCTTTCAAGCCCGCGCATCATCGTTATTTGTGACCCTCAGACTTTCGTACCCGGGATGTTGGTCAAGTCACCGGATAGCTTCATGTTTACTGTCGGGAAACTGGGTGCGCCTCTCGTTATTACGTTGCGAACCTGATGGCTGGCTCAATTGTGAACATCTCCGTCACCCAAAATGTCGCGGAAGAATATAGAAGAGATCACGAATTCTGGGAGCTGCAGAGCAATATTTTCGAAGAGTTTGGTCAAAGGACACCAACGGCCCCACAAATCAACGTCGGTTCTCCATTTTTCCAATGAAGCACTACTAATCCAGTAACCACAGCTTCGTAATGTTACACAGACGTCGGTGACGCTGGAATGGCCGCCACTTGAACTAGAAACGGCTTCCCTGCGATCCCTTGATATATATAAGAATGGCCAACGCCTTGCAGCCATACCATCTCCTCTCCAGAACACCTCGACAAAGCTGTCAGGTCTCGATATCAATACCGACTACTCATTTCGTCTTGTCATGCGTACGACAGCTGGGATTTTCCAGTCAAATCTCATTCAAGTCCGGACTCACACCATGACCGACACATCTGGCATATCAGTCTGCTTTGGAAATGTTCAGGATTCTGTATTACTGGAGAATGCGAAGCTTGCATTGCAAGAGATGAACGCAAAGTGGAGTGATAAGATCCAGATTGACACAACCCACTTTGTTTGTACTACTCCCGCTGCTATACCAACGGGTGCGCAGACCTCTGGTAGTATATCTAGCGCTCCTGGAGTCGAGTATCAACGGGCACTACAGCTAAGTATACCGATTGTTCAGCCTCAGTGGATTCTGTCTTGCTATGCTGAGAAGAAGTGAGCTGCGCTTTCTTCATCGTAGCGAAAGTTTTTACTCATTGAGTCCGCAGAATGGTACCTATATCGGCATTCTATCTTGGCACTACTCAGTCCACTCCAATAAACTCTGCACCATTCACACGTCCACAGTCGATGTCGCAAGCATCACTCCCTCAGAGTGCCCAAGCGGCGAATCGTGCTTCAATGCCCGCGCCATCCAGGACGCCCATATCTCCTGCCCCTACGCCACCAAGCCATTCCGATTCTCCGTTGAAAGCGGTGCGCAAAACCTTTGAGTCAACACCAGAGGGGGGCGGGGGTGGGGATGAATCACCAGACGCGTCGTCGCAAATGAAAACAACGAGGACTAGAGGCCCGCCGCGGGTCAGACATGGGACCATGGACCGGGAGTTTAAGTTCCCGCCCCCCGCTGTGCCTCCTGAGTCAGATACGGCCTCGCATGGCCAACAAACTGCCAGTACTGGAGCAAGAGACACGTCACGTGCCCCCAACGACGCCGAGGAAGCTGGGTTGACCGCGGTCGATGTTGTCGCCCCATCAAG
>WNFO01005544.1_pt1 | contig 17485 bp, 23 predicted proteins | sample 5400251 | NCBI WGS metagenome assembly WNFO01 (sample SAMN13153354, study PRJNA577476) | soil metagenome | isolation source: 100 cm saprolite under Madrone tree | place: USA:California | collected 2016-06-14
GATACGCGTGGTGGTAGAACAAGGGCGTCGGGGTCACCAGGTGGCGACGGAGGAATGTCGCTGCGGCCGGCGGGGGAAGGGCCCATTGCACGTTTGGGGCTATCAAAAGCGTGTAAAAACGGGCCATGGGGAGAACGAAGTGAGTGCGGGATCGTGCTCGAAGAGGGGTGCGATTGTGCAGGAGGGAAAAGACCCTCTTGCTCGAGAATGCGTCTTTTCGCGGGGTTGAAAATGGAACGGGCAAGAGACGGGGATCTTGAGCGCTTAGAGCCTGTACGGGGGTTTGGCAGATTGACATCGTCGGAAAAGACGGGCTGTAGAAAGCGTTCGAGGGGAAGGTCGACGAGGACGGGTCGGGGCATATTGACGGCACTTGTCTGCCCGTGCAAATTGGCCGTCGGTGGCTCAAGACGCGACATGTCACACCATGTCACGTCACCTAAATGTCACGCCTGTATTCATTGCGACACATCCTCACTCTCCACTGGCATAACGACGTCAAATACTCCCGTCCCACATAGAATCGGACGCCCTAACACCAAATTTCCAGACGGCGTTTTCAGATCGTCAAAGTCACCGTACAGCGTCGCGTCGGTAAGGAATGCCCCAGTCGTCTCGAATGAAGCTTTCAATAGAGGCGAAGGGTGCACGTTAATTCCCTTGCGGTTGAACGGGTTGTAGCCACCCTCGAACGTCTTACACCATAGAAATTAGTAGGAGATTCGGACTAGCCATCACAGCACTCACCATATAGTCTGCAATCAATTCGAGGTGCCGGATATCGACGTCGATGTTGTAGACGCCGAATACACGGCTCATCTCCCACACAATAGTTGCACGAGCCATCTCCACGCCGTATGTCGTGAGGATAGCGTGGATATCGTTCGAGTAAATATCATCTTCCTCGATCAGGGGCCCTTCAGTCCCACACGCTGCCCCCCAAAGACCGCGGAAGTTGGAGCCGTTGGTGGTTATCTATGATGTTATTAATTAACGGCCGAAATCGCTAGTAGAGACATGGCGCTAACCTTTATCGATCCATCTTTGTTCGCCTCCTTAACTCGGAAACAATCGGTGATCCCTGGGATCTCTCGGACCACTGTCTTTCTACACGTGCGTTCCACAATGTCCACCACCATCAGTTTGGGAATATCAGGTTGAAACTGTGTCCGACTCAACGTCAATCCTATACAATGCGGGGCATACTCTACTCACCTCCAGTACGATGTTGCATCGAGATGAGCTAAAGTCAAATGATGTAGCATTTGGGAAGTTTTCAAGAAATCCCTGTTCCACCTGGCTTACGACTTCCTTGAGTTTAGTTTTCTTCCTATGTTTCTTCTCCGGCGCGTCATTTGCTGCTACTTCTGCGTCCAAAGCAGATGCAGTCTCCATCTCGTCGAGAGGTTCGATGTCACCCTCTGTCTCCTCGTCCTCATCCGACTCGTATGATGTCTGTTGATGCTTCTGTCGCTGACGCCTCTCCATGCTTGCGTCGCCCTCACCAACCTCGCTCTCGTTGTCGTCATCCCTCCTTGGCGCTGGTTCCTCGGCGTCGGCGTCCACGTCTTCCGCATGTCTAGCTGCACCTGAATCACCACCTTCGCCCTGGGGTATGACCCTCCCCTTTCCAATTTCGTCAGCCTGTCTCCTGAGTTCCGCGGCGAGCCTTCTTATCTCAAGCTGAATTTCGCGCTTCAGTATGAGCGAAAAGCGATTCCCAAACGCGTGGACTAGCTCCGTGGGGGACACATCGAATTCTAGGCGGTACTCCCGCTCGGGATAAAACATAATGTCAATCGTGAACTGCCTCCGGCGTGCCTGGTTATTGACAGTAAGCTGTTCTTCAACAGTTACCCTCTCGACAACCTGGGATACTGTGAGCCGTGACGCTCTGCGCGCGAATGCATCAGCGTGATCTTCGGAAATACCCTTGGCGACAGCTATGGTCATAGATGGCGTTTTAGGCTTTCTCGATGCCGTCATCACGATCTCGCGTAACCGTGGAATACCGAGAGTGACGTTGGCAGCGCCATGGCCTAGAACTCCCATCTCAGATGATAGCCTAAAATTTATCGGGATACGCACCAGCGAAATGGAAAGTATTTAACGTCATCTGCGTGGAGGGCTCGCCTACACTGCCGCAAGGTCAGCCAATGGGGTATTATTCAGGACTCAAATGCTCACCCCTGGCCAGCCAGTAAACCAACAGCCTCTCCTGGCTCCACTAGGCTACGCAGATACTTGAACATCATCATGAGGCGGAAGTCGTTCGTGCTGCGTAGAGCATGCCGCCGACGAATTGAGAGGCCATCATTTTTCGACTTTAGGAGATTGTCCGGGTTGCTTTTAATGTAATCGTTCAACCGTTCCGCGAACCTTTCGGACGTGCTACCTAGAAAGCGGGTAGGGTTGAAAAGTTCAAGCGGCGTGGCCATCGCGTCCCTTCTCGAAAGATCCTCTCCTGTTTTAATCTCTTTGGATGCCTTGAGAACGCTCTTGGTGTACTTCCGAGCTTGTTCATCATCCAACAGGCCCAAGGCGTTACGTGGTTGATATCGGTCGATGAGCGCTTTCATGTTCTGTGCCATAAATGTGAATTGGAATAGATGCTTTTGTTTTGTGACATCGAGCGCATCGCCGCCGTAGTGAAACTGGTACACCGAACCATCACTCCCGCGTACGGTATTATCGTAGTGAACGTGAATGCCCTCCAAATGTTTTATTAGTGAACGTTGCAAATAACCCGACCGAGATGTCTTCACGGCCGTGTCAATCAGGCCTTCGCGACCGGCCATGCAGTGAAAGAAAAATTCCTGGGGCTTGATACCAGTTAGGAAGCGGCTAGCCACATATCCACCAGCGATGGCCTTCGTTTCAAAGGCTTTGAAAGAGGGCAACGTCTTGCCACTGACCATCACCGGGACACGACGACCTTCTAGCTCCTGCTGGCCCAAGGCACATGAAATTTGCTGAGCATTGACTGCGCTACCCTTGGCGCCGGATTGTGTCATCGTCTGCATGTTATTGTGGGGGAATTTACGCAACAAGCCATAGGGCATGACTGCATCCGCAATGGATTTGGTGAGTTCCCTCAACCGTGACTTGACAGTCATGTCAAGCCCCGCCATCTTTTCGTCGTCACGAAGCACTTCACGAAGCAGTCTTGAAAGCATAGTAGGTTTCTCGTCATCAGGAATGTCGTTGAGTGATGGGAAATTCTCCATCGTTCCTTCTGTACCAAGATTTTCGCCGTTGCGAAGGAGCTCTGCTCGCTTTGCGTTGCCTTCGTCTGTGAGCGCTAGATCATCCATGCGGCAGGTGAAGGCCCTGAGCTGCAAAAACTTGGTGAATAACCGGCTCAGTATGCCAAGCAGCCTCCCCGCAACATCAGCACCGTACAGCTCGTAGACAGAGTGGACCAAGCCAAAGTCGCTGGCCCCAAATGCAGACTTGTCAAGGGTGCCGCAGAGGAGCTCTCCGTTCATGATTATGACTTGATCTTCAGAAGAGCCCTTCCCCCATGCCGCACCAGGGACTTTGGCCTTTGCATTGAGGTTGAGCCCTTCTGCGCTGCTGGGTGTAACATTCAACAAAACGGTGGAGATCTGTCCTTCGTTAGTAGCAGGAACCAAATATACGAAGAAAAAAAAACGCATTTACGATCTGCTTTCCCGTCCACAAAGGCTTTGGCTTCCATATTGTTGGTGGAAGCGTCCGTAGGCATCCGTCATCGTGAACGGAATATTCCTCGGGTTTAAGAGCACCATAGAGTAATTGGAAGTACTCTTCCCGGGTAAAGAACGTCTCCTGGTTGGTCATCCATACGCCAGCTACCACGTGGTCTTGGATGAGACCACGGAGGGGCTTCCCAGACGTTGGCACGAGATATTGATTGTCCGTGTTGGCTATAAACATAGCTTCCGCCCGCGCCGCTTGGTTTTCTTTCGATGTATTAGAAGAATATCGGTATCTCAATGACGCGTTGCTTACGGGGGAAATGAATGTTCATTTCTGTGGAAGTGTATCAGCCATGGGGTCGCGACTCAGTAAAATATGACAGACCATCACCATCAAAGTCGGCTGCGCGTTCATTAAGTGGTCAACACTTCAGACTTACCATTAGCAACAGAAAACTAACCATTATAAGAGTTGCTGTAGTAACAGTGTCAGTTTTTTATATAGTGATGGAAGTACGTTCAACAGACCAGTTGGCATAGTGCATGCGTATCGTCTTTTCTCCGTGCAACACACGCGCTCGATGCGCCATCATACTTGGTTTGTGCAATGTAGGTTGTCGGTTAAGAATGAGCACGTCTCCATCATGCAGATGTCGAAAGACCTTCTTATTGATGGCCGTAGTTCGCGTGGCGAACTGTCGTCGGTGTGCACGACTGCCTTCTTGCGGTGTGAGTAATTGGTTGGCAATAGCAGTTCTTTGCTCTACTGTCAGTTTATCCTACGCAATCAAGATTAGCACAGACCCCTCCAGTAGCATGTGATATACCAAGTAAATCTGATAACCGTCTTCGTGTTCGACTATCGTAGCCCCAGGATAAATCTTCGGCCCATTGATGACTAGTTGCCTCATTTCGTGGAAATTCGCGGGCGTCACAGGTTCTGGGAAAGTCAACTTCCTGGCAAAGACAGGAGGAACGCCGATTTCGTTTGGCTCGATGTTCACATCTGGCGAGATGACCGAACGAGCGGCATAATTAACACGTTTACCCTGAGGTAGGCATTAGGCAGGAACCATAGTAGAAGGGGTACGCACCATCATGTGCATACGGAAGAGGCCCTCTTTCTTCTCAAGAACTTGCTTGATACCAGGAGGAGGCAGTTTCCCGTTTCTTAACTTTGCTGTGTTCTTAGCGCTGTCCATGAAACTGTTTACATCAACCTGGAGCTGAACTAATGTCTCCAGCAGTGTACCCAGCAGTTTTCTCCGGGCATCGTCATCGGTTTTGGCCGTTTTCGCGGATGCCGCCTGCAATTCCGCATTGAGGTCACGTAGACGGTATGACGTCGTGAGCATTTTCGTAAGGAGTTCGTTGTGGGGATTCTCGAACAGCGTCTCACCCATCTTCGCAGGGGGTCGAAATCGGGTGGGAGAGACAGGCACAACGTCCATGAAAAACATGTCCGCGGACGCAACGGAGAGACCGTCGACAACAGGAGACAACGGACCGTGCCTACCGAAAATCAAAGAGCAGAGCGTTGCTTCATTGGCGAAGAGCAAGCGGAGGTGAGCCCTGCATTCTTCCGGTGCCAGGATTCGTTCCTTGCGACCCCGGGCGCTCTTTACACGACCATTGGCTGCCCTGGGAAGATGATCTTCTTCCTCGGATTGACCTCCGAACTCGTCTGAAACCATTGGATCATCCGCCTCTGACTCCGAAACCTCGGCATCCGACGAAACCGAAGGAAAGAGGCGAGACCTACGCGCCGCAGCGTCGATTTTGACACCTCTTGAGTAGTGAGGCCTTCAGGATTTGCTGAATGAGGTCCCTTCGCGCTTGATATACGAGGCTATGCTTGTAATTATCCCTGCTACCTGAGGCACGCAATAAGTTGAGCTGGACAAAGGCTTGCACACGCTTCTCGAATGCTTCCAAAGCCTCGGCATCATTTTCAGCATCCTTGCCCTTGGCCTTGGGTCGCATATGCAGGCTATCCAAAGCGGAGGCAGCGTCAAGCATTCCGTGGTCAAGGAGTCGCAGCTTAGCCACATATTTGACTAGCTTTAGGCCAAGCTAGATGTCAGACAGTGAGCCCAGAAGTAAAGAGTGACGCGTACCTCTGGTCTTGGTAGCTTGAAGTGATGGCAAAATAAACACGTTGTTCTTAGCAAATTATACATATGATTCATGAAGAGCGGATGAAAGACCGGTGCTGGCAGTTCGATATGACCAAAGTGACCGGGACAAGTGAAATACGTCTCTCTGCAAGTCACACAGCTGTACGGATATTAAAGAGACATTCACGGAGAGACACGGTGTGGATACTCACACGTCTTGTTTATATACGGGACCCAGAGCAGGGTCATATAAACCCCCCATGTTAGGCCTGTTCAAGTCATCAAGGAGAACGGGATTCGTGATTTGCTTGACAGAAATACGCCGAATATCTTCGGTAGTCAGGACAGAAAAAGATACGCTTTGAACTGTCGAAGGGATTGGCAGCGAGATATTCATGATGGAGAAACCTCGTATTCGACGCGACTCTATAATTTCCACCACTCGGCCCGCGTCGTGCCGGGTTTTCACAGGCTCCTTGTAGGCGGATTTCCCACGCCGGGCAGAGGAATACACATCTACACCCGCCTCAACAACCGGACACATTGGACTCCCACTGCAATTAGAGAACAATAACCATGTAACCAACCACCCTGCTAGCCAGGATGAGCAGGGCACTATTATGCTAGAATGCCTCACCGGCACACACCTGTGCCACCCTGCACCTGCCCCACCAGAGGTGAATGTGAATGGCTTCACCGGCCCCTCCCATAGCGTAACAGGAAGTGAGAAATAATCTGCAATATGGCCTAGCTGGTACCATTCACGCACGCGTCACTGTCTTACAATAAATTATACTCCCAAATGATATATCGAGTCGTAGCGATGAGTGGTCATGCGATGCCACTCCCCCGCCGTGAGAGTGTTCTGCCTCCAACCGTCTTCATCTTTTGCGCTTCCCCAACCAGCTCGCCGATGAGCTTATTGTACGTCTCCGAGTCTTGCTGCAGCGCATCCCTCGTTTCGAGCAGGTAGGTCAATAGTGCTGATGTATTCTCTGTCTGCGTCCGTAGCTCGGACAAATATGCTTCTAAGGACGCCAGCGGTAGTAGAGATAGTTGATCTACAACACGGTCAACATTGATATCCGTGAAGATCCCATGAAATATATACATACCTGGCTTTAACGCGAGAAGTTCCCCGATTCTCTGTTTATCTAGCTGCGGCTTGGGACCTAGACCCAGCTGCGTGACCGCTCCTTTTCGAGAACTTCCCGTTGGAGTACCGGCACCTTGAACAGGAGTCCCCGCCCTCGAATTATGCAGAGACGCGTGGCCATTGGGTGTTTGCGACCCGTTGCGAGAAACGGGTGGGGCTGACATGGGTCGCCCGCCAGAGATGTGCAATGCAGGTAAAGGCTTGCTACTCGCATGCGGAAGAACCTCGTCGAGGTTCACGGGGACGCCCAATGTGATCAAATGTTGTCTTCTGATACATGAGCGCGTCCAATTTGGGGGATGCAAAGACGGCGGTGATTTTTGGAACAGTGATTGGTAGAGAGCGCGACTGATGGTGGGAAGGGTGTGAGCTGCCGAGTCTGTGCATTGGAGGATGGGTATCACCTATCTGGAGTTACCAATACCTGGGCAAGACCACCTACTTCTCTCACATCTTCGTCAGTCAGAGCCTGACTCGTATCGTCGGCGTTCCACAGCGGTCCCAAGATTTCCTCGATTTGCGCCTCTAGCGTCTGCCGCGACGGATGTGGATCGAACTGAAGCGGTTCCCAATCCCGTGATGACGAGGAGCCTGCCGCCAATACGCCTGGCTCACTGAAGTAGCCGCCGTTCCCAGTATCCTCTGCGGTGCCCTCCGCCTGTCCAAATTCGCCGAAATCTCCGAATTCGTCATCGTCGTCGTCACCCCCCGAGACTCCTTTTTGTGTCCCAGAGCCGTCAAGGTCGTCAAACCGGTTGACGGTGAGCGATGACTGAGGGAAGGTCGCGTACTCTGGGGATGACAAGGAAACTATGTCTGATCTGGCGGTGGCCCATATTGATGTGCCAAAATCTTCATCCATGGCGTAGCCGGGTCAGAGGCCAGTGATACAAAGTATGCGAGACAGTACTTATGAAACCAAGTCACGAAATTGTGTCAGCCGTTGCGTTGGAAAACAACTTGAGATAATCATTGTCGGAACACTCGGCCTAGGACCCCGGACATTCTACGTAGCAAAGTTCGACCTAATCGTGATTATACGTATCAAATCAAAAACAAAAAAGCAACCATAGCACAAGAACTAAATATACAGTAGGGAGATCGTTATCATAATATCATGATACGGTTTGTTTTAGTGCCTCTATTTCTGAGAAAAGTAGATCAGATCCCCATCGGTACTTGCTGGACGGTAGGCGCCCCGCCATTCATTCCAGGCTGAATTACGAGTGAGTGACCAGCTTGTTGCTGGACGACGTTACCAGGATAAGTCGTTGGGTACTGTGCGTATGAACCACTGGTAGGGTATGAACCACCGGTAGGGTATTCACGATGTCCATATCGCGACGAATATGAGGCGTAGCCGACCCCAGGGTAACCGGGTGCTTGCCCAAACCATGGCAGCTCTCTTACGTCTTCTCTCCAGATATCGTACCGGCCCATGGCCACAGAGCTCGAGGCAAGAGCGATGACAAAAATCAAGTACAAAGTCACTGTGATATACCAAGAGTGAGGAGGGGTATAGATGGGAGAGAGAAAACGTACGCAAGCAGAATGTAGCCCAAGAGAATGCTTCAATGACCTTTGACAGGTCACAATACGCGCGAGCGGATACTGAATGGGACAAATCAATGACAAACACATGAATTCTAGGGAGGGACTAACTAGTGCCATGCTTCGTGCTTGTCCTGGCGTTCCCCAGAGTGTCACATTGTGTGCTACCGAGGGAGTCGCTATACTCGCGGTAAGCCAAATACTGAGGAAGAAAAAGCAAGAAAACATACGAAGACCACGCTGCCAATGCTGATACCAGTGTCAATTGTCAACCGATTGATTGAGAGATTGGAAAGACTTACTGAGCCAAAGGATGTCTGAAACAAACAAGAAAAACGCATCTAAACGCGGGGTTGAGGAGTACAAGCTAACGGCAGAGAAACCGTCCAGATGAATGTGAAATTGTTAGTTTCCAACGAATGGACGCACACCAATCCGAATACGAGTAGAGTATACGATGGAGGTACCAAAGAAAATATCGAGTAATCATCTAAGTGATCGACATTAATTGGCGATAGATTTCTGCTGAACAGCCCACGTACGATGCAGATGAGGTAGGAATATCGCCGCAAGGTAAGCGGTAATCCCCAAAACTGCTGCAGATAGTAAGATGACGGCGACTAGCGCGAATGAGCATCAGATGTCTTGGGCAAGGGGTTGCGCCTACGGTATCCGTAGAACCTTAAATTGCTGAACAAGACGGTCATTGCAGTACTGATTCAAGCAAATAATGAGGGAATGTCGTGCGAACGTGAGAGGGAGACGAAGATGCGGAGCGAAAGCAAGAGTGGATCGGCAACGTGTTGGCTAAAATCGCTTAAAAAGGTGGGGTTCATTCAATATTACAGTACCCTCACACGTGGAGTCCACGAAAGAGGGAACCGGCGTCCGACATACGAAGCATCGAGAAGGATACTGCCAGCGCAAAGTCACAAATAGGCAAGTTGGCGGCGGTCCGAGTCAATGCCTTATCCATCAGAATGTTTACTTCCGCTCCCGTTTCAAGTTCTCGGTCTCAGGCGAGGCGATGGATAAAGATTATGTAATACGAACATGTGCAGGCAAGCTGCTCTCGCGCCAAGCCTAACTCATGGCCTTCGCCCGTTCCATTGCTGCGCTCGTCAGATCCCGTCTGATTTCCCCCCCATCAGAACGCGTTTTTCCTCCTATTCTAGCCACCTCCTTTCTGAGGAGATATTCCACAGAGCTCACCTCGGAACAACGGCCGACAGATGTCAATGCTGCGTTGTCACGGACTTCCACCCTCTTTAAGACATACAAACCGATAACACCGGGCATCCGCCACCTTCGCCGCCCTCTTAACCCACATTTATACAAGGGTAGACCTTTACGCCTACTCACCGTCGCACAACGGAAGAAGGGGGGTCGAAATTCCAAGGGTCGCATTACTGTTCGTTCTCGAGGTGGTGGCCACAGAAGACGCATTCGTCTCGTGGATTTTATGCGCACTGAGCCCGGCCCACATGACGTCGTTCGGATTGAATACGATCCCAATCGTTCTGCTCACATCGCTCTTATAAAAAACCGGGACCCCAACGTCGAAGGCGCAAAGAGGTGGAGCTACATCCTGGCTTGCGAAGGCCTACGTGCAGGACATGCGGTGGAAAGCTTTAGACAGGGTATCCCTGATGGACTTGTTGACGGATTTGTTGACTCGAAAAAGATTCGGGGTAAGGCGGTAGTGGTGGGCGGTGATGACTCTGCAGCCGCGAACGCGTCCCTCGCTGTTGGCCTTCTGCGCGCTCGAACCGTCAAACCGGGGAACGTTCTCCCTCTCCGTCTAATACCAACTGGTACCATCATCCACTGTATCGCGCTCAAACCGGATGGCCGCGGCATCCTTGTTCGCTCAGCGGGCGCGTTCGGCCAGGTCATCATCCATGAGGATAATGGGAGGTACAGCCACGTACGACTACAAAGCGGAGAAGTGCGAAGAGTACTACAGGATTCTGTCGCGACGATTGGGAAGGTCAGCAACCCGCTTTGGAAGGGAAGGATCTTGGGCAAGGCGGGGCGTGCACGATGGCTTGGTCGAAGACCTCACGTGCGTGGTGTGGCTATGAATTCGTATGTCACTTGTGCTACCAGACCGTGCGCGTACTCATAAAATTTTACAGTGTCGATCACCCCCACGGAGGTGGTCGTGGCAAGTCAAAATCCAACAAGCATCCCCGATCTATTTGGGGGTGGCAAACAAAAGGCAAGCGAACACGTAAACCTGGCCCTAAGGGCCCTAAGGGTAGCAATATGATGGTCATTCGCGAGCGTCCGAGGGGAGTAGAGAGGAGAGCGCGTTGAAGGATGGCGTCGGCCCGGTTGAGTTCGAGATAGACTATCCCGTACACTACAAGTCATGTCCGCTTCCGGCTCTGTTCATCCCCTCAAAACATTTTTACATCTCCAACTTGCCTCGGACAATGCGGCTGTCCTGAATTTACCTTATGTGATTCGGTTCTTATCTGCTCAACATCTCCTACCTTCCCCGCACCTTCAAAAATGGACGACGCGTATTAACGCCTTGATCCACTCGAAAGAACCCGGTGCATGCTGGGCCGGTCTTATTATCGCGTGCCAAACGTCCTTATTGTCGCGACAAGTGATGCTAGAGAGCGCTAGGAGTTGGGTCAGCGCTGCTTTGCCTCTATTCTCCGTTCGTGTGTCTACCCATACTCTCTTTCCCTGGTCTGACTATGCGAAGAAACAAGTACCTTTGCCAACTCTGAAAGCTGCCACGCGACTTCTCACACATATTTTCTCGGTTGCACGCGATACGCCGGAGTTCCAGAGGCAAATCGCATCCCCAAATGTTCCCAAGTTTAGCCTCGCACTAATTGCCCTTGCCGAGGACCACCCAAGCCATGAATTGAAGGTCAGCCATCACAAGCTCGTTTTCTATAGTGGCTTACGACATCTTCAGCTACTCGCCATTGATGCGCTGTCTGTATTGGTACCTTTGTATCCTACTCTTTACAAAGCTCTCTTCGGACAACTCTCTGCGTTCTGTCTTCGCCAATTCAATTGCTCGGCGGGACAGCCAATGGACGCTTCAGTAATTCAAGCTACATCCCGATTGTATGCAGTTTTTGCTGTTACCGGGGGGAAGGTCGGCGCGGCCAGCTTATGGAGGAAATCTGTGGAGGAGATTTTGTCCATCGGCTGGGCATCGTTTCACGCTCTTAGGACTACGTTTCCCAATGACGGTATGATCAGTTATAAAGCACCTAGACCATGCACTGAAACATTGTTAAGCCAATATGGCCCCTCCCAGACAGCCCCAGCCTAACTTGGAAGATGCGATAGTGACCGTGCCGTTGAACCTTGACCGTCTGCGATGCGCCGTTCTCGCGCTCTGCGATCTTCTAACGTATGTGTGCGTCTTTTTCAATTCGATCGAACCGTTAGCTCAGTGCACATCAGTTCACCTACTGCCAGAGCCGTCCAACTGCCATTGGGCGCTCTGGTAAGTTTTAGTCAGGCATTATTGAGCTGTACGTGCGGTAATGACAAGGTTCGCAGATCATCCATGGCCTGGCCCCGGCCATTACGTGTCTGACCAATGGCTTTACAGGAAGACAGACGCGTTGAACCTTCTGTTCGCGCGATGGAAGAGGCGGCTGTCCCAGAGATCTGCGTTCTTGGCAGCAACCTACTTTCTCGACTTGCCGCTTGGTACGTTGGAGCGATCTCACCCGCTTGCTGCTCCCTCACCCGGTGGCTCCCTGTAGCACCGAACGTCACTTTACGCCGCACGTAGGGCAATTCACACACATTATTTTGTTTCATCTTGAGCTTGCTCCTCCACCGTAAGTGCAACGCACTTTGCGTCAAATCGGGATGTTCATCTTGACTCCTTCAGGAACCGACTTGCGGAATTTTTACGAGCCCTGGTCTCACTACTGACGAATGTTCACACAATACACTTCCCCTTGGTTTTGAATCGAATCGCAAAGGTCCTTTTATCCATTCTCTCGGTCCTCTTGCCGACCCAATCCGATATACGAACTGGCCCTGTATCAGGCACAAGTAACAAGAGCCGGAAGGGCAGAAAACGAGTACATGAATATGAAGGAGATGAAATATTCAAAATCACAACCAATGCAATATGCTCGAACCCAACGCACGACGCTATGATATTAACCACTCTAGACGGTAAGTCATTAACCCCTCGACCCTCTGTAAACACCCTTTGACAAGACCCACCGCCAATCTAGCCCTCCGACTGATTCTTCCCAATCCGTGTCTGCCACCAGCAACGTATTCGCTCATTAGTCGAATGTTACTTGGTCTTAACATTTGGCTGCCTTCTTTGGATCCCGCCCGACTTTCAGGCGATCTGTCGCTCCACGCTCAAATTTTGCGCAGGATTCAAGGCGCATGCATGGATCTCAGTGCTGACACTCGATGCACAATGGGCAAAAACTTGGGCTTGATCATGTATGGACTTTTGGAACCAATCGACAACCCCGTGAGTTACGTACAAATATATGGGGTACAATTATACTCACACATGTTTCCCAAAGGACACACCTTCCACGTCCACTCTTAGACAACTCGATGGACTTCTTCATCCCCGTGTTCCGTCACTTGCGCGGGCTCCTCACGTCGAGTCGCTATTTTTATCCCGCACAGAGGAGTGTGTCGAGGAGCAGAAAATCCGTGAGAGTCTCCACCTGAGCGTCGTCCTACCATCTGGTGAAACTAGGGGCGCAGTCAATCCGCCATCAATAACAACAACAGCGCCAGCTGCTTCATCCGTTCATCAAAACCTCGAATCGCTGACTAACATTGACGAGCCCAAGACGCCCGCACCAGCTCCCTTGCAACAGGCACCTACATCATCTGATATTGGACCTGCTCGCATGCCCTCACACATGCTCAATGTTTCGCCTACCGCGCAAATTTCGGGAACGGGCCGTTTGAATTCGAATGACGCATTGTGCTTGACACAGGCAAACGAAGTCCTTTCACCATCAATGAGCGGAGTTGTTACTGCGACCGAAGGGTCGCACTTAGGTACGATGCTGGAAGTTACCAATGCAGTGCAGGACGACGACGACGACGACGAGATGCCAAGCATTGACATGGGATCTGACTCGGATTGAGTTATTAATTATGTATATGCCGTACAAATATAAACGCTCTGCTCTGCAGCAGTTGATACTGTAAGTAATGAGTTCAAGTTGGCGGTTAAGTACGATGTGAGATGTCAAGCTGGACAACGCGGAGACTAGACAGAGTTAAGTGCGAATCCGTTTACGATCGAGCCCTTTGGAATCGACTTCTGTCATGTCATCATCTGACTCGTTGCTCGTCGTGTTACATTCCGGCGTTAAGGTCGTTAACTGCGGATCATTACAATTGGAGCACCATGGCGGGGTATTGTATTAGTCGACAATCTGAGTTAGTGGGTCATTAAGAGTGTGTGTTTGACGGACCCTACGGATAAACGCTTGCGCGACAACTCCTTCTGGATCGAGCGCACGAGCGCGTTCGAAGTGTTGCTGCGCTTCCCGCAGCAGGGTCTGCTCTGAAGCGTCAACGATTTTCCCAGGACCTATTTCCGCAATGAGCTAAATTTTCGACAATTTTATGCATTTGGGGAGGGGTGGGGCTGCGTGCCTTGAGCATCATCACGGCTTGAGTTGGCATCATCCGTGGGCAATGCTAGCCGTAAACAGAGGAGGCCTGCATATGTATGCAACGCGGAGTTGTCTTGACATGGAGGCGACGGGAGGTAGCTATTTTATTTTATTGCTGGAGGTTGGTGTCGTATGAGGAAGGAAGAAAAAACGATGATTCGCACAGCTCGAATTCGTCGAGGGCGTCACGCTCTCGTCCTGCCATCGCCAATGACAATACCAGCTCCTGCAGGAGCGATTCACGCTGCCGATGGAAAAAAAAAAGGAGGGTGAGTAGACCGGAGATATTACGACCGAAGGTGAGCGGTAAAAGAAAGAAAGAAAGAAAGTGCGGACCGCTTCTGGATGCCGGAGCATCATGACTCGGAGGAATTCGATGTGTCTCGGCGTCCCGAGGGTATCGTGGCCTCGCGGTTGGCCGGGGTGGTGGTCGTGGTCGTGGTCGGCGGCGGCGAGGATGAGGAGGCCAAATTTCCAAATGGCGGCGGATTCGATATCGTCGCATCGGGAGAGGAGAGCGAATGTCCTTTGGGCGAGAAGGAGATCACCGCGTTGTATTGACAGATGCAATATATCACAGAGGCGCCGAAGATGGACTCTGCGGGCGGACGCGGACGAAGAGCCCCTCCGATCGGGCGAGGCGAATAAAAATGGAGTCGCGGTGGGCATAATAATGGGACAGAGTGATCTGCAGTCGGTTGACGTAACGCATTACGGCATATGGTATGTTTCTAATTATCGATCGCGAACTTCAAAACTGTATACAACAGATAGTCCCTCGTGGAGCGCCAGCGAAGACGGGGTATACTCCACAGCGGTGTGACACTAATCATCATCACTCTCATCATCCGACTCTTCTTTTATAGGTTCGGGCTCCACAGGCTTGAGTGGGACGATGCGAGTGCGGAGAATCTGATCGCGGAGTGCGCCAAAGTACCGTGGCGTTTCGAAGCTCCAGGCTAAGTTGCCAGAAGGCCAATACTGGCACGCGTCGATGTAGCGCTTGACGTCGATGTCGACTTCAGGCCCGAACGATCGCAAGGAACCCTTTGCGGATAAAAAGTCGTCCATAAGTTGTTTATAGTGTCCTCCAACAAAACCGCACGCCGCCTGGATGTCCATCTTTTGCGTCTTCATCAACACGGTCATGAAGTTATTGCCCTCCAATCCCCTGCTGAGTTCCATGTTGTAGGAATACAGGTCCTGGAGTCGAGTAAACAACCCAGCTTCCAGCCCACGGTCACTTACCGAAAAATACTCACATTTGCCCAGCAAACCATGTCCACGGCGCTGAAATAGATCTTTTCAAAGATCGGGTCTGCAAAAACTTCTTCTGGAAGATCTATGTCCAGGATGTACGGAATCACGCCAAAGCAAACGCGAACGGCGCTATTCTCGCGGCGAAGATGGACGTAATCCTCGAGTTCGAGAACCTCCCCACGGTCGCGTAATCTGGCCTCTTGGATGACGGAATCGATATACTCATCGCAATGGTCGAGAAAACGACGGAACATGTTTGGTTTGATAGTCGTTATAAGACGCGCGCGGACACTTCGGGGCTACAATCAGATACTATATTCAGACGATCAGACAATAATTGACTTACTCTGCGGTCATTCGCGCAAGCTTCGACCCGTCAGACCAGGTAGGGTCTCGCATGGCTTGTAAAAAAGTCTCGCCGGTCTGACGAGCATCACTGTGGCACTGCTCGTCGCTGAGCTCATCAATGACGAACAGTAAGTTGACGAGATCGCAGCAAGTACGAAACTCTTCGTAGCCGGCATATGGGTAACAGTGCGAACACAACAGCTCACTCTGGCCCTGTAGGAAGAATGCGCGGCGACGATCAGTAAAAACTGCATAGCTATCGACCCATCGTCTGGATTCTATAGCACCACGCTTCCAAAACGGGTTCGTGCCATTGTGAAATGCGCTCGAGAGGGAGAAAAGGTCGGGAAGAACGAAATGAGACGAGGACTGTGTCATAGCGATAGCTCCAGTAACGCAATAGAACAAGTAACAAAGAGTAGAGGGACGCCTCAGGGCCTTTGGGGTTCTGTTGAGGTGTGAAGCTATCGATGCTGTCCGCTATTTATGCTCCTGTGATGTGGAGTTTTTCAAATACGGGCTCAGAAGCGCATCCCAATAAGACGTGATAAACCAGACATTAGGCCAGGACATAAAAGACACCAAGGAGTATCGGCAGCGATGAGAGGCGCATTGGATCTCAGGCACCCACAAAGCCACAATACGTTATGAGCCGTACTTCCGAACTGCACCGTGGTGACGGGCGAGTATTGAAATTTGAAAGGGCAGTGGCTGGACCAATTGAGTTGCTGTGTGCCAGATCGGACGAGTATGCAAGGATGGTGCTACGACAAAAATATTGAGTGTGTCCGTGGATACGCATCCGTCACCTCATTTATTGTTGGGGCCTGTCAGAAGGCTGGTCTGCGGTTGACTAACGAGCCCAGGAAAGGATATTTTCTCTCTTTAAGCAGCTGGCTGTATGCCGTCCGTAGATAAATCTGTTGGTGGCTGAAAACAGGCGCAAAATAAGCGCTGAACCACCTGAACCGACAGCCGATAAATTAAAATAAATCACCTGGTGTCATCCGATAGCCATATGTTTTTGGCGTAAAATTCGTCTTTTCCTGTTTTTCATAGGTGCAAAAGTGCATAAGAATTATAAGATCTGCGACGGGAGGTCCAACGTTACACAAGAAATTTAGGTTTCCGTTGTATCATGGACTCGGAGTATGCACCGGATAAACCCACCAGTCGTGACTGGGGAAACCGCACATGAACGGATCCACGGTCGAGAAAGGGAATGCAAGAACATGATCCAGGCGCAATGCATAGCACGCCTTTTCCCCTCCTACAAGCTTTCAAATAAAGTTGTTCTTTCCCCGGGTATTGAACCTGTTGAGATGCGGGTCTATAGACTTTCCTCTCCCCAATCCACTTTGTTCACACACTAAGAGCACCACACCGCTTCGTTCACACACGTAAAAGCACCCGGAGTGGGCCACTTCACACACCCAAGAGCAACCATTGAAATGAGTGGTTACAACTGTATGCGCAAATCACGTGCCGACCTGCCGTTGATTGATTTCGCCGTCATCGCCATCACCTCCGTTCCAGCCTCAGACCTCTTTCAACATGGTACGGTGCGCCTAATGGGCAATATTACTCTTTCTAAACACTGCTTCTAGACAACTCAAATATCTGCGGTGGCTTCGGAGTTACGTGATACGACAAAAGTAGAGCGCATAGGTATTATTCTACTCATTTCTTAGTAACGATCTCGCGGTTACCGAC
>WNFO01009979.1_pt1 | contig 17483 bp, 17 predicted proteins | sample 5400251 | NCBI WGS metagenome assembly WNFO01 (sample SAMN13153354, study PRJNA577476) | soil metagenome | isolation source: 100 cm saprolite under Madrone tree | place: USA:California | collected 2016-06-14
CGATCCCCGGCGCCACCCAGCGGCGGGGGCCGGCAAATGGAACCGGCGATGCGCGCTCGCTCCACATGGGGTCGGTGAGAATGTTGAGACCGTTGAGTTGGATGAGCAGGCTCGAGTGTCCAACCCATGTCACCGTCAGTTGTGAGAGCGTAGCGCGCGGCGTGACGAACGCCGGCCGGACGCGCGCAAACACGGATGGATCGGGATCTTTGGGACGGGGTCGAGTCGTGCGATGCACCAGCATCCACTTGAGGAGACTGCCGAACCCTGGTACGGCGTGATCAACCCACGGATTGCGAAAGCCGCCGCCGGGGCGGTGATGTGGCGCGACGGCCGGAGGAGTCACGGCGCGCAATATACCCGCGCCGTGACTCGTCGCTTACGGCGTACTGTCGGGAGCTACGTGGATGACGAGGGTGTCGGCCAACGCTCCGCTCGTGGCAACGATGCGACCCGTTCCCACTGCTTTGGATGTCACTCGCGAGACGTGTGTGCTGTCCACATATGTGACGAGTCCGAGCACGGTCGTGTCCAAGTTCTGCCAGACCACCGCCGCACTGGTATCCTGCTGATGTTGCGGGGTGATAACGAAGGCTTCGAGCCGATTCGTGTGATTCGTTAACATCGAGCTCGCGCCCTGAATCAGGACATCACCGCGGAAGACCGAGAGTGTGACGTTATGCGTGGTTTCGAAGCCCTTGTTCACAGCGACGTTGGAATCGAGCGCCGAACCGAAGTTGCTTCCGGAGGGTGGCTCTACGCCGACGATGTAGGTGCCGGGCAAGAGATACGCGAGACGATAGTGGCCGGCCGCATCCGTCTTCCCGGTCGAAAGGATGTACCAGTTGCTCGGGCCACCGCCCCAGGCGCTGACCGTCGCGTCCGCGACCGGGCCCGCGGGTCCCGCGCTGGTGTCGTGCCTGACCGCGCCCGCGATACTGCCCGTCGCCGCTCGGTTGACCGCGCGAATCGACGCGAAGAAATCGAATGCCCCGTCACCCAGCTGGTTGTAGACGAAGCTGCGTCCCACGTCGAAGTCGATGACAATGACGGCCCCGGTATCCGGAATGTCGATCGGGGCCTCGACAAACACGCCATACGACTCTTGACCGGCGCCGTTCCAGCGCACCACCGCCTCCGATCCGTTCTTGAAGCGAATGCCCGCCGAGGAGTCGACGTTGATGGTGACGAGCACCGCTTTGTATTGATCGGCAGTGACTTGACCGGTGCCCAGCGAGTCGGTGAGCCCTTGCTGCAGCGTCAGCAGATCGACTTGGCGATGTGGCGCCGCAACTGTTACCCAGTGCATGCTGTCGGCCGAGGTCCCGGTGTCCGGGTGCGTCGAAACGGCGATGTTGACGATGTAGACCTGCACGCTTCGCACCGAATCGAACGGGAACGGATCGTCCGTGAGGAGGACCTTCGCCATTGGCTTGCCACTATTAGGTACGACGGTGGTGACATCATCCTTGTAGCACGCAACGGCAATCGCAGCGGCGGCAAGCAGGGCGAGGCTCAGTCTCGGCATCGTCAATCTCCTCCTGAGGGTGTTGCGCTGACGGCGCTGTTGCATTGAATACCCGGGTAGCCGCGCGCGGCGTCACACGGCCGCGCACGCTTTCTCTTGTGACGTGGCGACTTACGCGATGGGTATACACAAAGTGGAACCAAGCGACGCAGAGCTGGTGCGCCGGGTCCGGGCCGGCGACACCGGGGCGTACGGCGCGCTGGTTTCCCGCTATCGCAATCGCCTGGGACGTTACGCCGTCCATATGATCGGCGATCGTGAAGACGCGGAGGAAGCGCTGCAAGACAGCTTCGTGCGTGCCTACCGTTCCCTGGCGCGTTGCGACGATCCGTCACGCTTCGGCGCCTGGCTGTACGGAATCCTGGTGAATCGCTGCCGCACGACGGGAGCGCGCGCCGCGCGTCGCCGCCGGATGTTCGTGCGCGACGCTCAAGCTCTGGACGGGGCAGCGCATGCCGACCGGGCCGACCGCCTGGACTGGACCGACGCAGTGGACCGGGCGCTCGCGCGCCTCGCGCCCGACTACCGCGAAGCGTTTCTCCTCAAGCACGTCGAAGATCTCGAGTACGAGGAGATCGCCGAGCTGACGGGGGCCGGGGTGTCGGCCCTGAAGATGCGTGTGAAGCGCGCGCGCGAACAGCTGCAGAAGTATCTCAGAGAGGCAGAGCATGTTTGAACGAGAAGATGAGACCGTCGAACGCGTGATTCAGCACTTGCGCCGCCCCGTGGCAATAGACCCGGGGCTGGACGCGCGTGTGATGCGAGAGGTCGCCCAGGTACCACGCGAGGGGCGGCGCGGCAGGCCGCTCTGGCCGCTCCTCGCCGCCGCGGCCGTCGTCGCAACGGTTCTCGTTGCGCGACCCTGGAATCGCACCGCGGCGAGCAACGCGGATACTCTGCAATTCGTGTTGGTTGCTCCCCAGGCCGCGTCCGTGGCGCTGGTCGGAGACTTCAATGATTGGGACCCCGCTCGCTCGCCTATGCAAACCGCGCACGGAGCGGGGATCTGGGCAACGGTCATTCGGCTGGCGCCGGGACGCTATCGTTACGCGTTTCTCGTGAACGGCGTCGAATGGCGCGCCGATCCCAACGCGCCGGCGGCAAGAGACGATGAGTTCGGAACGCCGAGCTCGGTGATCACGGTCGGAGGGAGAGGATCATGATTCTCGCCGCGCTGCTTCTCGTCACGCAGGTTGCTGTTCAGGATCCACGACTCGACCGGCTCGATCCCGATACGCGGTCGGCCGTCGCTGCCGTCGTGGACTCGGCGCGGGTTGCTAGGCTCCCCATCGAGCCGATCATCCAGCGTGCGTTGGAAGGCGCGACCAAGGGCGCGCCTTCCACCAGGATTGTGGCGGCGGTCCGGAAGCTCGCCGTCGACCTCGGTACCGCACGAACGGCGCTGGGAACGAGCGCTGCGGAAGCGGAGCTCGAGGCCGCCGTTGCGGCCTTGCGCGCCGGTGCGACCCCGGAAGTCATCGCCCATCTCCGCGACACGCGCCGTCCGCCACTCACGATGGCGCTCTCCGTGCTCGCAGACCTGGTCGCGAGCGGGGTCCCCGCCGACAGCGCCGCAGCCGCGGTCCTCGCGCTCGCGCCGAAGGCACGTGACGCCGATCTGGTCGAGTTCCGCCGTGCCGTCGAGCGCGACATTGCACTTGGCGCACCGCCGGGCGCCGCCACGTCCGTGCGCCTCAACGCTGGCGCTCTCGACATCCCCCCCGGCCCCTCCAGCAACCCCGGCACGCCGACCCGCCGCAGCCGGCCGTAGTTCATCATTTCCGTGCGGGCACTCGCACTGATCGGCTTCGCGTGCGGGGTCAGCGTTCACGTGTTGTGCGCGCAAGTCACGGCCAATGTCGAGGCGGGCGTCTCCGACGTCGAGTACGACGGCTTTTTGCCGTCCGCGGCGGCATCCGTTTCACCCGCGGTGCGTTGGGAGCATCCGCGAGGCCGCGGCTTCGTGAGCGCGCGCGGCACCTACCTGCGATTTGAAAGCGGGCGCCGCAGTCTCGACGGCGCGGCCAATGTTTCATGGTTTGCCCCGCTCGCGCGCCACTGGCGTGGCGAGCTCGGCGGCACCGCCGGTGCGAGCGACTACGCCAACATCGCGAGCTTCAGCCACGCACAAGCAGACGCGCGGCTGCACGTGATGGACGGCGACCGCGGCGGCTGGATCGCCGCGACGATCGGGCGCTCCTCGTTCGGGGGCGGACCGAGGCCGGTGACCGTCGTCGCCATGGGCGCGTGGCTGCTGCGCGCGGACAGGACGGTGTTCGTGTCGCTGGATCGATCCTTCATAGGAGACACGGTTTACTCGGATTTACGGTCGTCCGCCCGCTGGCGTGGCGCCCGGATCGTGCTGGAGGGGATCGTGGGGGCGCGGGTCTGGAGCCGCGGCGGCGGGCGCGGCGTGTTTGGCGAAGGCAGCGCCACGCTGACCCTTGGACGCCAGGCCGCGTTGGTCCTGTCCGCGGGTCGCTATCCGACGGACGCGGTCAGTGGCAGCATCGCGGGTCGCTACGTCACCGCGGCGGTACGGCTGGGAACGATCTCGGTGCGCAGGCCCGCAGCGGCAACCCTTTCCATCATTACTCGCCCGAGCGAATCGCACAGCTCGACGAGCAGCGGCGATTTCACCGATTGGCGTCCGGTGCCGCTGAGCCGGAATCCTGGCAACGCCGACGCCTGGGTGGCGACCGTCCGAATTCCGCGCGGCATGCACCGGATCAACGTGCGTCGCGACGGCGGACCGTGGATCGCCCCCGGCGGGACGACGCGCAGCGCCGACGACTACGGCGGCGAGGTCGGCGTCTTCATCATCCCTTAGCGGGCGCCACCAGCCAGCTGCAGCGCCTCGGGACGACGACGCAGCGCCAGCATCGCCCAGACGCCGAAAGCCGGCCCGATCGCCAGCACGCTCATGCTCCATCGCCACCCGATCGCACCGGCCACTTTTGGGAGTAGGTAGATCGTCGCACACGTCAGCAGAAACCCGAGACTCGTTTGGAGTGTCAGCGCGGTTCCGACGTAATCGCGCGGAGCGAGCTCGCTGACCGCGGCGGAAAACTGCGCCGAATCGGCGACGACACTGACTCCCCACACGAGCAGCAACGGGATCAACGCCACGAGCGGCGTGCCGAAGAGAAAGCCTACACCGATTGCACAGCTTCCCGACACTACCATAGCAGCGCTGGTCACCAGGGTACGACCCCAGCGATCGGCGTACTTCCCGCCAAGCCAGCAGCCAAACGCGCCGCTACCGACCACCGCGAACGTCACGAGCGCCGCAAGCCCAGTGACCTCGGCGTCTGCCCCGCGGCGGGCGTGCTCGCTGGCCGTGATGAACACCGCCATCCAGGTCCACATCGCGTACACCTCCCACATGTGACCGAGGTAACCGAGGTTGGCGAGTGCGACGGCGCGGTCTCTCAGAATCCGCGGAGCGGCGGCGAGCGAAAACGGCGGGGATGGGGCGGCGTAGGGACCATCGTTTGGAATGAGGAACACGAGCAGACCCCCGACGAGCGCGCTGAGCGCCGCGACGATAAGGACGAGGCGCCAGGCCGCCGGCGAGACGGCCCAGCGAACCAGATGTGGACTGGCCGATCCCAGCGTGAGCGCGCCGACGAGAATGCCGATCGCGAGCCCTCGCCCTTCCTTGAACCATCCCGCTGCGATCTTCATCCCCGGCGGGTACACCCCGGCGAGCGCTGCACCCGTGAGCAACCGGCATACGATTCCCATCGTGATACCGCTCGACAACGCGACTCCGAGCGTTGCGACGGCGGCCACGGCTGCCGATCCGGCGACCAGTCGTCGTGTCGAGAGACGATCGGCGAGCGTGAAGATCGCGCTGACGAGCGCGCCGCCCACAAAGCCGAGTTGGACAGAGATCGTCAGCCAGGCGGTGGTCACGGGCGACAGTTGCCAGACGCGCGCGAGGGTCGGCGCAACCGCGGACGCACTGAACCAGGGAGCCATCGCGAGCAGCTCGGCGATGGCAAGTACAACAAGAACGCCGCCTGGGGTAGTGAGCCCCGGTGCCATGCCCCGGGCGCTCACAGCCCGGTGGGGTGATCCAGAAAAACCCAGGGCAGATCGAACTTTTTCGAGACGTGCTCAGCTAGCGCCTTGACGCCAACCGTCTCGGTCGCGTAATGGCCCGCATAGAACACGTTGATGCCGAGCTCTTCCGCGTCGAAATACGTCCAGTGCTGCCCTTCGCCCGTGATGAACGTGTCGAGTCCTGCCGCGGCGGCCTGCGGGATCAGCGAACCTCCCGAGCCGGTGACGATCCCAACCCGCTGCACGCGCTCGGGCCCGAAGGGGAAAGCCCTAGGCGCTGTACCGAGCGCTTTGGTCAATGCCCAGCTCAGCTCCTCCCGCGTTCCGTGGTACTCGCCCCAGACGCCCGCGGGGGCACCGTGGTACGAGCCGAAATCGCCGCGAATCTTTATCTCGAGCATTCGCGCGAGCACGGGGTTGTTTCCGACATCCGGATGACGGTCGAGCGGAAGGTGTGCGGCGTAGAGGGCGATGTTTCCTTTTATGAGACCCGCAATCCGGCGATACGCGGGACCCACGAGCGGTCGGAGGCCGCCCCCACCCCAAAACATTCCGTGATGAACAAGGAGACAGTCGGCGTGCTGCTCCGTCGCCTGTCGGACCGTGGCCTCGCAGAGGTCCACGGCCGCCGCGAGCCGGGTGACGTCACCGGAGTTGCCGACCTGCAAGCCATTCACGGCCTCGGGCGCGTCAGCGATCTCCTCGGTGACACGGAGATAGTCATCGAGAAAACGGACCAAACTGTCGAGGTGCACTTAAGACACCGTAGTCACAGTATCGAGGCAGTTACGCGACTTTCCACATTGGCGGACGTCACAATACATTATGTGATAATGAGTTAGACAATCCACATAAGGCCGCGCCGGGCGTGTGGATATCTATGCTCGTGCCAAGGCCTGCCCACCACGCTGCGAGACCTGCGGCGGTTGCCCTGCGTCTTCGCCCATCCGCAGCACGCCGTTGATCTCTCCACCCTCCTGGATCAGGAGTTTTTTCGTATGCACGTCGCCGTGAACGACGCTCGTCGCCTGAAGCTCGACGCGCTCTTCCGCGTATATGGCGCCGCGCACTTCGCCGCCGATGATGGCTTCGCGGCTCACCACATCGCCTTCCACTTCCCCGCCCCGCGCGACCAGGACCTGCTTCGCCGCGCGCACCGTTCCATTCACCGAGCCTTCGATCTTCACGACGCCGTCCGCCGAGATGTCGCCGACGACCCGCATCCCCGCGCCGATGATCGATAGCCCGGGAACGCCTTCACGGGCGCCGCCAGGTGCTGGATTTTTTTCTGAGAACACCGCCATCAGCGTCCCTCCTTCACTAGTTCCAGCGGATCGACGGTCTTGTTGTCGCGTCGAATCTCGAAGTGCAGATGCGGAGCTGTGGACCGCCCTGAGTTTCCCGACAAACCGATGACCTGCCCTGCCTGAACTTGGTCGCCCTCGGCCGCAACCAGCCGTGACATGTGACCATACATCGTCTCATAACCGGACGGATGTCGCAAGAGGACGAACAAGCCGTAGTCCCCGTCGTAACCCGCAGCCGACACGGACCCGCCCCCTGATGCCCGCACCGGCGCCCCAAGCGGGACGGCGATATCGATGCCGGGATGCGATTCGTCGACCACCCCGGGTCGCACCTGGCCCCGAGTGACAAAACCCTGGACGTCGAGGGGCCAGTGGGACGGGGTCGACGGGCCGGTTTCATAGCGGTTGGGGACTCCCGGCAGCGCGGCCCGAATTGGAACAGCGCGCATGGAAGTCGTGAAGTCGGTGTTGCGAGCGACCGTTCCGCCGCTGCGGGAGACGGGAGGAGCTTTGACGCTCAGCATTTGGCGCAGCTCCTGGTAGTTCGCTTCGGCGCGGTTCAACGCGGAAGCGAGCTGCTGCACCCGGCTGTTCTCGACGCGCAGTCGGGAGACTTCGCGTTCGAGTCCCGGCACACGCAACGCGTTGCGCGTAATCGGTCCTGCCAATGCGAAAAACAGGAGGACCAGCACAGCAATCGCGCCGGCACCCCACTTCGCGGCCATGACAGCCCAGCGGGGGAACCGGTACTGTTTCGATTCGAGATCGCCGTCGGCGTGGACGACGATCGTGACGCCGCGCGTCCCCCTCCCCCTCGTCATCCGTCGAATGGCGCGCCGAGGATGACCTCGAGCAGCCGTGCGAGATCGTCGTTCGAGTAGAACGACAGGTGGATCTGCCCTTTCCCTTTCGCGCGCAATGTCACGCGCACGTCGGTGCCCAGCCGGCGGCGCAGCGCGTCTTCGACGCGGCGAACTTCGGGAGCGGCGCCCATCCCCCGTTTCATACGCGGGCGGCGTTCGGGCGCGCGTCCGCCGCGCACTCGATCCTCGACCTCGCGAACGGAGAGATCCTGCGCTACTGCTTCGCGGGCGAGATTCGTGACGATGCGCAGATCTTCGAGCCCGAGCAGCGCGCGCGCGTGGCCCACCGACAGTTGCCCCTCATGCAGCATCTGCAGTACTACTTCCGGGAGTTTGAGGAGGCGGAGGGCATTGGCGACCGTCGACCGGTCGCGACCAACTGCGTCGGCGACGTCCTGCTGCGCGAGCTTGAATTCCGCGATGAGACGCTCGTAGCCGCGCGCCTCGTCCACCGGAGACAGATCGTCGCGCTGCAGGTTTTCGATGAGCGCGAGCGTGAGCAGTGTCCGATCGTCGGCATCGCGCTGTACCGCGGGAATTCGCTCCCAACCGAGCTGCTGGCAGGCGCGCAGGCGGCGTTCGCCGGCGATCAGCTCGTACGAGCCGTTGCCGCCAGGCGCCTTTCGCACGACGATCGGCTGGAGCAGTCCCGCCTGTTTGATCGACGAGACGAGCTCTTCGAGCGCCGCCGGGTCGACCGTCTGGCGCGGCTGGAATGGATTGGGTCGAACATCCTTGATGGGCAGCTCGACCAGGCTCCCTTCTCGCTCTGCCTCCTCGCGAGTTGGCCCAAGCAGCGCCTCGAGGCCACGGCCGAGGCGGCGTCTTCCTGCGGCGGTTTCCGTCATGCGGGCACCTCCGGGGGGGGCAGCTGTTCAATTGCGGGGAGGCTGGGCGAGGGTGGAGCGTCCTGCTCGACCCGGCGAATCAGCTCCTGGGCGACGGCCAGGTAACTCTTGGCGCCGACCGATTGCACGTCGTACAGCAGGATCGGTTTTCCAAAGCTGGGCGCTTCCGCCAGTCGCACGTTACGCGGGATCGTGACATTGAACATGCGGCCGCCGAAGTACTCTTTCGCTTCTTCGGCGACCTGTTTGCAGAGATTGAGGCGCGCGTCGTACATCGTCAGCAGCACCCCTTCAATCGCGAGCGCGGGATTGAAATTGCGCTGCACGAGCTTCACGGTGTTGAGGAGCTGCGAGAGACCTTCGAGCGCGTAGTACTCGCATTGAATCGGGATGATCACGCTGTCTGCAGCCGTCAGCATGTTCAGCGTGAGGAGGCCGAGAGACGGCGGGCAGTCGATGATCACATAGCCGTACTCGTCGCGCAGATCCCGCAGGGCCTCGCGCATACGCGTCTCGCGGGCGCGTTGATTGACGAGCTCGAGCTCGGCGCCGACCAAGTCCTGTGTCGCCGGGACGACGTCGAGATACGGGAAGTGCACGTGCGGGAAGCGCGCCTGTGTGAGCGACGCGCCGTCGATGAGCGCGTCGTAGAGCGATTTCCGGATGCGATCGCGCTCGATGCCAACGCCGCTCGTCGAGTTGCCTTGCGGATCGGCGTCGATGAGTAGCGTCTTGCGCTCAGCCGTTGCGAGGGAGGCGGCGAGGTTGACGGCGGTCGTCGTTTTGCCGACGCCGCCCTTCTGGTTGGCAATCGCGATTACACGTGACATTATAAGTCGTTGTTTAGCAAAGAGTTATATAGCTTTCAAATTAACGAGAATCAAATATACGCTCGTTTCACGTGAAACGAAAGAGCATACGTTTCACGTGAAACTGCAACCTTGGGGTCTAGGCGACCCGCCGGCGCCAGCGTGTTGCCTCGAGGACGAGGTTGTGGAGGTCGCTGGGCGTCACACCAGGGACGCGTGCCGCCTGCGCCAGCGAACCGGGACGCACGCGATCGAGCTTCTGACGTGCTTCCGTCGCCAGTGTCCGCAGCTCGAGATAGGGCAGGTCAGGAGGCAGCACAAACGCCGCGAGCTCGGCGAGTCGCGCAGCCGCCTCGCGTTCGCGCGCGAGATAGCCGTCGTATTTGATCTCGATCTCCGCAGCCAGGATGGCCTCGGACGCTGCCTCGGTCCCAACGCCGGCCGCAGCGAACAACGCGGCCAGCGAGACACCTGGGCGCTTCGCGATCACGGCGATGCGATCGCCCTCCGCGAGTGTTGTACCGCTTTCAGCGAGCGGGCCGGCTGCCTCTTCCGGAGTGATCGTCGTCTCGCGCGCGAGCCGCAGCGCGGACTCCTCGGCGTCGAGCCGTCGCTCAGCCGCGCGCAGCTCGTCGCTGGTCAACAGACCAAGCCGTTCCGCGAGGGGCACCAGACGACGCAGCGCGTTGTCCTGGCGGAGGAGGAGCCGGAATTCCGACCGCGACGTGAACAGCCGGTACGGCTCGTCGACTCCGCGCGTCACCAGATCATCGACCAACACTCCGACGTACGCGTCGTCGCGTCCGAGGACCACCGGCTCTGTGCCGCGGATCCGGCGCACGGCGTTGATGCCGGCCACGACGCCTTGGCCCGCTGCCTCCTCGTAGCCCGTCGTCCCGTTGATCTGACCGGCAAAGAAGAGATGCTCGACGCTCTTCACCTCGAGCCAAGGCGTGAGCTGAGTGGGCGGATAGTAGTCGTACTCGATCGCGTAGCCCGGCCGCGTCATCCGGGCGCGCTCGAGACCAGGGACGGCCTGCAGGAACTCGAGCTGCACGGCGACGGGCAGGGAAGTCGACAAGCCGTTCACGTACAGCTCGGTGGTGTCGAGTCCCTCCGGTTCGAGGAAGATCTGGTGGCGCGTGGCCGCTGGAAACTTCACGATCTTGTCCTCGACCGAGGGGCAATAGCGTGGCCCGCGACCGCTGATCGCGCCCCCGTACAACGCAGACTCTTTCAGGTGGCGCTGGATGATGTCTTTCACATCTTGGCCGGCCCATGTGATCCAGCACGGCACCTGACGCGGCCGCTCGACGCGCTCGTGGAACGAGAAGCGGAAGTCGGGGCTCTCGCCGTCCTGCCGCTCGACCTTGCTCCAATTCACCGAGCGGCCATCGACGCGCGGCGGAGTGCCGGTCTTGAAGCGCGCTACTGTAAGTCCCATACTCTCAATGACTTGTGCCATCTCTATTGATGGCTGATCTCCCGCTCGGCCCGCCGGAATCTGCGTGTCGGTGCCGACGTGAATGCGACCGCGGAGGAAAGTGCCGGCAGTGATGATGACGGCGCGGGCGGCGAACCGCCGTCCGTCTTTCGTCTCGACCCCGCTGATCCGCGTGCCGTGCTGATCGAAGAGCAGATTTGTGACCATGCCCTGGGTGAGCTCGAGGGCAGGGAATTGTTCGAGCAACGAGCGCACGGCGCGCTTGTACAGCGTGCGATCAGCTTGTGCGCGCGGGGCCCAGACTGCTGGGCCCTTGGAGCGATTCAGCATGCGGAACTGGATGGTCGCGCGATCGGCCGCACGGCCCATGATACCGCCCAGCGCATCGACCTCGCGGACGACGGTACCCTTCGCTATTCCACCAATAGCAGGGTTGCAGGACATCTGGCCGATCGTGTCCAGGACGGAAGTCAGCAGCAGAGTCTTGGCGCCGAGGCGCGCGGACATGGCGGCCGCTTCGGTTCCAGCGTGGCCACCGCCGACGATGATTACATCATAGTCGAAAGACATTCGGAGAAACTACAAAGCGAGGACCGGCAAAGGCTAGGCCGCAGACGCAGCAGCGGGCCACAGTCACCGGGATTTGGGACGATCGGCCGTCTGACTGACCTTTCGAAGCAGACCAAACAATGTCTTGCTAGTCTCGGTTGCGAGGGCCTCGAGCCGGGCAAACTCGGCTGGTCTTACGTAGCCGATATCTCGGGCCATTGTGAGCGCGGTCTGAACTTCGGCGAGCGATCCCCAAGCGGTATCAAGAAACTTTCGATAATCCCTCGTGCCCTTTCGGGCGGATCCCTCGGCGATGTTGAGCGGAATGCTGTAGGACGCCCTGCGAAGTTGATCTGCGAGTCGTTCTTGCTCGAAATCGGGAAAGCGCTGAGCGGCGCGCGAGCACTCAACGGCGGGTCTCTCTGCATGCTGCCACGCTTTTAGTGTGTGATGGTTTGGCACTCTGAAGAGGATAACCAGAGCGTGGAGGATCGCCGCATCATTTCATCTCATCCCGTACCCGGTTTACTCGAAACCGCGGTGCGTCTGCAGCCTAGCCTTTGCATGTCCGCGCCTTTCGGTCCTAGGCCGTCCGGACCCAGCGCACCAGCTCTTTCATCGTCGGCCGTTTGCCTGTCATCAGTATGCCGACCCTGTAAATGCGCGCGGCGACCCAGGTCACTCCCACAATCGCGATGGCCAGAATCGCCAACGACATCACCAATTCCCACGTAGGCATGCTTCCGGCGGTCCACCGGACTGGGGTCGCGATCGGGGTCGTGAACGGCACGAGCGAGAGCGTCCGGGCGAAGGTCGAGCTGGGATCGTTGGTGAGTCCCAGAATCGAGAGATAGGAAATCATCAGCAGGTACGTCACCGGCTGCTGGGCCTGGCGAGCCTCCTGCTCGTTGCTCGACATCGCGCCAACCGCGGCGAACATCGCCGAATAAAGCAGGAAGCCGCCGAGGAAGAACGCGATGAAGACGGCGAGTGTCGTGGTCGGGATATGCGGCAACGTCATGGTCTGAACAGATGCCGGATCGGCGCCCAGCGCCCGGGCGATGGGGCCGCGCAGCGAGAGCAGCACGCGCGCGGAAACGCCCCAGATCACGAATTGAAAGAACGAGACCGAACCCGCCCCCAGAATCTTGCCGAGCATCAGCTGGAACGGACGAATCGACGAGACGAGCGCGATACGAATCTGCGCCCAGTCGACTACTCCCGGGTTCACACCCTTCTGCTCGAGGCGCGCCTTTACCACCAGGCGGCCGAGTGTCCGTTGCAGGGCCTCGATGGTCTGCATGCCGAGGTTAGAGGCCTGGTACTCGGCGCGACCGGTCTGGACCAGATCGTCTGTAATGATCAGAAACCCGTTCAACTGCTTCACCTCGACCAGGTCCCTCAGCGAATCGATAACGCCCGGGTGCGCGGGGATGAGCGACGCCCGGAAGGACCCGGTGGTCTCCAACGCCTCGACGACCTGATCGCCCATCTTGTCTGACGTGCTGTCCACGACGGCGACATTGCGAACCGCCCCGCCCATGGACTGGACGATCTGGAAGACGATGATCCCGGCGAACAGGACGGGACCCAGGATCGCCGATACCCAGAACCACTTAGTGCGTACGCGCTCGACGAACTCGCGGCGAATCACCGCCCAGACCTTATGCAAGGGATCCTCCGTCGCGGGCGCCGGTCGCTGCCGCCGTCGCGGCCTCGGGGCCCACGAGGTCCACGAAGATCTTGTGGAGTGAAGGACTCGCCAGCTCGAACCGCGCGAGCCGCGCTCCCGAATCGACGAGCCCCTTGAGGATGGCCTGGGCGTCGGCCCCGGGGGCCAGCTCGAGCTCCGCCTGTTGGCCGAAGTCCTGGATCTTGGCTACCAACCGCCGGTCCGCGAAGATTTGCTGCGCGTTGCCCTGGCTGCCGTCGAACGCGACGATCACGTGTTTGCCGCCGTGTGTGCCCTTCACCTCTGCCAGCGTTCCGTCGATCAGCTTCTTGCCGCGCGCAATGATGCACAGCCGGTCGCAGAGCTTCTCCGCGTGCTCCATGATGTGCGTCGAAAACAGCACGGTCTTCCCGCGCCGCCGATAGTCGACGACGGTGTCGCGCAGCACCTGCGAGTTCACAGGATCAAGCCCCGAGAACGGCTCGTCGAGAATCACCAGGTCGGGATCGTGGAGCACGGTGGAAATAAACTGCACCTTCTGCTGCATGCCCTTGGACAGATCGGAAACCTTGCGCATCCGCCAGTCGGAGAGCCCGAGCCGCTCCAGCCACTCGAGTGCCTTGGCGCGCGCACTGCGGCGCGACACACCCTTCGCTTCCGCGAGAAACACGAGCACATCGAGCACGCGCATGCGCGGATACAGCCCGCGCTCTTCGGGCAAATACCCGATGCGCGCGGAATTCGTGCGGCCGCCGCCGACCTGATCGAACAGTCGGACCGTGCCCGCATCCGGCTCGTAGATGTCCATGATCATGCGCAGCGTGGTGGTCTTCCCGGCGCCGTTGGGACCGAGCAGGCCGTAAATGATCCCGGAGGGAACGCTCAGCGAAAGCGCATCGACCGCGGTGTGGCCCGCGAAGCGCTTGGTGACGCGATCAACGATGACGGGTTCAGCCATGGCCCCCACAAGCTAAAGGGGACGGGGGACGGGGGAAGGGGGAAGGGGGACGGGGGACGGGGGACGGGGGACGCGCGGTTAGGCTGGTACGCCGAATAACTCTCCGGCTTTGCGGACCGCAGTCACCAACGCGTCGATGTCGTCGACGTCATTGTAGATGTAGAAGGATGCGCGCGCGGTCGCCGCGACGCCGAGGCGACGCATCAACGGCTGAGTGCAGTGGTGGCCGGCCCGAATACAGACGCCGTCCTTGTCCAGGATCGTCGCCAGGTCGTGGGGATGAATGTCGCCGTACGTGAACGGCACGACGCCGGCGCGGTGGTCGCGCGGTCCATAGATCGTGACGCCTTCGATCTGCGACAGGCGCTCGATCGTCAGGCGCGCGAGCTCCTGCTCGTGCGCCGAGACCTTGTCGAGTCCCAGCTGCTCGAGATAGGCGATCGCGGCGCCCAGCCCGACGGCGGCCTCCACGTTGGGAGTCCCGCCTTCGAACTTGTGGGGAATCTTGTTCCAAGTGGAACGGTCGTCCCACACTCGCTCGATCATCTCGCCGCCCCCGTGGTAGGGCGGCATCGCTTCGAGCAGGGCCGGCTTGGCGACGAGCGCGCCGCTGCCCATGGGAGCGAGCATCTTGTGGCCCGATAGCGCATAGAAGTCGCAGTCGATCGCCTGCACGTCCACCCGCAGATGCGGGCTGGATTGCGCCCCGTCCACCAGCGTCACGGCTCCCGCGGCGTGCGCCAGCTTGCTGAGCTGCGCCGCGGGATTCACCGTCCCCAGGGAATTCGAGACGTACGGAAACGCGACGATTTTGGGCCGCGCCTCCAGGGCGTGCCCAAAGTCGGACAGGTCGATGCGCCCGTCTTCCGTGATCTCGACCATCCGCAGCGTGGCGCCCTTTTCCTGACACAGGATCTGCCACGGCACGATGTTCGAGTGATGATCCATTGCGGTCACGACGACCGTATCCCCGCGCCGCACGTTGGCCCGTCCCCACGAGGCGGCGACCAGATTGATGGATTCGGTGGTGCCGCGGGTGAAGACGACCCCCTCCCGAGCCCAGGCGTTCACGAACCGGGCCACCGCGGTCCTGGCGGCCTCGTAGGCGTCCGTAGCCGCGACCGCGAGCGCGTATGCGCCGCGGTGCACGTTGGCGTTGTGGAAAGTGTAGTAGTGGACGATCGCGTCGATGACCTTCCGCGGCTTCTGGCTCGTCGCGGCGTTGTCCAGGTAGACGAGCCGGTGCCCGTTCTCTTGCTGCGCGAGAATCGGGAAGTCGGGGCGGATCCGGCCGGTGTCGAGCATCAGAAGTCCTTGGCCGACTCGGTGGTCACGGGCTCGGCGCGGTTCTGGAGCGCCGCGTGCAGCGCGTGCCACGCGAGGTTCGCACACTTGATCCGGCTCGGAAACGCCCGCACGCCGGAAAAGGCCGCCAGCTTGCCCGGTGCGTTCGCTCCGCCGGCGAGCATATCGCGGAACGCCTCAAACATCGTCTCTGCGTCCTTGACAGGTTTGCCCTTGACGGCGTCGGTCATCAGCGACGCGGAAGCTTTGGAGATTGCGCAGCCCGAGCCCTGCGGCATTTGAAATCCGATGTCGCTGATCGCATCGCCGTCGAGCTGCACGTACAGCTGAATCCGGTCGCCGCACAGCGGGTTGTTGCCCTCGGCCCGGCGGTTCGCCGTGTCCAGCCGCTTGAAGTTCCGCGGATTGCGGTTGTGATCGAGAATGACTTGTTGATAGAGCTCGCCGAGATCGCTCATGACTCCGCCAGGCGACCCCGCACGATACTGTCGAGCTGCGCCCGCAGCGGCGCGACTTCCATCCGGCCGAGGATCTCAGCGGCGAAGCCATAGGTCAGCAGACGCCGGGCCTCGGACTCGCCCATGCCACGGCTGCGCAGGTAGAACAGCGCGCGCGGATCGAGCGGTCCCACCGTCGAGCCGTGGGTGCACTTCACGTCGTCGGCGTAGATCTCGAGCTGTGGCTGGCTGTCGGCGTGCGCGTCGGTCGACAGCAGCAGATTGTTGTTGGTCTGCTTCGAATCGGTCTTCTGCGCGCCTGGCCGGACGATGATCCGCCCGGTGAACACGCCGCGCGACTTCCCGTCGAGCACGCCGTTGAAGTATTCGTGGCTTTCACAATGGTCCGCGGCGTGATCGATCGTGGTGTGATGATCGGCGTGCTGCGCGCCGTCGAGCAGGTACAGGCCGTTGAGGATCAGCCTGCCACCCGGACCCGCCATGACGGCGCCGATGTCGTGGCGCGCGAGCGCGCCACCGAATGCGACGGTGTGCAGGTTGACCGTGCTGTCCCGGCCTTGATGTGTCTGCGTGGCGGCGACGTGATAGGCGCGGGGACTCTCGCGCTGGACGCGATGATAATCGACCCTGGCCGCCTCTCCCACTACGACTTCCGTGACACTGTTCGTCCAATACGGACCCTCGCTCAGCGATGCGTACGTCTCGACGATGCTCGCGCGAGCTTCATGCTCGAGTACGACGAGATTGCGGGGGTGCGTGACACCCTTGTCGCCACTCGCCAGGAACAACAGCTGGATCGGCTCCGCGATCGTCGCCTTGGCCGGCACGTGAACAAATGCGCCTTCGCTCACGAACGCCGTGTTCAATGCCGAGAACGGCCGGTCCTGCATCGCGACGTACTGGCCGAGATACTGGCGAACGAGATCCGGTCGATGGGTGACGACGTGGGCAAGACTCTGGACATCGTCAAAGAAAGGCGTCGAGAGAGAACGTTGAAAGAAACCGTCAACAAAGACCAAGCGATAACCGGCTTCTAGCAACAAGAACGGCCGGATGTCTTCGAGCTTCGGGACGCGCGTCGGCGCCTGCGCCAGCTCGAACGATCCTTCGGCGATCGGCGCGACGCTCGTGAAGCGCCACGCCTCCTGCTTCATGTTGGGGAAGCCGAGATCGCCGAAGCGAGCGATGCCGCTCGCGCGCAGGTCCTTGAGCCAGGCCGGCGCTTGGGCGGCTCCGTTCGTCGCCCACGCGTTGTATGAGCCGACCAGCCGTTCTACTGAGCCGGATTTCACTGCCATCGTCACGACACCATTACGCCATCACGGAGCCAGTCGTAGCCCCGGGCCTCGAGCTCCAAGGCTAATTCGGGGCCGCCGGTCTTGACGATCCGGCCGTCCGCGAGGACGTGGACGACATCGGGCTTGATGTAGTTCAGCAGCCGCTGGTAATGCGTCACAATCAAGAAGGACCGATCGCGGCTCCGCAGCTTATTCACCGTCTCCGCGACGGTCTTCAGCGCGTCGATGTCGAGCCCCGAGTCCGTCTCATCGAGGATCGCCAGGCGCGGCTCGAGGACGGCGAGCTGCAGGATTTCATTGCGCTTCTTTTCGCCGCCGGAGAACCCCTCGTTCACCGGGCGGTTCATCATCGAATCGTCCCAGCCGATCGCCTTGA
>WNFO01003977.1_pt1 | contig 17479 bp, 17 predicted proteins | sample 5400251 | NCBI WGS metagenome assembly WNFO01 (sample SAMN13153354, study PRJNA577476) | soil metagenome | isolation source: 100 cm saprolite under Madrone tree | place: USA:California | collected 2016-06-14
TCAGGCGATGAAGTCCAAGCCGGAAACCCGCTTGATCCCCGTTGTATTACTCACCAGTTTGAACAGCGACGCCGACCGCATCCACGGGCTTATGTGCGGCGCCGATGATTTCCTGAGCAAGCCCGTGAACAAGCAGGAGCTGCTCGCTCGCGTGTATTCTCTGCTGCGCCTGAAGCAATTCACCGATGAGCTGGACAACGCCGAGACCGTGCTGTTTAGCCTTGCGCTGACTATCGAAGCGAAGGATCCCTATACCGAAGGGCACTGCGACCGTCTTTCGAAATATTCGGTCGCCTTGGGGGAGAAACTGGGCTTGCCCGAGGATCTGCGGGTTGCTCTGCGTCGAGGCGGTCTGATACACGATATCGGCAAGCTGGCCGTGCCGGAGCACATCCTTCTCAAGCCCGGACCACTGACTCCGGAAGAACGAAAAATCATGGAGCAGCACACCATCATAGGTGAGCGAATTTGCGCTCCGCTCAGATCCTTCCGTCATGTACTGCCGATCATTCGCCACCACCATGAAAAGTGGGACGGCTCCGGCTATCCGGACGGGCTGAAAGGTGAACAAATTCCACTCACCGCGCGCATCCTTCAAATCACGGACATTTACGACGCGCTAACGACTGACCGGCCCTACCGCAAGGCCCTTCCTTCGGAAAAGGCCTTTGCCATCATGAGGGAGGAAGTAAAACGCGGCTGGTGGGACGCTTCCATCCTGGACGAATTCCTGGCAATCGTTCTCGGCTCCGTGCCGGTGCAACCGGCAGGGTCCGGTAGATAATGCCTGCTCCCGAGACTCCGAGGCAGGGCAGTGGAAAGATGAAATGGAAAATGGAGAGACGCCTGGTCTTTTGGGGGTTCTTGGTCGCGGCTGCGATCTTGGTGTTCGTTGGGTGGGAATCCTACCGGTATACGGTCCGCGTAGACGGAGCCGCTGATGCGCGGAAACAAAGCTACGAGGCCCAGTTGACGCTTGATGACGTGGTGGCTCGGCTCGTTGACGCGGAAACCGGGCAGCGAGGCTATCTCCTAACGGGAGATGAGGCTTACCTTGAACCATATCACGAAGCGATAAAGAACCTCGACCAGGTGATGGGCCGACTGAAAGTTCTCACAGCCGGCAATCCGGATCAGCAGAAACACCTCCAGGCACTCGAGCCGCTCATAGAAAAGAAATTGGCGGAACTCCAGACGTCGATTGACCTGCGCAGGAAAGAAGGGTTTGAAGCCGCAAACCAGGTAGTCCTCGCCGGCCACGGCAAGCAGTGGATGGACGAGATCCGCGTCGTGCTCGGAGAGATGAGAGACGAGGGGAACGAGCTCCGGAGGACTAGCACTCAGGAGATGAAAAAGGTTTTGACCGGGACGTCTCGTCTAGTCGTCGCCGGCAATCTTTTGAGCGTATTGCTGCTCTCCCTCGTTTTCGTAGTCCTGGTCCACGAGTTGTCCGAACGCAAACGGGTGCAAGAAGCTCTGGCAAAAAGTGAAAAATGGTTCTCGACCACCCTCGCCAGCGTCGGCGACGCGGTAATTGCCACCGGCATGAACGGCGGCGTAACCTTCATGAATTCCGTCGCCGAGTCGCTTACCGGGTGGACCCGCGCGGAAGCCGCCGGCAAGTCCATGGATGTGATCTTCAACATCGTGAACAAGGAGAGTCGACGCCCCGTCGAGAACCCCGTCAAGAAAGTCTTCCGCGATGGCAAGGTTGTCGGTCTGGCCGATCACACTCTCTTGCTCTCCAAAAGCGGCAGAGAATATGACATCGAAGACAGTGCCGCGCCCATTCTTACGGATACGGGGGAAGGGTTTGGCGTCGTACTCGTTTTCCGGGACATCACGGATAAGAAGCAGGCAGAAGAGGAGACAAGACGGCAAAAAGAACTCCTGCAATTGATTCTGGGAAGTATCGCCGACGGCGTGGTTGTGGCCGATTCGAATGGCAAGTTTCTTCTCTTCAATGCGGCCGCCGAACAGGTTCTGGGCGTCGGTGCGACGGAGACCACCCCGGACCGTTGGTCCGATCAATATGGCGCCTACTTGCCTGATACCGTTACCCCGTATCCGTCCAATCAACTCCCGCTGGTGCGGGCAATGCGGGGTGAAAGTGTTGACGCCGTAGAGCTCTTCATCCGCAATGCGCATGTGCCGGGCGGCCGTTTGATCAGTATTACGGGCCGGCCTCTCAGGCGTGCGGATGGCGCTCTGCAGGGTGGCGTTGTCGCTTTCCACGATATTACCGAACGCAAGCGGGCGGAAAAAGAACTTCGCCAATCCGAAGAGCGATACCGCTTGCTATTCGACAGTAACCCTCATCCCGTGTGGGTTTATGACTTGCAAACCCTTGCCATCATGGACGTAAATCATTCTGCCGTCCGGAACTACAGCTACTCGCGTGAAGAATTTCTTTCCTTGACGATTAAGGACATTCGCCCGCCGGAAGACGTCCCGGCACTGCTGGACAGTGCCGCGAAGGCACCGCCGGACACTGAAAATGCAGGCGCCTGGAAACACCGTAAGAAAAACGGAACTCTGATCGATGTTGAGATTACCTCGCATCCCCTCGTCTATGGCGGCAGAGACGCCCGTTTGGTCGTTGCCACGAACATCACCACGCGCAAGCGAGCAGAAGAAGCGCTACAAACCAGTGAAGAAAAGTTTCGCAGCGTGGTGCAGACAGCCAACGATGCCATTGTTACTGCCGACAGCCACGGATGCATTATAGATTTCAACCGCGGGGCCCAGGCAATCTTCGGGTATTCCGAACGAGAAGTGATCGGCAAACCCCTCGCTGTTCTTATGCCAGATCGGTTCAAGGAGCCTCATCAGCGAGGCTTCAAGCGTTATTTGGAGACCGGTGAAGCACACGTGATCGGAAAGACGGTTGAGCTGGCTGCGAAAAGAAAGGACGGAACGGAGTTTCCTATCGAACTTTCCTTGTCTAGCTGGAAGACACGCGCGGGGGTCTTTTTCACCGGGATCCTGAGCGACATCACCGACCGAAAAAGGGCCGAGGAGGCCCTGCGGCAAAGCGAAGAGCGTTTCCGTCTGCTGGTCTCGGAGGTGACGGACTACGCGATTCTGATGTTGGATCCGGAAGGACGCATTGCCAGTTGGAATGCAGGGGCCGAGCGCATCAAGGGCTACCAGTCTCAGGAAATCATCGGCCAGCACTTTTCCCGGTTCTACCCAACGGAGGACGTGGAGGGTGGCAAGCCTGCTTATGAACTGAAAGTTGCCGGAGAGCGAGGGCGATTCGAAGACGAAGGCTGGCGGGTGCGCAAGGACGGATCGCGGTTCTGGGCCAACGTGGTGATTACCGCGTTGCGCGACGAGATGGGACGCCTGCGCGGATTCGGAAAGGTCACGCGGGACATCACCGCGCGCAAACGGACCGAAGAGCTCATGCTGCGCGCAAAAGAAGAAGCGGAACGCACGAGTAAGTTCAAGGATCAGTTTCTCTCTACCATGAGCCATGAGCTGCGCACGCCGTTGAACGCCGTTCTGGGTTTTTCCGATCTGCTCGCTGATGAGCGCTATGGCCCGCTGAACGATCGCCAGCGACGCTACGTCGGCCACATACATACCGGCGGGGAGCACCTTCTCAAACTAATCAGCGATATTCTTGACCTTTCCAAAATCGAAGCGGGCAGAATGGAGCTTGCCCGCGAAGATGTGACGCTCGCGTCCGCCTCTTCCGAAGTGATCAGCGCCCTCTACCCGCTGGCCGAAAAGAAATCGCAAGCGCTGATCCAACAGGTTGAGCCCCATCTGCATGTTCACGCCGACGCTATGCGGTTTAAGCAAGTGCTCATGAATCTTGTTGGCAACGCCATCAAGTTCACACCAGAAGGTGGCCGCATCGAGCTGGCCGCGCGACAGGTGGATGATCAAGTCCGGATCGAAGTGCGCGACAATGGCCCAGGCATTCCCCCCGAACAACAACAGCAGATCTTCGAAGCCTTCTTTCGCCTGGCACAAACGGGAAGCGCTACGGAAGGCACAGGCTTGGGACTAGCCATCACCGCGCGCCTCGTCGAACTGCACGGAAGCAAACTGGGGATCGAAAGCCGGTCCGGCGAGGGCGCCTGCTTCCATTTTTCCCTTCCCCTCGTCGCCATCGCTCCGCATCAGCCCGCTCAAACGTCCGTGCCAGTGCCAAGGGCACGCAGAGCCCCGCGGATTCTTGTCATCGAGGACAATGCCGCGACGGGCCAACTCATCCAATCGCAACTCGCTTCTTCAGGCTATGAAACCCTGAGATGTGACCAGCCGGAACGCGCCATGGAAATGGCCGCAGAACACCAGCCGGATGCCATCACGTTGGACCTGCTCATGAAGCCGGTCCACGGGTTGGAGGTTCTGCTGCAACTGAAAAATGACCCGCGGACGTCCAAGATACCCGTCATTGTCGTGACTATCGTCGATCAGCCTGGCGTCGGAACTGCTCTCGGTGCCGACGAGTATTTGATTAAACCCGTGGACAAGGCGACGTTGCTAGCAGCTGTGGAGCGCTGCCTGCGGTCTCGCGGAGGGGTGGCGCCGGCAAGGACCATCTTGGTGGTGGAAGACGATGTATCCACCCTTGAGATGATTGTCGAGTTGCTTGGGGGGTGCGGCTACGCTGTGAGCACTGCAACGGATGGTGCCCAGGCCCGTGCCAGTGTGGCGCAGTCCCTGCCCGAACTGGTCATTCTTGACTTAGTCCTTCCCAAGATGAGCGGTTTTGAATTGCTCGCTGAATGGCGTTCTAATCCTCGCACCGCCGATCTTTCCGTGTTTGTTCTGACGAGCAAGGATCTTACGAAGGAAGAAGAAAAATACGTTCACGCGCATGCCGAATCGCTTTTCCGGAAGCAAAATTCCTGGCGAGAGCCGTTAATCAAGCAATTGGAGAGGTTACGAGGTCTTGTCTACGGCAGACCTGAAGGCCAGTTATGATGCTTTTGCGAAGCGGATTCCCGATGCCGTTTTGCTCGACATCAATCTCGGCAACGCAAACGGCCTCGATCTCGTCGCGTGGATGCGCCAAAAACCGGAGACGCGTGAGATCCCCGTAATTGCGGTGACTGCGCACGCCCTGGTGACCGAGCAGGAAGGGATCCTGCAGGCTGGCTGCAGGGCGTGCCTCTCGAAACCCATCAACTTTCAGCAGCTCCGAAAGCATTTGAATCTCCATCTCACTCCCCAGAGAGTGTCTCTACCGAATCCCTAGCTTCGGATCTATTGGAATCGGAGAAAAGCCGCGGAGTCACGCTTTGCCTTCGCGGGTCCTCCGCTCTTCGTGGCACAGCCATTCCTGGCTGTGCGCTTTTCGCTGCCGTCGCCGAGCCTTACGCGGCACCCAATCCCTCTCCGCCTTGGTGTCAAGCCCCTCACTCCCAACTCGCCACTCGCCGCTTCCAACGCGCTGTCCCCGCCTGAGACTCGCTGCGTCGAGCTGTCCACTCTCGCCGTCATTCCGAACGGAGCAGGCCGACTTTTTCTTCCCCTTTCTTTCCCGCGAAAGGGTCGGCCTGCGCAGAGAGGAATCTCTCTTCCTCTTTCGCCTTGCGCCACCTCGCGCAAGCTCAAGGCATCGCCAGAGTGGCTAAGGCTGCGGACATCGAGCGAGAAAGTCTTTACCGCGCATTATCGCTGAAGGGCAAGCGGACTGCGGTCCTGCCCCTGATCGCGCGCGCTGCAAAATAACAAGAGGATGCCTCTGCAGCTTGATGTTTCACAGTTTACCCGGCGCGATTCGCGCAGCGGCTAGTTTCACTTCCTCTTTGCGCGCGGAAGTGGACATGCGCGGCTCCGCCAATTCTCTTTTGACACTGGCAAGCGTCGCTTCGCCTATTTCCTTCCTAGTTTTTTTCTTCATCGTGCTTCCGTGATGACCATCGACTTGATTGCGCTAACGAGTAGGTTTACTAGATCGGAGGTCTCCGGTCTGTCCCAATATGCACACGAGTACTAAAGACACAACGACGGCGGCCGTACAACGAGCTAAGAGGTTTCGCACTCCAACTTCACTTCGTTTTGCTGTTGCTGGGAGACGTTTTCGCGGGAGGAAGTTTGTTAAAGTCTTTAATGAACACGCGCAAGCCGGAGTCCGGCGTAAGTTTTGCATAGCCCGCCGAAAGCTGTTCTTTGTAATGATCCAGGAAGAAATCGAGCGGATCATTTGGATCCATGTCGATGAGGACCAAATCCGCATCGTGCATGAGCAGCTTGCCGAAGCGGAGACGGTTGTTCCGGTAGGCCATGTAATTTCCGGCGCGGATATTTTTCACGGGCTTGGCATCCGAACCGCCAAAAATCTGAATAATGTTGTCTCCTTCAATTCGTACGGAGACCACCTTGCCTTCAATATGGGGAGGCGGCAGGATCTCTTCAAGATCAAGGATCAGGTCGTCCTCTTGAGACCGCACACCCGGAACTTTGCCCTCCTTGATCAACCCGCCCAAGTCGATGCCGAAGATATCCATCAAACCTTTTACCGGGACGTGCATGGCCTTGATTTTCTCGCTGTGCAGGCGAAGTTTTCCGTCAGCGGTGGGAATGAGAATCCCCTCGGTCGAGAACGGGATGTCCCCTTTATCATGAAGCTTTCCCTTCACTTTCAGATGCCCCTTCTCGACGATGACGGATAACTCTGTTAAGGGCGAGTGCGGACGCGCGAAAACATAAGAATTGAGAACGTTGGCCAAGTTTGACGAATCAATGGCGATTTCGGCTGTGCTAATGCGCAGGTTAAACGAGTTTTTGTCGTCGAAGAGGGGGAATTCATTCTTGCCAATGGGCACTAGCACACCGTTCAGTGATTTTATTTCCACCGCCACGGTTTCCGAAAAGCGAAACGTGACGTTGCGCATCTGCGTCTGAACCGCGCCCTCTTGTTTATCGTTGGTCGGAGGATTTTGGCTGACAACGATTCCCGGTGCGGCAGCGCAAAGGAGAACGAACAGAGCCCGGGATATCAAGAGCGGCAAAGATATGCGGAACGGCGAGACCATGTTCCTTACGAACGGCAATATTGCACCTCTGGCTGAACTTCCCGATTAACCTGCGCATGTTTCCCAGTGCGCTTGGTCCAGCGGCGATCCCAAGGAGTATCCAGGCCAGGTTTTCCGTTTTGAGTTCTCAAGCAGGCGGCATGGCACAGCGGCATGCTCTCTTTCGAGCCGCCGTGCCAACTCCTACCCTCCGCGCCCGGAAAAGAGCGCGGTCACTGAAGCGATCCAATCGTACGGGCGTGCCTCAGATGGCGATCCAGTCGCGCAGTCCGTCCGGAAAATGAGCCTAGACGACGGCGCCCACTGACGTCCAACCAGCTTGAGACACGCTGCTCTTTATCGGCCTTCGTTAATCGTTGTCCGGATGACTGTGGCGCCAATTCCAGTAGTGTCTCTGCGCTCTGTTGTGCTGCCTGTCGTACGCACGATAACTCCTGTGCTGTACTACCAGGTAGCGCCTGTAGGCGTGGTCTTCGCGGTCGTCCCAGTTATGGTAATCACGGTGGTCCCGATCGTAGACGCGGACCTGGACGCTGGCGTCCTGAGGTCTGGGGGCGGCCATGATTGCGGTTGGTGCGGCAATGGCCGCAGCCAAGAGCAGTGAACTGATGTAGCGTTGCATACTTTGCATGGTGTAATCCTCCAAGCCTGAGATGCCCAGAATCAGAACCCCGGTAGCCATGACTATGCACCTCTGGCGTCGCGATGTATGTTCCATACAGCACGTGTGTGAGAACAAGGATTTCCGGGCTGAAGGAGGCACAGATCGAGAAGGGGCGAGTGGTGTACCAGTCGAACCGCTGCGGGGCTAGCGGGAGCCGGAGCGGCGGATCTTGATGTCGGCGGGCGGGGTGTCTTCGGCGTGGAGGACCGGTGATACGTGCTCGTGATGAAACTCGGGGCGGCTTTCGAGGAGGCGGACGCAGCGGTTCCAGCGGAGGATGCTGTCGTCGTTGCCGGCGGGGCGAATTTTCTCGGCTTCGGCGAAGCAGCGCAGGGCTTCTTCGATGAGCGGAAGAAGAATGTGCGGGGAGTACCCGGCGCGAAGCTGGGCTTTGGCGCGGCGCTCGTGGAGGAGGCCGGTGTAGTAGTTGCGCTCGTAGGGGTCGCGCAGACCCTGAAAAATGGCGAGCACTTCAGGATAGCGGTCGCCGGCGGCGCCGGTGAACTGGTCGGTGATGGTGAGGCCGAGCATGCGGCGGGCGAGCTGATGGTCCGAATCAATAGCGAGGATATCGCGGCAGATGGATTCGGCTTCTTCCGGCTCGTTGAGATAACGATACAAATCGACTTTGGCGAGGGCTTCCGGAATGCCGGGTTTGGAAATGGATTTTAGATGGTGTTCCATGGCGACTCCTGATTCCGTGACCGCGTTCCGTGGCCTGTGACCCGTGATTCAAAGCCGTGAAATCAGCGCAAGCCTTATGTCGCGACTAAAACCGCGACCCCATCAGCCGCTGGCTTCGGAGGGCGAGTCGGATGCGCTCAGCCCACTAATGAATATTCCACAAAAGATAGCCGGCGACCAGCGTTCCTATAACGGCGCCGCCGTAGCAGCAGAAATTGATGACCTCGTTGAGGTGCTTGATTTGCAGGCCGTCGTAGAGCGTGTAGCGGAAGCGGTGCGCAAAGTGGAAGAGCGGAACGGAGCAGAGCACGAACAAATAGATGCGCACCACCGGGTGGGAGACGAGGGCCATCAGACTCGAGTAGGCCGGGGGCTTGAGCCAGCCGAGGGGAAACGCGATGCCGAACAGAAAAATATGCACGGGGAGGAAAAACGCGGCGACGACGCCGCCGGCGCTGAAAAGCGTCCAGAGCAGAGGCTCGAGCCGAAGATGGGATTGCTGTTGCGGCATTTATCCTCGCAAGAGAAACCAGGCCACGATGGCGGAAACGACGAGCCAGGCCACGAAGTTGGGACCGGAGATGAACAATTCCGGAACGCGCTTGCCGGCGACGCGGACGGTCATGGCGCGGGGCGCGAGATTAAACCAGGTAATGGTGTGGTACACGACTAAGAGAAAGCTGATAACGTTTAACGCGATGATGAAAGGATTTTTCATCAGATCTTCAAAACCGGCGTAGGCCTCCGGCCCGTGGGACAGCATGTGGATTTGCAGAATCGTGAGCGCAACGACATAGGCGACGCCGAGGCTGGTGAGCTCGCGGAGTATGAACTTCGTGAAGACCCAGCTCTCGAGCCACCAATAAGTGGAGACGCGTTTCCGGTACCACTTTGGGTGATACGGCGTGTAGCTGTGCGAGGGGACGTGCGACTTCATTTGCCGCCCCAGGGCAGAAGAAGAGATTTCACCCAATGCGTGGCGGCGGTGAGCTTGTATTGTTGGATGGCGCCGGCGGGGTCGACGTGCTTGGGGCAGACCTTAGTGCATTCGCCAACGAAGGTGCAGCCCCAGATGCCCTCGTGTTGAGACAGGGTGGTGAATCGCTCCTTGGCGCCTTCGTCGCGCGAATCGAGATTGTAGCGCTGTGCGAGCGCGATGGCGGCCGGGCCAACGAACGGCGGGTCCAGGCCGTAGACGGGGCACGCGGCGTAACAGAGCATGCAGTTGATGCACATGCTGTACTGCTTGTAGAGGTCAAGCTGCTCGGGCGTCTGGAGATACTCGCCTTCGGAGACGGCCTTTTCCTCTTTGCGGATGATCCAGGGCTTCATGCGCTGAAGCTTTTGCATGAAGTCGGTCATGGCGATAACGAGATCGCGAATGACGGGAAAATTGCGGAGCGGCTCAACGCGTACGGAAGAGGGAGCGTAATCGGCGAGGAATGTGGCGCAGGTGAGTTTGGGCTCGCCGTTGACCATCATGCCGCAACTGCCGCAAATGCCCATGCGGCAGGACCAGCGGTAGGTGAGCGAGCCGTCGGCTTTGTCCTTGATGTAGTTGAGGGCGTCAAGGACGACCCAGTCTTTGCGATAGGGGACCTCGAATGTTTCGAGGCGAGGAGCGGCGTCGCGCTCGGGAGAGTAACGGGCGACTTCAAGTTTGATAGTTTCGGTCATGGGAGGTTAGTTCGCGCCCGCTCTCTGCGCCGGCTGCCCGTAAACGCGCTCACCGGGAGGCCAACGTGTGATTTTAACAGGAAGATAGTCGACGCGGGGGCGGCCGTCGGCGGCGCGGGAGACGAGCGCGTGCGCGAGGAATTTTTCATCGTCGCGCACGGGAAAATCGGTGCGCTGATGCGCGCCGCGGGATTCCGTGCGCTGCAATGCGGAAGCAACCATGGATTCAGCGACGTCGAGCATGAAGTTTAGCTCGAGGGCGGTGGTGAGATCGGTGTTGAAGGTGAAGCTGTGGTCGTCGAGAGCGAGATTGCTGGAACGCTCCTGGAGCTTGCGCAGATTTTGCTGCGCCGCGGCGAGCGCGGGGCCGTTGCGGTAGATTCCAGCGCATTCTTCCATGATGTGCTGCATCTCTTCACGCAGAGTGGAGGCGCGCTCGCGGCCGCCGGATTTGCGTAGGAAATTCTCTTCGAGGCGGCGCTGCTCGTCGATGGCCTGGGCAAGAATCGCACTGCCGGGAGCTTTTTGTAGGGAGGCAAATTGCGCAGCAGCCGCGCCGGCACGCGCGCCGAAAACGAGAAGCTCGGGCAGAGAATTTGAGCCGAGACGGTTCGCCCCGTTGATGCTCACGCAGGCGACTTCGCCGGCGGCGTAGAGGCCCGCAAGCGGCGTCACTCCGTTGATGTCCGTGCTGACGCCGCCCATCATGTAGTGCACAACGGGGCGAACGGGGATCAGCTCGTGGACAGGATCGATGTTTTGATATTTGAGGCAGAGCTCGCGGACGAATGGCAACTTAGTGTCTATGAGTTTTTCGCCGAGATGCCGCAAATCGAGATGCACGACGGGACCATAAGGGCCCTGGATGGTGCGGCCTTTTTCATTTTCTTTGACAAAGGCTTGTGAGAGACGATCGCGCGGCCCCAGCTCCATCGAACGAAACACCGGTTTCGGCTGAGGCGTGCCGAGATTGTAGTCCTGCAAGTAGCGATAGCCGTCTTTGTTAATCAGATAGCCACCTTCGGCGCGCGTAGCTTCGGTAATCAGAATTCCGGTGAAGGGCAAGCCCGTGGGGTGGTATTGGACGAACTCCATGTCTTTGAGCGGAGCGCCAGCACGGTAGGCGAGGGCCATGCCGTCGCCGGTCTTGATGCTGGCGTTGGTGGTGAAAGGAAAAACGCGGCCGCAGCCGCCGGTGCAAAGGATGACGGCTTTGGCGGTGATGGCCTGAATTTTTCCGGTGGCGAGCTCAATAGCGACGACACCCTGCACGCGGCCGTCGTCGACGAGGAGCTTGGTGACGAACCATTCGTCGTAGCGCTCGATGGCGTTGTACTTGAGCGTGGTTTGAAAGAGGGTGTGCAGCATGTGGAAGCCGGTTTTGTCCGCGGCGAACCACGTGCGCATCTTCTTCATGCCGCCAAAGGCGCGGACGGCGATGTGGCCGTCGGGCTCGCGGCTCCACGGGCAGCCCCAGTGCTCGAGACGCAGCAATTCCTCGGGAGCTTCCTTGACGAAAGCCTCTACGGCGTCCTGATCGCAGAGCCAGTCGCCGCCGGAGATGGTGTCATAGGCGTGCTCGTCGAGGGTGTCGCCGGACTTGATGACGCCAGCGGCGCCGCCTTCCGCGGAGACGGTGTGGCTCCGCATGGGATAGACCTTGGAGACGACGGCGACATTGAGTTTGGGATTGACTTCGGAGACGGCAATCGCGGCTCGGAGGCCTGCCCCACCACCCCCGACCAAGAGAACGTCGTGGTTCGTGACATCCATGTCAGTAGACGCTCGGAGTGTCGCTGGTCGGGTGCGGGCCTCTCAAAACAGGCGTGAATGTACTTGGCGCGCTGCGGAGTTGTCAAGCACCGCAGCCGCATTGCGGAGCAAGGATCGTCAGAGGATGGTCTTGATTTCGGGGTCGAGGGAGACGTGCGTGACAGGCTCTCCGCTGATGGAGAACTGTGTACCGCCAGCCTCGAAGAAATGGAAGAATCGGCTGATGTGGTAGTCCTCGTCGTAGCTGGAGAAGAGGCGCTCGGTTTCGGCGGGAGAGAGCTGGAAAGCGGAGAGAGCGACAGGCTTGCCGAATTCACCAGCGAGAGAGAGATAGCGGCTAACTAGTTCAGCGAGGGACATCACCGGAGTTTGCGACCGCGAAGCGTTCGACGCACTTTGCGACTGTGAAGCAGTCGACGGTGCGCGACAGGTGGCTTCCGGGGACATGGCGGCATTGCGATCTTCGGACGTGCGTGTCCGCGCGTAGTGTACACCCGCCGGGCGTGGGCTGAGCAGGCAGGTTTTCCGAAAAGGACTTTCGCGAGGAGGCTTGAACCTTGGGCAAGCACCTTCCTTTGGTACTCGCCCGGTGATACGTTTCTGCTCCTGCCCGCACTACTCTGCCAGAGCCCGGCACTGCTTTCCCTTCCGCCGGTCTATGCAGACAGGAGGTTCCAACATGTGTCAATCAAACAGGTACATTTGCACGATACTTCCTCCGCACATCCTCACGAGGCTGGCGGAATCGGAGAGGCATCGCGCGCGAGCGCTGCGCACGATCGCTTTGACCGAGCATGCCCGAGGGCGGCGCACCATCTTGGCCCAATTCATGGCGGCAGTCCCGGCAGGGATGCTACGGCGTACGATCTACGACGCACAGAACAAGGAAAACCTGCCCGGGAAACTGGTTCGCGGAGAAGGCGATCCGGAAACAAAGGATGCCGCGGTCACCGAGGCATATAGCTATTCGGGTGATACATACAATTTCTACGACCAGGTTTTCAGCCGCAACTCCGTGGACGATCGAGGGATGCGGCTGGACTCGAGCGTGCACTACAGCCAGCAGTACGACAACGCGTTCTGGGACGGCGGCCAGATGATTTACGGAGATGGCGACGGCGAACTGTTCAACCGGTTCACGGTTTCATTGGACGTGATCGGACACGAACTGACGCACGGGGTGACGCAATACACCGCCGCTCTGCAGTATTCCGGGCAATCGGGAGCGCTGAACGAATCGATGTCCGACGTGTTCGGCACGATGGTGAAACAGTGGCGGCTGGGCCAAACGGTCGACCAGGCGGATTGGCTGATCGGCGCAGGACTCTTGACAACGCAGGTCAGAGGGGTTGCGCTGCGGTCGATGAAAGATCCGGGCTCGGCGTATGACGATCCTCAGCTCGGGAAAGATCCTCAGCCGAAATTTATGAAGGATTATGTGAACACCAGCGACGACAACGGCGGCGTGCACATCAACTCCGGAATCCCGAATTACGCGTTCTACCTGGCGGCCGCGGCGATCGGCGGCAATTCCTGGGAGAAGACCGGGAAGATCTGGTACGAAACGCTGACGAAAAGGCTGACGCCCAGCGCGGACTTCCAGGCTGCTGCGGACGGCACGGCCAGTGCCGCGGGAGATCTGTTCGGGGCGAACAGTGCAGAGCAAAAGGCTGTCGTCGATGCCTGGAGCAAAGCGGGCATCGCCCCGGCGGGCTCAAGAACCTTGAAGGCGCCAGGCGTCCGGTAAAGCCTGGCCGATTCCGCGAACCCAGCTTCGGGCCGCGCGTCCAGAGTCAAAATGCGAGCGGTCCGAAGCACTCTTCTCCGGGGTAGAATCGTCACGGGAAACGTGCAAGCATCCCGTCTCCATGCATATCGAATTCACGCGCAGCGGCGGTTTTGCAGGTCTGCGAATAAACCGGACTCTCGATACCGCCACGATGTCTCCCGATGAAGCCCAGGAACTGAACGGGTTGATCGATTCGGCGGCCTTCTTTGATCTGCCCGAAGCCTTGCGGTCGGCGGGCGCGGACCAGCTTCAGTATAAAATCACCATCGAACGGGAAGGAAAGTCGCACACCGTCACTGCAGACGAGCGAGCCGTACCGCCTGGGCTGTCGCCACTGGTGAAACGGCTGATGGCCGCGGCGCGGAACCGCGGGTGAAGAGTTTGGCGAAGAGTGCGGGATTCTGTAAGATGCTGGGGTCAATTCGAGACTGACGGGAGGACGAACATGGCTATCGCGGTGGGACAGGCAGCGCCGGATTTTACGCTGATGAATCAGGAAAAGAAGGAAGTGAAGCTATCGGATTTTGCGGGAAAGAAAAACGTGGTGCTGGTGTTCTACCCGCTAGACTGGAGCCCGACGTGCACGAACGAACACGTGTGCTTCGTGAACGACATGAAATCATTCGAAACGCTGGACGCCGAAGTGCTGGGAGTGAGCGTGGACAGCGTGTGGTCGCACAAAGCGTATGCGGAAAAGATGGGGATCAAGTACTCGCTGCTGGCGGATTTTCATCCGCGCGGGGCGATGAGTGAGAAGTACGGCGTGTATTTGGCGGACAAGGGGATCACGGGGCGGTCGATCGTGATCATCAACAAGGGGGGCAAGGTGGCATGGGTGAAGAACTACGATATTCCCGTGGTGCCGGATTTGAAGGAAGTGGCGGCGGCGCTTTCGCAGGTGAAGGCAGCGACGGCGTGAAGTAAGGAAATAAGGAAGTAAAGAAAAAAGAAAGAGCATGAACGGGCCGGCGATTGCCGGCCCGTTTTGTTCTTGGGAATGGGCAGAATGATGGCGATTATGAGGAGGCAAGAAAGGCCGCGTGGAGAGGAGGGAGAAGCAGCCAGAGCGAGAGAACGAGGATTCCGGAGATGATGAGAGGCACGCGAACAGGATTGGGCCGCAGCACGGAATAACAAGCGGCAAGGCCGGGGGTAACCACGAAGAAGGCGCGGCCGGCGAGAAGGATCCAGTTCAAGTAGGTGTCCGGAACGAAAGAGGCGAGCCAGCGGATGGCGGCTTCACCAGGGAGGCCGGGGAATTGTAGCAGGTAGCTAAGCGTGACGCAGGCCAAAAGGAATGTGGCAAAAGGATCGCGCGGGACAAAACCCTCCGGCATGTAGATCGTGATTTTCTGAGGTTGGCGGAGAGGCGCACGCTTGGGATCGAATGGAGGCGGGTCTTCCGGAAGCAAACGGGCCCAGGCGATACCAAGAGGAACCGCCGCGCCGAGGAATAGCGCGGCAAAGAATAGAAACGCCAGGCGGTGATCAAGCGAAAATGCGGCAAACATAAGGCACGCGAGCGGGGCGGATTCCGCCGCTCCTTTTCGGAACGCTCACTTGGCGGCGAAATCGTTGCGAGCGACGGAACCGCCTTTCATCACAAACTTGACGGATTCGAGGACGCGGACGTTGGACAAGGGGTCGCCGCTGACGGCGATAACATCAGCGTTGTGTCCGGGTTCGAGAGCGCCGACTTTACTTGCCCAGCCGATGAGATCAGCGGCGTTGATGGTGGCGGCCTGGAGGGCATCGAGGGGCTTCATGCCCCATTCGACCATTTTTGCGAATTGCTTGGCGTTGTCACCGTGTGGATAGACGCCGGAATCGGTGCCGAAGGCCATCTTCGCGCCGGATTCGAATGCATGGCGGAAATTCTCGCGCTGGAGACGGCCGATTTTCTTTTCTTTCTCAATGGATTCCTTGAGCATGCCGGCCTTCTCGCCTTCCTGAAGAATGAAGTCGTCGTTGTAGATGTCGAAGACGAGGTAGGCGTCGCGCTGTTTGGCGAGAGCGATGCCTTCGTCGTCGATCAGGCTGGAATGCTCGATGGAGTCGATGCCGGCGCGGATGGCGTCCTTGATGGACTGCGTGCCGTGGGCGTGTGCGGCGACTTTGCGGCCGAGCTTGTGGGCTTCCTCGGCGATGGCTTGCATTTCTTCAAGGGTATATTGCGGCGTGCCGGGCTGGTCGCCTTTGCTGAGGACGCCGCCGGAAGCGCAAATCTTGATGAGGTCGGCGCCGTATTTGATTGTTTCACGAACTTTGGCGCGGGCAGCCCAGGGGCCATCAGCGACGCCTTCGGCTTTGTAATGAAATTCCCAGGGCAGGAGATTGTTATCGCAGTGGCCGCCGGTGATGCCAAGAGGAGGCCCGGAAACGAGCATGCGCGGGCCTTCTATCTCGCCGGCGTTGATGCCGTCGCGCAAGGCGACGTCGGTGAAACCGCTTGCGCCAACGTTGCGAACGGTGGTGAATCCGGCGCGGAGAGTAACACGGGCGTTTTTGACGCCGGTGATGGCTTCGCGCGGGACGGAAATGCCGAGGCCCTGGTAGCCATTGGAGGAAGGGTCGCCGGTGAGATGAGTGTGCACGTCGATCAGGCCGGGGAGACATGTGGCAGCGGAAAGATCAATCGCGGGGACGCCCCCAGGTAATTTGGTGGATGCGGCAGGGCCCACGGCGGTGATGGCGCCGTTCTCGTCGAAGACGACGACTTGATCGGGCAGCATGCGGCCGGAGCGCACATCGAGCAGTTTGCCGCAATGAACGGCGCCGGGAGCCGCGAGAGTGCACGGCGCGAAAACGAAACAAGCGACAACGGTGAGCAGAACTTTGCGCATGAGTCTCCTCTAAGCACAAGAACGAAGGAAAGAGGATATATCGAGGCGAGAAATTTTGGAAATGGAGGCTGAGGCGGCAGATTAATTTGAAAGATGAAACGATTTGCCGCGAGTTCGGGAAATGAAAAATTATTGCTTTGGATTCGCCGCGGGGGTTTTGTCTGCCTCCGGAGCTGAGGCAGCAGGGGCGGAAAAGGAGCGGACGAGAAGAACCAGCTGCCAGCGCTGTTCTTCGGTCATGCGCTTTTTGAAGGAGGGCATAGGCTTCTTGCCTAAAGTGATTTGGTAAAAGATTTCGCCGTCGGTGACGCGGGCCATGTCTTTTGCATCGGTCAGGTCGGCGGGGCCAGGGTCGTACATCATGGCTTCGGAGCCGTCGCCTTTGCCTTTGTCGCCATGGCAATTCACGCAATTATCGAGATATAGGAGGCGCGCGGACTTCAGAGCGGCTTCCGAGGGTGCGACGGGATTCTTGAGCGTCTTGGCGTCTTTGGGAATGCTCCATTCCCGGTTGTGGTAAACGGCGAAGCCCACGGAAACAAGGATCAGGACAAGCAGAAAAGCAAAGAGAATTTTGCGCATGCGGAGATTCCGTGGCGAGTGAGTGGGCATCGTTGGCCGAGAAAGTTTCGCATATCCAAGCGCCGTGCGAAAGGCAAAGCAAAGATAAGACTAAAGCGGAAACACAGAGAAATCGCAGAGAAGGTGACTAATGCTTTGACCTTACTGGGAAAGATTCCCGCCAGGGTTACACTGCGCGGAAGGTGAGCCAGAGGAGTTCGGCGTTGAAGAAGAGGATGGCGGCGGCAACGATCCAGGCGAGGACCTGAGTGATGCGAGAATTGGCGAACACACCCATCCTCGCGCGGCTGCCAGTGAATTGGATTAGCGGGATGACCGCAAAAGGAAGCTGAAAGCTGAGGACAACCTGGCTGAGGATCAAGAGTGAAGTAACTTTACCTTCGCCGGCGATGCCGATCACCAGGACCGCCGGAAGAATGGCAAGGCCGCGGGTGATCAAGCGGCGGAGCCAGGGCTTGAGACGAAT
>WNFO01001735.1_pt1 | contig 17474 bp, 24 predicted proteins | sample 5400251 | NCBI WGS metagenome assembly WNFO01 (sample SAMN13153354, study PRJNA577476) | soil metagenome | isolation source: 100 cm saprolite under Madrone tree | place: USA:California | collected 2016-06-14
GGCGACCACGGCCTCAAGCTTGCTACGGTCCGCTCGGCTCAATTGGATGTTCGTTCGCTCGTGCATCCCCCAGACTCGCACACGCCAGTCCTTCAAGGAATCCTAAAGCGAATCGAAGTGTTAGATTTGGTCCACTAGCTTGGATGACGCGAAAACTAAAACAGGTTCGCTGGTCTTATGCGGAAGACCGTCGCCTGCTAGAGCTCGCCAAATCTTCGAAATCGCCTGAAGAGATCGCGCGGTTGATGAATAGATCGCCCGCGGCAGTTTACAAAATGGCGATTCGCTTAGGCGTCCCGTTAAGGCCCGTAGAGCTGGGGCTGAAGGCGAAGGGGAAATAACGAGAGAGGGAGCAATGGCTAAAATGCTCCACTTGCTACTCGATTGGGAATATCCGCATTGGATGATGATGGCCGGGGCCATCCTTGTGGCGCTCGGATTTATCGGTCTTGCATTTCGCAAAAATAGAACGGGCCGGTCAACGAGCCGGGCCGGTCACGGGAATCCACCCCAACCGAACGGCTAAAGGCTATGCGGAAACCGCATCCGCATCGGCGGGCGAACAGCGGAAGGCGAAGGGGAAATGACGGGCGCCTAGCCGCGCTTCTTCATCGGCACCACCCGCCCCGGCCCCATGGGCCGACGAGGCGACGATGGCTCCGCTGTCCCCGGTACATCAGGGTAGAACTCAATCCACTCCCCTTCGCTGATCCCATACACGGCATCCATCCAGAAGTGTGTGAGATCAGCCTTGCTCCAAGGAATCCGCTCTTCGCGCAGCGTTGCCGGCCCTTCCACGCCGCAACAATAATCGAAGACTTCGCCGCGATCGTTTCCATTCGCGAACGAATTGAGCAGCGCAGCGCATTTAAGAGCACGTCATTCCGGGGGAACCCCAACGGGTCGGCGCTTTGCGCCGCCCGATGACAAGCTCCGGGCTGAGCCCGGAATCCCGAGATGATGAGGCTACGAGATTCCGGGTTCGCGCAAGCGCGCGTCCCGGAATGACTGAACCAAAAAAACGCGACGGGATTGCTCCCGTCGCGTCCCAACTTTTGTTTCTCGCTGGTCCAGGCGCTGAGAGCGCCCTGGTGCAAAGCGTCAAGAGCTTAGCGGGCGATCCCAGCGAGGTGACAGCGCTTGGTGTAAGACACTGGATCACCTCCTTTCGTTGTTGATGGAAACCTCAGTATAGGCAGCGAATCGGCGCCTGTTAAGGGCCCGCCCCGCGCGAAACACGCCACGAACAAAGGCCGTTTCAAGGCTCCGGTGCATAGCGGTTGAGGCCGCTTCCATGGCGTGATAGTTGATCGGACGCACGCGGGTGTAGCTCAATGGTAGAGCAGCAGCCTTCCAAGCTGAATACGAGGGTTCGATTCCCTTCACCCGCTCCAAGGTTTTCAATGGTTTGTCGCAGCCGCCGGTTTTCATTCTGACAAAGTAGGCTGTTTCATTCTGACAAATGTTCACTGTCTGGCCGCCTGTTTTGCGCTCTTCGCGCGTCGTTTAATTCGCTTGGCCTGCGCGTCCTGCTTGTTCTCATCATCATCGTGCAGGTAGTGCGCCATCGCCGCCGTCGAGGCCCATTTGCCCTTCTGCATCAACTGCGTTTCGGCGTGGCGGCGGCCTGGGACAAGACCGCAAAAGAAATGCCGCGCTCATTCGACCAGGCTACGGAGCATCTGAAGTCTAGTTTTAAGAGCCTCTTCAAATCCGTCGAGCCCAACGCCAACAATACGACGCTGGTCATCGATCGGATCGCCGGCGTGCTAGACAAGCTGAAGAACCGCGCCAAAGAAAACATCAAAGAATCCGAGCTGTCGAACTTCTCTTCTACATCGGTGCAATGAAGCAAGCGACTACACGCGGCTTCGATCATGAGTCAGAATTTTCACCGTCTGTTGTTGGATCGGACAGGCCGCCTTGAATTAACTCCGGAGTCCAGCCCGAGCCAGATCGGCGCAGTAACATCACTAAATTCTCGACCATCAGGCGATCGTAACGAACCCTCCCGTCCGTTTATCGCCGCGCGCAGGAACATAGGCCAGCATTTGGCCAAGGTCGCGCATGTGGAACCACTCCGCAAGGTGACCCCTTTCAGTCCGTACACGGGAATGCGTTGAGCAGCGGAAACACCGAATGTATAATCGGGTCGGAAGGAATGTCGCATGCCCGACTTTCGCCTGACCCAGATTTCCGATCCGCACGTTGCCCGCCGCCAGCCGAAGCTTATCGAAAATTTTCATCGGGTGAGCGAATACATCAACGCGAAGCGCCCCGATCTCGTCGTCAACAGCGGCGACCTCGTATTGGATGGCCCGGCGCGTCGGGACGATCTCGAATTCGTCAAAACGCTGCACGATGCGCTTCCCGTCGCCTGCCGTTACCTGCCCGGCAATCATGACATCGGTGACAACCCCACGCAGGTTGGTCCGCCTCCGTCTCAACCGGTCACGGAACAAAGCCGGCAGGCGTTCCTCTCGATCTTCGGCGAAGACCGTTGGCGCTTTGATGCCGCCGGATGGCGTTTCATCGGCCTCAACTCACTGGTGATGAATACCGGGCTTGCGAGCGAAGCCGAGCAGTTCGACTGGCTCGCCTCGCAGCTGTCCAGTACCAATGGGAAGCCGGTAGTGCTGTTTCTGCACAAGCCGCTTTATCTGAATTCGCCGGACGATCCGGAGCTTGTGGCAACATCGATACGCTACGTTCCGATGCCGGCCCGGAGCCACCTGGTGAAGATGCTGCGCGCCGTCGATCTCCGGCTGGTCGCCAGCGGCCACATTCACCAGCGCCGGGATTTCACGTTTGGCCACATCCGCCACATCTGGGCGCCTTCCGCCGGCTTCATCATTTCCGATGCGAGGCAGGAAGTGATCGGCATAAAGGAGGTCGGACTGGTGGAATACCGCTTCCAGCCCAACGGCTTTGAGGTTCGCCACGTCAGGGCGCCGGGCCAGATCGATGTCCATCTGGATACCCTGATCGACATGGCTTCGAAAGGCTGGCAAGCCCTATCGGTGATCGTCCGGCGCGCCCTCACGCTCCGCGACCAGCATCAGCGCCTCGATCGCGGCTTGCCATTCGGCGGTGTCCAGCACACTTGGGTGCCGCTCGGTGATCGAGCAGTGGGGCCGTCGACGGGCTTAGGCGCGCCGAGCTAGGCTTCCCACGCCAGCAGATGCCAGAGCGGGTCGCTCCCGCCAGCGCCAGTCGAAGTGGGCCGGTTCCACGCGTAGGTGCACCAAACGGCGCTGGTAACAGCGCCGTTTCCTATGGGCGGAATGATCGCGACGTGGTCGTTTATCTTGATTTTTTCGGCACGCGCTTTTTTGGTTTAGGTCCAGATCGGCCTGACGGCTCGGCATCGTCGCCTTGGCACGGCCAAGCACCTCTAAATGCTTCTAAAGCAAGGGTGATGCCAGGAACTTCCAATCGATCCGGATTCTGGTCGAGGTGCCGCAACAGAACCTTGGCACTTTCCAAAACGCTACCTTGCGCCGGGGGGCATCCTCGCACGTCGGGTGGCAGGTTTGGTGAAAAGGACATGGCAGTCTCGATCATGCCCTCGCACGCACCGGCGGACCGTGCCTCGCCGTAATCGTGGAACGAGCCTTCAACAAGTAGCTGGCAATATCTCTGCGCATCCGCTCCCCTATCGACAACTGTGCCGCTGGCCTTTCCGATGACCGAAAGTGCTAGGCTCGCAACAATGATGATAGACCCGCACCCACGGATCACCACGGAGTACCCCATCCTATGACTTGGCTCTCGGCATCCGATACAGACAAAGCAATCATCCAGGAAATAGAAACGCAAACAGACCGAGCGGCGGCGCTGATTGCCGTCGCATATTTGGAAGAGCGCCTGCGCTCCGCATTAGACGCCCGAACGCATCGACACGCAAATGTTGAAAAAGAAATATACCGCAGTTCCGGGCCGCTTGGATCGTTCTCGGCCAAAATTGATCTGGCTCTGTTATTGGGGATCATAGAGCCGAAAGTTCACAAATTTTTCCATACCATAAAGGACATCAGAAACGTTTTTGCGCACCAAGCCGAGCCAAGGGACTTCAATACGCAAAAAATACGGGACCTTTCAAACAACCTAACATTCAACGCCGATATACGCATTACGACAACCGGCGACGATCCCATTAACTTTTTACTCGGCCCAGATGGCACCCCCCAGAACAGCATTTATGAATGCAATTAAACTGCTGCTTCTTGTTCTAGATTTGGAGATAAAGAGCTTGCCACTTCGGCAGCCACCGCCACCCCTATTTGCCTTCGATGTGATGCAAGCATCGAGCGCGCCCAAGGCTGTGAGATAATCCCCTCTCGATCAACGATCGAGGATTGCCGCATACAGCCCATCAGCGACAACAGCGGAGAGAATCGCCGTCGCCAGCTCGTCGGCATGCATTCGGCGCTGGCGCGCCTCGGAGCGCAGCGCGTCCAATCAACTGCGCCGGGATGCCGGGCGTGGTTTCCCGACTGAATCCCCCGCTCTTACCAATACCCCCAGGGCCGCCAGCCGTATCCGTAAGGTCTGTAGAAGCGGTAGGCACCAGGTTCCTGGATTGCTTGCCAACCATAGTCGACGTATGCCGGATAGTAGCTGTAGGCGGGGTAGTAGCCGCCGTAATACGGGCCGGGGTAGTAGCCGCCGTAGTACGGGCCCCCATAATAGCCATAAGCGCTACTCGCGATCGCGCCACCGATTAGGGCGCCAGCTAATGCGCCCGCTCCCCAACCCCCACCTCGATAACCCCAGCCTCCGAAACCTCTGTATCCCCAGCCGCCGCCGCGCCAGCCGCCCCACCGGACCTGAATCGAACTGTCCGCAACCGTCGATTTCATCGCTGCCACGTTGGTTGGCAATGGAGCCGCATGGAGCGAAGCGACGTTGCAGGCCATCACGGCTCCGGCGAATGCGCATACGAAGGCCAATCTGAAGGTATGCATGTTTTCCTCCGTCATTTGGTGCCATATGCTTCGCAACAGATGAGCTCCGCAGGCTCGGAGCACAAGAGCTGCCGATGTCACGCCACTCGGGATTTGGGAGCGTCCGGCTGGAACGGCCCCCTTTTTCCGGACGTTGATCTATCTCAAGCTACGGACCCAACGGCAGAAAGACCGATCCGCGCCGCTTGCGCCGTTGATGCCAGGTGATCCTCGCTCACGCTTTGGCCTGATTTCCCGGCCGTGGCCTCTAGCTCGTGCTTCCGCCCAATGACAGCCTTCGTGAAGGCCTCCGCGATCTGGGCCGCCACTTCGCCGCCGACAGTTTCCGTCAGATCCGCTTCAAGATTCGCGCGCGTTTGATCGAGGGCAGCGGTTATCTCCGCATCTGGCGCGCCGACAAAAAACAACGAAAGGTCGCGGACCGCGTCAGCGCAGCGCTCAATAAACCGTTGTCCGCCAGCAATGTCCTTCAGCAGAACTTTGCTCATCTGTGGCGTCCCCCTCCATCGCCGCCGTCGTCGCCATCAGCGCGCTCGCTCGCTTGCTGGCGCGACCTCTAGCGCCAGAAGTCTTTGAACCGATCCGGCGAAAGCTCGGTGTAACGCACGGTGTGCCGGATATTGCGGTGGCCGAGATAGGCCTGCAGTGACCGGGTATCGTGGCCTTTGTTCGCTAGCGCAAAGCCGCAGGCGTGCCGCAGCATGTGCGGGTGTGCCTTGAAGCCAAGCTCGGCCGCCGCGCTAGCTAGCGCGCTCTACAAGCCGTGCAAAACCTGCCGCGGTGAAGGGCGAGCCTCGCTCTGACGTGAACACGAACGGTGACTTCGGCTCTTGCTCGCGCTGGAGTCGGCGGAGCGCTCGGAGCTCGTCGCCCTGGATCGGGTGTGTGCTAGGAGAGCCCTTTTTGACCCTGCCGTGGCCGCTTCGAAGTCAATTTGATCCCAGCGAAGGTCAACCAGCTCGGCGGCGCGGAAGCCATAACGCTTTCATCCAGCGCCCGCCGCGCACGGTTACTGACGTCGGGCCATCTCCTGCCAAGTTCGTGGAACCGTTTTGGCCAAAGCGAATTGAATGACGGTCAACGCGCTTCGAGGAGTGCTGCCATGCACCTTCACACATATCGGGACGAAAGCCGCTCCGGACACCTCGACCTGATCGGTGGACGCGGGCACCCCTGGTCAATCGATCTGGTCGCCGTAACAGCTTCGGGCATCTTGTTGATGGGCTTCGCCTGCGCCGTCGCGGCCCTATTAGTCCACTAACCGGCGGCACTCGCGCGGCGCGAGGGGACGGGCAGGTCGCGACGAAAAAATTTCGCAGGCCGGCGTGCGCGTAGGGGGAGAGCAATGAAGGTCCTTTCCGCGACACTTGCCTTGCTTGTTTCAAGTGCTGCCGCCGCTCAAGAGTGCCATACGTGCTCAATGGCCGACGCCTGCACAAAAACGTACCTTAAGGCGGCGTCGGAGGCCCAAAAGGCCACTAAGGAGGCAATCCGGGATTGGAAGCAGAATCTGGACAGAAAGGCCTCCGCAGAATTTTCCAGCAGGGGCACGGCCGCACTACAAACCGCCATGGAGTCGCAAGTTCGTTTGGAGCTTGAGCGCCTGAAGGAGTGCTTGGCCAAGATTAAGTAGCGGCGCGACAGCCCGGGCCGGTCACAACGAAACTTGCTCGTTAAGCTTGATGTCGGTGCTGTGGGTTAATTCTGGAACTGGATCAATATCTATCTGGACCGCAAAAAAAGTGGAACGTCGTCCTCGTCGTCCGGAAGGTCCATCTCAGGTTCAGGTATTTTATATGACTTGCATTCCAGGCGGGCCCATTTCACCGCCTGATAGTAGCTAGGACAGCGAACAACCATCTCCTGACCGCGAACCACGACTACGACGTCGCAAATCCGGGAAGCCGCATAACGTCGGATGGTAACCTTCGGCGGCGCGAACATCTCGCTGTGCCTAGCGGCTGGTCGAGAACTCCTGTTTGCGGGGACGCCGGCAATCGGCGGAAAACCGGCGGTCCCAGTCGCGGAGACCGAGCGGCCGGGGCGGCCACGCAGAAGCGCGACTGGATTCAACGCTCGCGAGGTTCTGTAGTTGCGGCGTGTACGGTGCAAGGAGAGCAAAAAAGCCGCAGAGCATTCGCGCTCTGCGGCATCCGCCGGGTTCAAAATCGATTGCTTATGAACGTACCCCGCCCCGGTCTTTACAGACTTGCACCGGCAAGCGGAGGGTTGCGAATCAAAAATGCTGTTCCATCAAAGAAACAAAAAAGATGTTGCGGCGCGGACACAGCGCCCGATTTTCGAGACGGCCGAGCCGATGCCCGCTCTCACAACGTACGGGTGCATGCAAGCGTTACCTCGGGAGGCCCACCACGAAGGCGATGATCGTCATGGCGAGCAAAACAGCGCCGAACCAAAGCCATTGAGTCGACTTGGCGGGCTCCAGCTCGTTCATTTCCCCTTCGTCTTCGGCGGTGGGACCATGACACGCCCGTCCCTCAAAACCGTTTTCAGCAAAGAAGCAAATTCTGGATCGGCAAGAATAGCGTCGGCAACATTAAATGAGGGGTCCGGCTCCCACTTGGCGCCGTTGCTGACTTCAGACAGCGCGGCTTCGGTCATCGCGTAGCCGATCCGGCCGCTGCCAACTTCCACGAACTTCCGCACCCTGTGCACGACCTAACGCCTCTCCACGCGCTCGAATAGGGTAATGCGTCTGTGAGAGACCGCAACCAAACTCGCCTGTTAAGCTGAATCGCCGTGTTTTGAGTTAATTCTGGAACCGCCAGCGATGCCGAGCGCGTCGCGCAGCAGAAATGTACGCGCGCAATGCGTATCCGAGCGCAAACCCCAAAATGAATATGATTGGAGATTCGTCGGTTGGGATGCCAGCGGCGGAGCTGGGAAACCGGCAGTCGCGTGAGGAGGCCGCATGGAGTCATGCCCGGGCGGCTTTCTTATGCCTTAGACTGCCCGGCGCTCCGGAGAGATATCGTGCGAATAGTGAGTACACTCCACGACGGCTGAGAGAGCGGCGATTCTCAACGCCGTCGGGTTTCGCTCGCCTTTCGCGGCACATGCAAGAATATGCGACGCGATTTCAGCTTTCATCGTCGACGTGCGTTTCGCTTCGGGAAGCATCGCAGCGGCATCGTCGAGAACTGCTTTCATCAATTCGATTAATTCAGGCTGAAAAACCGCTCCAATTGCGCCCATTGCCGTTTCCTCACTCGTACACGCCGCTCTTTAATTTGAGGTGACAATTGGGGTGCCGTCTGTTCGGTAGCGGACTAAGGCAGAGCTATATTGTACCGGACTTCGCGCGGCGGCGGCCCCGGGCCTAGCTCGATCTCAATCTCCGCGTCGTGAACATGCGTGTGTTTCGCCGCAGGCTGCATCACGGATCATGCTTCTCGGCCGCGATCAGCAACGCTTCAATGGCTACCTGCCACGCGATGGTCTCATGCTCTGATTGGGGGAGGGCTAGAATATGCCGTCTGGCGTCCTCCAGCGTTCGCAGCGTCTTACCATTGGGCAAGACAATTGGCTGATCGAGGCGCTTATCCCAAGACACGACGCAACCTCCGCAACGGAGCCTTGGGATTCAAGAAAAAGAGGCGGGGATTCGTTCCGCGACTCGCTGTCGCATGGCCCAGAGGAACCCCTCGCCAGCTTCCGCCGTCCCCAATGTTGATCCTTGCGCGACGGATCGAACATGCCCTCGTGGCGGTTGATCGCCCGAAGTGTCAGATGCCCGCGAACCCGAGTAGCATCATCGCCCATGTTGACGCTTCGGGGACGGGCCGGATGCAATTTCGGCGTAAGTTACACCTTCAAGTCGAACCGAGCGCCTATTTGCAGATTCCTGCCAGCTTCTTCTTTTTCAGTCCGCTGTCGCAATACAAGCTGCAACTCTTGTAGCCAATCTTGAGGCATACCGCCAAACACTTCTCGTATGAACATCCATAAACGTCAGCTGACGCACTCGATAAGCTGGCGGGACTTAATACGATGAAGGACACCGTTGCGAGTACTGTTGAAATTCGAAGCATCGACTTACCCCCCTTTTTCCTCACGCCCATCGCATGCTCCCGCCCCGGTTGAGTCAATCACTCCGGCGAAAGATAGTGGATTGACATTGGGAACGCGCGGCACTCGACGTGGCGGTTCAATGCCCTCATGACCCCGATACGCGCGAACATCGTCGGTCCGCCCGATGTCGCGACCAGGATCAACGCATCCCCATTGCCACCTGCCATTCCTGGGCTTCGTGCTCGGCCTTCGGAAACTTCGTGATGTAGTTGCCGGCATCCTCAGGGGTGACGAGGCGGCGACCGCGCGGCAACGGGATTGGATCTTCGAAAGGTCGCTTCCAACCCACTAGCGCGCCAGTCTGGTGGCATGCGCTCGTGCCGATCAAAGCGCCGATATTTCTCCGCCGTCCAATCCCGCTGATCGCGCCATGCTTGAAAATCAGCTTCGGTTCGGTTTGACAGAAACACCCGCCACGCTGCTTCGAAGTCGGTGCGGGCTTGGTCGAAGGTCCCGGCGGTGCCGTCCGTGCATTCTCTCGGATGGCAACCGGGATAGAACCCGCAGACCCGGCCCCACGGGTCTTCGTGAGGCGGGATGCCAGTGCGGATCGCAATCGTGCCGACGCGCACGTCACCATAAACACATGCCAGCATTCGTCGGGCGCTTCCAGATTGCAGCAGCGGTGAGGGCGAGCATGCGCTATTGAAGCGCGATCTGGGCGGGCAGGCAATTCGGCCCTACGACAACCAAAAGAGAAACGGCCCCAGCGTGGAGGTGAGCTGAGGCCGTTGGGGGGCTGTGTCTGGGGGTGGGAGCCACAGACACAGGCCAACAATACAATGCATAACCACTTGCTCCCAAGACGCCCATTAGGGTGTGTCAGGGCCCACTTTGCCGGGCTGCCCTCGTTGGTCCGCTGGACGCATTCCGCCAACTTCGGTGCTGTCATCCCCGCCGTTGCGCTTCCGCAGTGTGAGCCGCAGCTATTTAAGGCTGCTTCGGCTGCTGCTGCTCTATCTTAGGCCTCGCCGCTTCCTGGGCGCGCTTTGTCATCCAAGCATCGTATTCGGGCGTACCACGGCGCGGCGGTGCATCTGCCGGCAGTCCGCCCATCCAATGCGGCATGTCCGCGACATGTTCGCCTGCGGTTCGACCGCCGGCGCACGATGACAGCGTCGATACTGCAAGGCAGAGGAGAGCGGATTTGATGGTGGTCTGGTAAGCGGACATCTCGGCCTCGGCGGAAACAATCAACCGCGACTTGGTTCGTTCCGCAAAGGTCCAATCGTGCCCACCCGCAGTGCGTCAGGCCTTAAGGAAAAGTGTCGCAGGAACGACTTCCAAAACGCCAGATTTGTTTTATCGGGCTGCCTAGCGGTACAGGTAGCCCGGCGCGGTCCCGTCGCTCTTGCGGGGTGGCCCAAAGAAAATGGCCCCAGCCGGGAAAGCGGAGGTCGCAGGGTGGTTGTTTACGTTCTACGTGCCGAGGCATGATCGGCACGCCCTAAATAATTCGCGACCCGGGCGGACCGTTCCGACGGCGGATTGGTAAAATCCTCGGGTTGTGGCCGACGAGCGCGATAGCTACTGTCCCACTTGGTGACGCCTTTTTAATGCGACCCACCTCCTCAGCCTTCCCCGTCCCCGATCGCCAGTCCCGGACGGGTTTTTCTTTCAGAAATATGCAGTGATGCGGTGACACAATTCTACGGAATGCCCGCTTTTTGGAATTGACGAACTTTCGGAACCGGCGCGAAAATAGCGGATGGGCAAGGGCGACCGACCGGCGTGCCCTTATTGCGGGGCACTCTTAATTCTAGCGCTACCTCCTGATGGCAAGGGGCCGCGCAAGTTCCAATGCTTTGATTGCGACCAGCCCGACCCCATCAAAACCGAAAAGGTAACGGGCTGGTTGAAGGGCGAGCTACACCCGCCGAAGTAAGTCGCGCGCTGATCGCTCCTGCAAAGCGAAGCTTGCCGGCGCTCGGTCTCAGCTCCATTCTGACAACGAAAAATTCTGTTGTGATCTCAATCCCCCAAAAAGCGGCGAAATGTCAGACGGCCTATAAAATCATTGATGAAATTGCCTGGCGTCCAAGCTGAATACGAGAGTTCGATTCCCTTCACCCGCAATGATTTCAGGGTGTGCCGATGACCCGCCTGGAGGCGATCCTCGCGATGGATCGAGGCAATAAGCGGGTGAACCATACCCTCCTATGCCGAGACCACAGGCAGCTCTACGTCGCGAAGGGGAGAAGGCGCTGCGCGAGTTCGTGGTGCTCGCCCGTCAGCTGATTTCTCTCGCAGAGGGCTATTTCGAATATTTCGTTCCAGTTAGGAACATTCCCCAATGCGAATAGCTAATCCATTCATCATGATCACTCATGTCATCGGCTCCTTGCGGGTCATTCATGATTTTCGGCCCTGTTCTCTAGGGTTGCGAACACCTTTCGCATCACTGCGGAATCGTCGGGGCGGCGATGTTCGGCCGCGGGAGCGGCGCAATCCTGGAAGCGTTGCCCACTCCGCTGGGATCGACCGCCGCATTGTTCAGTCCACCAGCGTTCGCCGGGCCCCGCGCAATACCACTGATCGGCACATTTCCCATTGCCCCCGAACCAGCGGGTCGCGGAAATCCTCCCGTTGCCCCCAAACCTGCGTGTCCGCCTCCGTGTCCGCCTCGCGCAAATGAAGCGGCAGGTGGGGTCAAGACCATGAACAATGCGATAGCGACTTTAACGGAGGTGTTAGACATGGGGACCACCACTATGATTCACTTAAACGGCAAAATCGTGAGGCTCATCTAGGTGCGCAATCCACCGACACCATTAAATTGAATTTTATCAATTGGATTTTAAAGAGCATTTCGGTGGGGCCGCTCGAGCGGGAAGGCGCTGACAAATAAACCGGCGCACGGATAATTTTTCGAACGATTCGCGCGGCGTCCTCGAAAAACCTTCGCGAGGATTCTGTTGCAAATCGCTCGGGCAACAGTCCTTCGCTGCTCGCGCGCGACATCGCAAGTAAGCTGCCCAGCCATCTCGATTGGCGGATCGAGGTCATCGGACCGGCGGGAGGAGTAGTTTTTAGATTGGACATTTTAGCGGATGACGCCGCACTCCGTGTTTTTGGTCTTGATGGGCGTAAAAGACGACCGAGAACAACTCGAAAGGAAGATCGTCACATACAACGACGGCAATCGCGCTCGCCCGTAGCGGCCTGTGTTGCAAAATAGTGAGGCCGCCTCATTCGGCGGCCTCAGAGGTAGCGAAAAGTTCGCTCTTGATTATTTCTTTTGAATTTTTGTGATCGTTAGGACGCCGCCAATCTGGGCTGCGGTGAAGTCCACTTCGTCGCCGGCGTGCAAGTCTTTGGACGCGACGCCCTCTGGTAATTTGTACTCGTCGACAAGCGAAGATGCGCCGACTGCGCCAACGGTTCCGGCTGGCGCATGTTGAAGAGTAATCGTGCCGTTGATGTGATCAAGCTGGGTGATCCGGCCCTTGTTTTGATCTTCTTGAGCGAAAGCCCCGAAACTGATCATGGTGATCGCCGCCGCGCTCGCCAAACTGATCTTCGCAAGTGTCATGATGACCTCCAAATTTTGGTGGCGAGCAACAACTTGGCAATCGGACGATTGGTTCCAGATCCCCTGAAGTGAACCCTCTGTTCTTTACAGCCGCATGTTACCGCACGCTTGCACTTATTTAAGGCGGCGGAACCGTCCGATTCCTTTCATCCGCTCCATTCCCTCCATAAAAGCCGAACCATGGTCGTCTCAAGCCTGCTCGACCATGCCGCACCAGTTAGATGGCTTCATGCCGTGAATGCAGTGCTCGGCGCCCGAAAATGGTGTATCGCCAGATTTCGTTCAGGCGCCGCCGGGTTTGTTCCCGAGCAGGAAGGCCGCGAGCCTTGGAGGAAATGTTCATGTCGCCTTTGCCGCTTTCAGGCATCAAGATTCTTGATCTGACCCGCGTGCTGGCGGGCCCGCTGTCGGCTCAGATGCTGGCCGACCTCGGCGCCGAGGTGATCAAGATCGAGCGGCCGGGGGGCGGCGACGACGCGCGCGCCTTCGGCCCGCCTTATCTGGTCGACCCGGAAGGCGAGGAGAACAACAACAACTCGTTCTATCTCTGCGCCAACCGCAACAAGAAGTCGGTCACCGTCAATATCGCGACTGCCGAAGGCCAGCAGATCATCCGCGAACTCGCAAAATCCTGCGACGTGATGATGGAGAATTACAAGGTCGGCGATCTCAAGCGCTACAAGCTCGATTACGAATCGATCAAGGCGGTCAATCCCGGCATCATCTATTGCTCGGTGACCGGCTTCGGCCAGACCGGGCCCTATGCGCCGCGCGCCGGCTATGACGCGATCTTTCAGGCGATGGGCGGCTTGATGAGTGTCACCGGTCATATGGATGGCGAACCCGGTGCCGGTCCCATGAAGGTTGGTCCCTCCATCGTCGACTACATGACCGGCATGAACAGCTCGATCGGCATTCTGGCCGCGCTCTATCACCGCAAGGTCAATGGTGGGGAGGGGCAGCATGTCGACGTCTGCCTGTTCGACACCGTGATCGCCTCGCTGTCGCATTTTGCGCAAATCTATCTCGTCAACGGCGAGATGCCGCCGCGGCGCGGCACCTGGGGCAATGGCGGCATGCCGGCCGGCGTATTCCGCTGCGCCGATGGCGAGTTGATGCTGGTGGTGGGCAACGACGGGCAATTCGCGCGAACCTGCGCGGTGCTGGGCAGGCCGGAGCTGGCGACCGATCCGAAATTCGTCAAGAACAACGACCGCGTCGTCAACGGCAAGGAGATCATGGCGATCTTCGCCGGCCCCTTCCTGAAGAAGAATGTCGCCTACTGGCTGGAAGAGCTGGAGAAAGCCGGCGTGCCCTGCGGGCCGGTCAACGATTTCGCGCAGGTGTTTGCCGACAAGCATGTGCGCGAGCGCGGCATGGAGATCAAGGTCAGCCACCCCTTCGAACCCGCGCTGTCGCTGATCCGCAATCCCATCGTCTTCTCGGAAACGCCGGTGAAAGATTACCGCGCGCCGCCCCTGCTGGGAGAGAACACACGGGAAGTATTGGCGGCGATCGGCTACGACGACGGCAAGCTCGATGCGCTGAAGAAGGAGGGGGTCATCTAAAGCATTTTCCACTTAGGTCGAATCATGATCGCGCATCCATGGCCTCGTGGTTCGAGACGCGCGGCGTTGCCGCGCTCCTCACCATGAGGGTTTAACAAGACCTCATCCTGAGGAGGCGCGAAGCGCCGTCTCGAAGGATGAGCCACATTGGAAAATGCTCTAGTCCAAGATAGAAGCGTCGGATGGGTTTTGCTTGTTATCGTGCTCGCCGCGCAGCGACTGTCTCCGGAGCTTTCGCCAGCTCGCCCCCCGTCAGCGCCTTGATCGACACTGCGACGATGCGGTCGATGATGCCTTCGACGTCGTTAAGATCGCACGATCCTTCCGACAGTTTGGTCAACCGCTCGCTGTCGCGGATGGTCTGGTGTGCCATCGCGAGCGCGAAATGCAGGCCCCAATAGAAATCGACCTCGTCGCGATCGGGCAGCGAGCGCCGCATCGCGGCGGCGAATTTCCGCAGATGATCGATTTCGCGATTCCTGATGCGGCGGATCGGCGGCACCGATTCGATCGAGGCGCGGATCATGAAGCGCGCCGCGGTCGAGCGCTCGCGCTCGGGGCCGAGGCAACCGCGCAGCGTCGGCCCGACCAGCGCCCGCAGGATCGCATCGATACTCGCGCGCCCGCCGCCGGCTTCTTCCGCTGCCTTCAACTCATTGAGCCGCTCGCGATTGGTGGCGAGGCTACGGGTGACGAACAGTTCGGCGATCAGTTCGTCCTTGGAACCGAAATGATAATTCACCGCCGCGAGATTGACGTCGGCGGCTGCGACGATGTCGCGCAGCGTGACGTCGCCAAAGCCGCGATCGGCGTAAAGCCGCTCGGCGGCGTTGAGGATCGAAGTTCTTGTCTGATCCGACGCCATGTCATGGGACCTATGCAGGCAAACCTGAGAGGTTGCAATTCAAACAATTGTATGAAACTATCGTTTGAGGCCGGGAATGTCAATGCGCTCGTAGCGCATGGCGTCCCCGGGCAGATGCCAGCCGGCCCGTTGTCGCAGCCGCTCATGATACCAGCGGCAGCATTAGGTCTTGCGGACGCGGGGCGGCGGGCAGACAGTGCCGCCAACAATTTTCGCCCAAGAATGTGAGGAAACGCCCAATGGACTTCAACATGTCTGACCGTCAGCGCGAATGGCTCAACCGTGTGCAGTCGTTCATGCACAAGCATGTCCGGCCCGCCGTGCCGATCTACCGGCAGCAGGACGAAGCGGGCGAGCGCTGGAAGGTGATTCCGATCCTGGAAGACTTGAAGAAAAAGGCGCGCGCCGAAGGCCTCTGGAACATGTTCCTGCCGCCCTCGGCGCATGAGGATGACGAATTCCGCGGCGCGGGATTGAGCAATCTGGAATACGCGCCGCTGGCCGAAGAGATGGGCCATATCAGCTGGGCCTCCGAGGTATTCAACTGCTCGGCGCCGGATACCGGCAACATGGAAGTGCTGATGCGCTACGGCACCAAGGAGCACAAAAGGAAGTGGCTGCGTCCGCTGATGGATGGCGAAATCCGCTCTGCCTTCCTGATGACCGAGCCCGCGGTGGCGTCGTCGGATGCGACCAATATCCAGACCAGCATCGAACGCGACGGCGACCATTACGTCATCAACGGCCGCAAGTGGTGGTCCTCGGGCGTCGGCGATCCCCGCTGCAAGATTGCGATCGTGATGGGCAAGACCGATCCGAAAGCGCCGCGCCATCAGCAGCAGTCGCAGATTCTGGTGCCGCTCGACACCAAGGGCATCAAGGTCGAGAAAATGTTGCCGGTATTCGGCTTCGACGATGCGCCGCACGGCCACGCGCAGGTGTTGATGGAGAACGTCCGCGTTCCCGCCAGCAATATTTTATTGGGCGAGGGCAGGGGTTTTGAGATCGCGCAGGGCCGTCTCGGTCCTGGCCGCATCCATCACTGCATGCGCACTATCGGCAAGGCCGAGGAAGCGCTGGAGAAAATGGTGAAGCGGCTGTCGTCGCGCACCGCGTTCGGCAAGAAGATCATCGAGTATTCGATCTGGGAACAGCGCATTGCGGAAGCCCGCACCGACATCGAGATGAACCGCCTGTTGTGCCTCAAGGCCGCCGACATGATGGACAAGGTCGGCAACAAGACCGCGCAACTCGAAATCGCCATGATCAAGGTCGCAGCTCCCAACATGGCGCTGAAGATCATCGACCAGGCGATCCAGGCCTATGGCGGCGCCGGCGTGTCCGACGACGCAGGGCTCGCCCGCGACTATGCCTCGATGCGTACCATGCGCCTCGCCGACGGGCCTGACGAGGTGCATAACCGCGCCATTGCCAGACTTGAACTTCGGAAGTATGCAAACGCTTCTGTGAACTAAAAAGGGAGCACCGCGGCGGCGCTCCCTATGCCGTCATTCCGGGGCGATGCGTAGCATCGAACCCGGAATCTCGAGATTCCGGGTCTGGTCCTTCGGACCATCCCGGAATGACGGATAATAAAGTCAGGGAGCGTCATTTTGGCCGACGGCGTCAGGAAGGACGAAGAGTTTTCCGGCACCAAGCCGGTCGAGGAGCGGCACCGGATCGATGAGATCAGTCTCGATCGCTGGCTGCAGGGAAATGTCGAGGGTTATCAGGGACCGCTGACCGTCCTGCAGTTCAGGGGCGGTCAGTCCAACCCGACCTACCGGCTCGATACGCCCGGCCGCTCCTATGTGATGCGCCGCAAACCGTTCGGTAAATTGCTGCCGTCGGCGCATGCGGTCGATCGCGAATTCAAGGTCATAGCCGCGCTCTCCAAGCAGGGCTTTCCGGTCGCGAAGGCTTACGCGCTGTGCACCGATGACAATGTGATCGGCGCGGCGTTCTACATCATGTCGATGGAAGACGGCCGCGTGTTCTGGGACCCGGCGCTGCCAAGCGAGACGCCGGAGGCGCGGCGGGAGATTTTCAAAAGCAAGATCGAGACGCTCGCCAGACTCCACAATTACGAGCCGGACGCGATCGGGCTGTCCGATTTCGGCCGGCCGGGGAATTATTTCGCGCGCCAGGTCGACCGCTGGACCAAGCAATATCGCGCCTCCGAAACCCAGCACATCCCCGAGGTCGAGAAATTGATCGAGTGGCTGCCGCGCACGCTCCCCGAACAGAAGCGCGTCTCGGTGGTGCACGGCGACTATCGCCTCGACAACATGATCTTCCACCCGACCGAACCGCGGGTGAAGGCGGTGCTCGACTGGGAATTGTCGACGCTCGGCGATCCGATGGCCGACTTCACCTATCTCCTGATGCAATGGATCATGCCGGGCCTTGCCGGCGCCGATCTGAAAGCGCTCAACATCCCGAGCATGGAT
>WNFO01016911.1_pt1 | contig 17474 bp, 20 predicted proteins | sample 5400251 | NCBI WGS metagenome assembly WNFO01 (sample SAMN13153354, study PRJNA577476) | soil metagenome | isolation source: 100 cm saprolite under Madrone tree | place: USA:California | collected 2016-06-14
AGCCAATCCGGGACGCTCGTCGTCTATGCTCTGATGAGCGGCGAGCCAGTCACTATCGCCCCGTTGGACCTGATCGCCAAGCGTGTCGTCGTCAAGGGCTTCTTCCTCAACCATCCTGATGTCGAGTTGAAAATACCGGGCGCGCTGCGCGAGACGGCGCCGCTCGTCGCTTCAGGCGCGATTCGACTGCCTATCGCAGCGACCTATCCGCTCACCGCCTTCCGCGAAGCCGTCGCCCACGTTCAGCAGGGCGGCAAGGTGATGTTTGACGTCGATGGAGCTATCTGAACCGCAGAGACAGGAGCCAGGACATGCGATTTGCAATCTCCATCCCTCAGTTCGTTTCCGACGGTGAGTTCGATCCTGCTCGCTTCCGGGCGTACATGGCGCGGGCCGAGGCGCTAGGTTTCGAGAGCGCCTGGACGCTGGAGCAGACGCTCGGCACGATGCCGTTCATGGGCCCGCTACAGACGATGAGTTACGCTGCCGCCTGCACCGAGCGGATACGCCTGGGCTGCGTCGTGTTCGTCACCCCGCTGCACAGTCCGGTCCACCTCGCCAAGGACCTGACCACGCTGGACCAGTTGAGCCGCGGTCGGATCGAGATCGGCGTCGGCACGGGCGGGCGGCATCGAATGTTTTCCGCGTTCCAGGTCGATCCCACCAGTCTGGTGGCGCGGTTCAACGAGGGACTGCGGCTGATGAAGGCACTCTGGACCGAGCCGCGGGTCAACTTCGACGGGCGGTTCTGGCAGTTGAAGGACGCAGCCATGGAGCCCAAACCATTCCAGAAGCCGCATCCGCCGATCTGGTTCGGCGCCAGCCATCCCGATGCGTTGCGGCGCGCCGTCAAGCACGGCAACGGCTTCTTCGGGGCTGGGTCGTCCACCACGAAACAGTTCGCCGAGCAAGTGCCGATCGTACGGCAGGCGCTCGCCGAGGCGGAGCGCGACGCCGCCAGCTTCAAGATCGGCAAGCGCGTCTACATCGCCGTCGACGACGACGCCCAGCGCGCGCGGCGGCGAATCGGCGAGACGCTGCACCGCTTCTACCCGTTCTTCGAGTTGAGCGGCCTGGAGGCCGTCGCCGTCTACGGGCCACCCGACGCCTGCGTGCGAGGTCTACGTGAGGTGGCACAGGCGGGCGCGGAGTTGATCCTGCTCAACCCCGTCTTCGACGAGGCCGCGCAGATGGAGCGGCTGGTGGCCGAGGTGGTGCCCAAGCTCTCGTGATGCTGCTGGAGGGTCGAGGCGAGGAGCATCAGGATCCGGCCAGTTTCAGGCAGGCATGCCCCCTTGGGTGATCTGAAGGATGTAGCGGGTGGCGGTAGGTCCAGCGCCATGCGAGCTCTGATCGTGTTCGTGGGTTTGTGGATACTACCCGCCGGCCGCACGCGCGCCTGAAGATTCAGGACCCGCCTCCCAGATCAGCCGGTGGGCGCCGAGTCGACGCTGGCCTGCGCCGAGTAGACACTTCAAAATCGGCCGGGCGCACTGATCGCGGTCACAGGAGACCCGAAGTATGGGAGGGTTGGGATTCCGCGATACGACCCGCAAGGCGCGAACGCTGCAGTGATGGAACAGTGATCCTGTCGTATTCTCAGAGTTGATGCCAAAGGCGGCGAGTCTCAGAAATCTGCGGCCCTGGAAACGCTCCACGATTCACGGAGCGCGACCAGCACGCGATCCTAACTGCAGTCGCCGGGGCGCTTGGCCAAGGTCCTCAGCGGGACTCGATCAAGGCAATGCAGGTCGTGTTGACCAACCCCCGAACGGTCCTCAAGGCCCTAGAGCTCCTAGCAAGGTTGAACGGGGAACTCGACTCGCCGCACCGGCTGTCGCCTCTCAAGAGGCCCGGACCCCAGGGTCGCGTCGCCCGGTTCGCATGAAGCTACAGGGCGCGCGTTGACGTCTCCGCGAGTGTCTTCTCGCAAACAACATATCAACGGGCCAACATTCCTTTTGATCAGACGTGCCCGGGCCGACACCTGCGTAGACTTGTCCACTTTGCCCTCCACCGTGCCCTCCGCCCTCCAAACCGCACTCATTTCCCCCTAGTAGATCCAACACCGCGACGACGGGACAAGAGGCGCGAAAGATGTGAGAAGTGAGAACTATTCGCCACTTCCGCAGGACTCATGATTCGGCAACATCACGGACTGAAAATCCTGTGCTCCTTCTCGCTTTGCCGTTAATCCTGAAAGCAATGTCCCGAAAGGCTTCGAACTGGTCGCCAAGCTCTGCCGCACGGTAGCTCAGCGAAGGTCGATCCAGGTCATTCCCGGGACCATTTGGCCTTCAGCATCACCAACGGCGCTACGAGTCAGCGTCACCGCCGATGTTTCAAGGAACTTTCAGCTGCGTGTTTTAGTCGCGTCGGGCTTTCAGGGGCTACCGATCCGCAACTATCTAAGATACTTAGCGAAAACGTGATCGTGACTCAAACACGGGTTTCGGTCGCGAAAGATTCGTCACGGCCACGCGGTAAACCTGCCCCGTGCAGCCCTGCTGGTCGCGTTCAGAAATCCCCGCGCGCAGCGCACTCGACAAAGTCGCGAAGACACACTCAGTCACGAAGCGAGTTCTCGCCGCCCAGTGGAGTGCTGGACCAGGGCCTGTCCCGGCCCCGGTGTCGGTTCAGGTACATCCACCAGTTCGAGCACGTCCGGGCCACCGGCCCGACGAACAGCCATCACCCTCATGTCAGTGTCTCCGTCACAGGACGTTGCGCGATGCCGCTCACCGCCGCGCTCGTAATGAAGTCCAGCGTGTGATGCGCACGAAGGGCATGCGCGAAGTCCGGCGCGGTGGCGCCGGGCGTGCCGGCGCGGCGATCGGCGGCAAAGGCGGCGTAGAGGCGCGTGACGTTGGCCGCCGGGCCTTCCGGAGCACCGGGCGCCAGATCGTACGCGGCCGGAACCGCGAGCGGCGCGGTCGTGCGATCCTCGCCACGCCCCCCCTCCAGCCGGGGCGCGAGCACCTGAAGATTGCCGACGGGTGACGTCAGCACGAGATCGCCTTCGGTGCCGTTGATTTCCCAGCGGAAGTTGTCGCCGCGGGACGTGCCGCCACGATAGAAGACCGAGGCGACTGCGCCGCTCTTCAGCGTCGCGGCGATGGCGAGATGGTCCGGGGCCGTCGCGGTGATGGTCTCCTGCGTGTCGGCCAGCGTCACGGCCGGCCGCCGCACGGCACTCGTCGCCCGGATGTCGGCCAGATCGCCCAATACGAACTGCAGCGCGTCGAGCGCATGTATCGTCGGCACGGAGAGCAGCGTCGCGTTGCCGGCCGCCTCGAACATGTAGGCATGGGCGCTGTCGGTGACCGAGGTCCAGGCGATGCCGGATCCCACCAGCGTCGTGGCGAGCACCTCGCCGACGTAGCCCTGCGCCACGAGATCGCGGGCATACCGGATGGACGGCGCCATCCGCGCCTGCAGACCGATCAGCGTGCCCAGGCCCGCGCCCGCCGCGCGCGCCGCCAGATCAGCCGTCTGCCCGGCATCGACGCCGAGCGGCCACTCGCACATCACCAGCTTGCCGGCGGCGAGGGCCTCGCCCACGAGGCGGTGATGATGCGGGAGCTTCACCGTCACGACCACCAGATCGACGTCGCGCCGCGCGATGAGCGCGGCGAGGTCGGCGTGGCCCGGCACGCCGTACGCCTCGGCCGCGGCCCGGGCAGACGCCTCAGTCGACGTGGCGACGGCGCGCAGCTCGTAGTCGGGCAATGCGGCCAGCGCGGGCAGATGGGCCGTGACGGCCCACCCCGGCCGCAGCGGGCTCGCGCCGATGACGCCCACGCCCATCCTTGACGGCGTCGTGTGTTCAACCGCCATGTTCTATTGTTAGTATCAGATGGATACTTGGTGTAAAGAGTGCACTTTGGGGTGACTACGTATCGTCAAGGACACCTGAGGGAACGACCATGAAGGCGGACGGGAGCGATTTCGATCGGCTGCTGCTCGATCAGATCGCCGATCGCTGGAGCATCCTCGTGCTCGGCGCGATCTGCGCGTCGGGTGGGATACTGCGGTTCAACGCGCTACGACGCCAGGTCTCCGGCGTGTCGCAGAAGACGCTGACGCAGTGCGTGCGGCGCCTCGAGCGCAACGGGATCGTGGAACGGCGCATCATCGACGGTGCGCCGCCCGGGGTGGCGTACGCGGTGACGCCGCTCGGGCGCTCGCTCGACAAGCCGTTTGCCGCGCTCAATGCCTGGACGAGCACGCATGCCGACGCCGTGCGCAAGGCCCAGCGTGCGTTCGACGTGCGGTATGGGGTCACTCGCGCGTCCGTCTCGGCGGCGCGCAAGTGACCCCACGTACATACCCGCTGAGGCCACCGGGCGTGGTCAGTCCGGTGACGCGACGTCGGTCGAGAGGGCGAGGTCTTTCTGCGCCTCGAGATCGGCGAGGCGCTCGCGCAGCGTTGCATGGCTGCGTAGGCGTCGCTGTGCCGGGGGGAGGAGCGGCGGCGGGGGGGGCGGGGGTGGGGGTGCCGAGAACGGCGGTTCCGTCAACTGGGCCTTTATACCGCCCATGCTCTTTCGAAGCGCTGTCGGTCGCCGACATGGTAGGTCCCAGCCGCCGTGCGCCCGTCCACGCGAAGGCGATGCACTTCTATTGCGAGCACGGCTGGCTGCCGTGAGGCGACGCCGATCAAACCGGCGCAGCCGTGACCGGCTCGGGTTATGAGACAAGCGACGGTCGGGTGGCTCGCGTTCGCGCCGTCGGCTGGAACCTGAGCCCGTCCCTCGCGTGCCGGTGCCTACATCCCGAGCGGGGAGTCGTCATCTTGCTCCGGGCAATGACTGGCACGCGATGGCTGTCACCGAGATTGTCACTCACACTCTGCTCCAGGCTGCAACCGACTGCAACATCACGCGACGACGCCCCGCGTGCGGTGAAGCACAGCTCAATGAAATGACGAACGATGCGGGGATTGACGGCGAGAACTGGATGATCGTGGACCATCACTCATCGGCGATGCCCGCTCCTCCTCCTCGGTAGGAGCGGCTTGGAATCCGGAGGGAGCCGGAGCACGGGCGACCGGAATTGAATGGCCGCCTACCGGAAGAGCGCGGGCCGCAATTTCCCCGTCAGTTGGGACACTACCTCTCATGAACCCGTGAACCTCCTCACGGAAATAGAAGACTTCATCCACGACCACCGCCCCCGGCTGACCTAGCTGCGCCTCGCGATTTCCGTCGAACAAGCCTTTCAGCCCGCTCACTTGCCCAGGCGGGTGCGTTCGCCTAGCCTGTCCTCGGCCAATTCAGTGTCAAAGCCAGGGAGAGGCTAATGGGTCGGGGTCCGAAGCCCCCAAAGGGCAAAGCCAAGCCCGCTGTTGCCCGTAAGTCGCTCAAGAACGATGCCGCTAGGGTCCGCGACCTGGAGGAGCGCCTGGCGGAGGCGCTGAAGGACAAGGCGGAGGCGCTGGACCAGCAGACGGCGACGGCAGAGGTCCTGCGTGTGATCTCAAGCTCGCCGACCGATCTCCAGCCAGTGTTCGACAGCATCGCCGCCAGTGCCCTGCGCCTCTGTGACGCCAAGTTGTGTACAGCTTTCAGGTTCGACGGTGAACTCATCCATCTTGTCGGCTCTCGTCACGTGTCCGAGGAAGGCGCCGCCGCCTATCGGGATGCGTACCCCTCGCGTCCAGGGCGGCAAAGCGGCACTCATCGAGCAATCCTGACCCGCACAATCGTCCATATTCCCGACATACGCGAGGATGCGGAATACGAGCTCCGCGCACTCGCGCGTGCCAACGATTACGGCTGTGTCCTTTCCGTGCCGATGCTACGCGACGGACATCCCGTCGGAGCAATCACGGTGGGTCGAGAAGCCGCACGCCCATTCACGAACGCGCAGATAGAGCTTCTCAAGACCTTCGCCGATCAGGCCGTGATCGCCATTGAGAACGTGCGCCTGTTCACGGAACTAGGTGAAAAGAATCGCGCGCTCACCGAGGCGCTCGAGCAACAGACGGCGACGAGCGAGGTGCTCAAGGTCATCAGCCGCTCCACGTTCGACCTCGAGCCGGTTCTGGATACGCTGATTGAGAATGCGACGCGTCTCACTGGTGCACAGCAGGGGTTCATCTTTCGCCCGGACGGTGAGCTGTTCCAGCTGGCGGTGGACTACAACGCCCCTCCGGCATTTAGAGAGTGGACGCAGCGTCGCCCGATCAGGCCAGGAGACGGCTCGGCTGTTGGTCAGGTGGCGCTGGAGAGGCGCGCGGTCCAGATCCTTGATGCGCAGGCGAACTCAGCGTGGCGTGCCCATAACGCCAATGCGCCTGGCATAGACCGCGTCCGAACCCTTCTGGGCGTGCCAATGTTTCGCGAATCGTCGCTGGTCGGGGTAATCGCGTTGTGGCGGTCGGAGATTCAGCCGTTCACCGATAAGCAGATCGAGCTGGTGACGACCTTCGCTGACCAAGCGGTCATTGCTATCGAGAACGTGCGGCTGTTCACGGAACTTCAAGAGAGGAACAAGGCGCTCACGCAAGCCCACGCGCAGGTGAGTGAGGCCTTGGAGCAACAGACCGCGACGAGTGAGATCTTGAAGGTGATCTCCAGCTCGCCAACCGATGTGCGACCAGTGTTCGACTCAATCATCCAGAACGCAGTACGGCTCTGCGGCGGGTTCAATGGGACTGTCTTTCGATTCGACGGAAGCCTGATTCACGTGGCAGCCCACCACAACTTCGCGCCCGAGGCCGCCGACGTGGTGAACCGAGTTTTTCCGATCCCGGCCGGCCCCAATCGGAGCGATCACGGTAACTCGTCGCCAGCCAGAGCCCTTCTCTGAAGGAGAGATTTCGCTCCTCCAGACCTTCGCAGACCAAGCTGTGATCGCCATTGAGAATGTGCGGCTGTTCAAAGAACTGGAGGCAAGTAATCGAGAGATCGTAGAGAAAAGCCGCCAGATCGAAGTCGCCAGCCAGCACAAGTCGGAGTTCCTGGCGAACATGTCGCACGAGCTGCGGACGCCTCTCAATGCGATCATCGGCTTCTCTGAGGTTCTGTCGGACCGCATGTTCGGTAAGCTGAACGAGAAGCAAGAGGAGTATCTGAAGGACATCTACGCGTCTGGGACCCATCTACTGTCCCTGATCAACGACATCCTCGACCTTTCGAAGATTGAAGCAGGGCGGATGGAACTGGAACTCACTGATTTCCATCTCCCCACGGCCCTCGACAACGCCTTGACCTTGGTTCGTGAGCGGGCGGGGCGACGGAGTATCACATTGCAGATGAGCGTCGATGAGCGGCTGGGCGCGGTTCAAGCGGACGAACGAAAGATCCGGCAGGTCGTCCTGAACCTCTTGTCGAATGCGCTCAAGTTCACGCCCGAGGGGGGGCGCATTGACGTAGCGGCGGTGCCCAAGGACGGATTGGTGGAGGTGTCCGTCAGCGACACGGGGATCGGCATTGCCCCTGAGGATCAGGAGGCGGTGTTCGAGGAATTCCGGCAGGTGGGGACGGCGGCCAAGAAGGTGGAAGGCACGGGGCTGGGGCTAACCTTGTGCCGGAAGTTTGTGGAACTCCACAGCGGGCGGATCTGGGTGAGGAGCCAGCTCGGGGTAGGCTCGACGTTTACGTTCACGATTCCGGTGCGTCGAGGGGAGTAAGCGTCAACGCCACCTGCCCGACCCCAGAACCTATCACTCCCGGGGGGGGCGGGGAGGGCGAACCTGCCAAAATTCCGGGGGTGTGTGCATGTCCCACCTATCACCCATAACCTAGCCAAGCGTCAGAATGAGAGAGAAGGAAGAAGAGGGGGAATACACACACCCCCCGAAAAATGACAGGTAAGCCGATGATCCTCCCGGTTGGAGTCTGATACGTGCTCATCTTTGTCGTGGCCCGCAGCCGTCTGGACCGGTACGAAGAGCTGCGTCATCACTTTGAGGACTGGCGCGATGTCAGGGTCGTCCTCGACCGCCGTGAAGGGGAGCGTCGGGCACTCCACCGCGCATTTTCGGGAGCGGACCTGCGCCGAGTGGAGCGACGCCATGGACTCGAACCCTCCATGAGTAAGCTCGGCTGGTCCGTGATCGATACAGACGAACTCATCTCCTGAACCTAAGGAAAGCCCCAAGTAGAGGTGAGTAGAGGCGCCTTTTTGACGCGTCGAGTCAAGTAGCACCTCTACTCACCACTACTTTTTCCACGGCGGCGCACGTGCTCGAGTGGCGATACGCGCTCTGCCGCTGGCTCTTCTGGTGGTGTGCTTCGTCGCCGCCGAGCGTCAACGGGCTTGTAGCTCTGGAAATGGAATCGGCTCACGTGGTGGCTCGGTTCCTTCCGCCAGTCCGAGACGCCAATAGCCTATGTCGTGCCAGCGCCCAAGCTTGAAACCTATATCCTTGTGAACGCCAATCTTGTGAAAGCCAGCATTCTCATGAAGTTTGATACTCCCCGGGTTAGGTAAAACGATCTCCGCAAACGCTGACCGAAAACCTTGTTTGCGCAGCGTTGTCAGGAGCGAGTCATACAGCGCGCGTCCGACGCCGCTTTGCCGCACGCCATCGCTTACGTAGACAGTCACGTTGACAGTCCATCGGTAGGCTGGCCGCTCGCTGTGGTTACTCGCATAGGCAAATCCAACGACTTCGCTAGCGCGAGTTGCAACTAGCCATGGATGTGTTTGTATAGTCTTGGCGATTCGTTGTGCCATCGTTTCTGCGGTCGGTGGTTCAGTCTCGAAAGTTATTGCAGTCCCCAGCACATACGGCGCGTAGATTCGAACAACAGCAGCCGCGTCCTTCGTTGTCGCTGGTCGGATTTCTGTGGCGACCTCCATTGTTCGGCCTCCATTGGTTCAAAGCGGCCGGCATGTATCCGTACTGGGTTTAGTTCCGGACATTGGGTGGTACCAGCACGGGCACTGCTTTAGGTACAACTGGTAGTAAAGGTCGTTGTCGCCAGCGCCCGATGAACCCGGGGTGCAATTAATGCGATCGCCACCAGGCCCAGCGTGAAAAGTGAAAGCGACAAATTCCTTCTCATGGCATGCTCCTTCTGATCAGGTTCAACTTCCGTTCTCATGGATTGAGCACGTCGTCAGCGCCGCCCAGCACGGACGGTGAGATCGTTAAGCTCAGTGCCTTCGCGGTCTTCATGCTGATGATCAGCTCGAATCTCGTCGGCTGCTCAATGGGCAGATCAGCGGGTTTGGCGCCTTTGAGGATCCTGTCCACGTACCACGCGGCTCGGTGGAACATGTCGATGAAGCGTGGACCATATGACATGAGGCACCCGGCGGCGACGAAGTCCTTGGTCTCACAGCTCATCGGTAGTCCGGCTTTGGTTGCGAGAGCGGCGATGGTCGGCCGGTAAGCTGAGAACATCGGCGAGGCCAGTTGTATGACCGCCTGGGCCCGCCTACGCGTTGCTTCGGCGAACGCCGTTTCCAGCTCCTTGGCTGCTCGCACCGGCAGCAACTGGGCTTCAAGGCCGAGCAACCGGGCAGCCTCCTCGGCGGCCTGACGCTGCAGGATTCCTCCTCCGACTGGGTCCCAGAGGAAGGCAACACGTGACAGATGCGGAACGGTCTCGCTCAGTAACTGCAGGCGCTTCGTCGTAAGCTCGGAGTCTTGAAAGGCGAGCCCGGTCGTGTTCCCGCCTGGATGAGAGAAGCTCTTGATGAAACCTAACGCAACGGGCTCGTGGATCACTGCCATAACGATGGGGATCGTATTCGTTGCCCGCTGGGCGGCGCGAATGCCATCAGGACCAGAGGTCACGATGACGTCGACTGGGAGCTGGACGAGACCGGTCGCGAGGTCGGGGAGCCGCTGCGGCTGACCTTCAGCCCATCGGTACTCGATCACGATGTTTTGTCCCTCGATATACCCGAGCTCGCGCATCCCCTGCCGGAACGCCTCAAGCACACCGGACTGCGTCTGGAGGACGAGGGATACCGGCGAGAGGTATCCGATTCGGTAAACCTTCCCCGCCTGCTGCGCCCCAGCGCTGAGCGGCGCGGCAAGTAAGGCGAGGGCGAGGACGATTCCCCCTCGGCGAAGGTGCATGCGCCGCTAATCGAAGTGCACGACGCCCCTGAACGTTCGCGTAATCAGATTCAGGGTGTCGTTGACGATGCCGATGACCTCGCCTTCACCATGAAGCGTCGCGTAGGCCCCGGTCCCGTCGACGATCACCCACCGGCCCTCGTTGACGAGGATGGCTGGGTCGGCGGTCAGCGTCTCGGTAATCTGGGCCTCAACGGTGAATGTGCCGAAGGCGCCCGCGAAGAGCAGCGTCAAATGGCTGACCAAAAAAGTCGGGGCCGGCACAGCGCTGACAACTCGTCTGATGGTCGTGAACGTACCGGCGTCGGATATCGCGCCCGAGGTGGAGAAGGTACCGGGCACCGGGCCGAGCGGCTTCGAGGCCGCGATCGTCACACTTTCTGGTGGCGACGCCTGCGCGGCCGGTACCAAAGTGACCGCAAACACCGACAAGCCTAGGACCAAGGCGAACCGGAATTCCCGATATGAACGCATTTCTCCCCCCGTCCTCGATCACGCGCATCACGGCCGCGATTGATCGGCGAATCGTCGGCGAAAAAAGACACAGTGTCAACTGGCTTTCGGCCGAAATTGACTCCCCCGCGTCGCCGCTATTTCCGGAAGACCTGGAGCGACTGCTTATCGGACCGCGGGGTCCCTGACAAGCTGTTCCACAAACTTCGGCGCACCGGCTGCCGGGCGTAGTGCGTGTGGCACTGGACATCGCGCTTCGACCCTAGGACTTCTCTAGGAGTACAGCGCCCGAAACCACCCAAAACCAGCGGAAAGGAACACGACTATCTCCTGGGATTTCTTGGTTGGCTTTGGTCGGCGTCAGGAACGAAATCCCCCTCATAACCCAAAGATCCATCGGCGTTGGGCGATCGCGACAGCACCGTGGGTCCGGCTCGCGTTCAGAAAATCGACGATCCGGGTCCTCGCCGCGGGGATGCAAGATGCCTTCGCGAACGGCGCGGCGGAGTGGACGCTGGGCGCCCGTTGTCGCTAGTCCGGACAACGGTGGCGCTAACGACGTCGATCGGGTGACGGGACTAAAAGTCGCGTTTCAGCCCCTGCTAGCTACGAGGAAGCCTCGGAGGAATGCCCGTGATGTAAGGGACTCGAAACGCATTCGAACACTGCCGGCTGGGTTGGCGCAGGATAGTCTTAAAGATAGGGTCTAAGGCATTCGGGGCGACGCTCGGCGCCGCGATACCCTTTCGGGCCGGTGCCGAGCCTCGCGGTGCTCTTCGGAGCGGTAGGCGCGTGAGCGGGTTGCCCGCTCGCCGACCCATTGGTGGGCATTCTAACCTCGATAACGATTTTCGTGCTCGAGTCGGGTCAGCTTGGACGGGTCTGAGCGCCGGCCCGCGCGCTTGACATGGTGCTGGCCGCTCACTAGTCTGAGCCCAGTGAACGGTCGGCGCCTGTCGTCGTTACTGCTCGTCGGTGTGGCGATCTTCGTCGTGCTCGGCCATATCTGCGCGTCTCCGATTCACGCTCATGCCGGAGCTGTAACGACACACAGCGAGGATCATCCCGAGAGCGGCAGTGACGAGGCCGCTCACGGCGGCTCCTGTGAGGCCCTTCGCGCCGACTCCGATGTCGATGCGCCGGCCCTCCTCCCGACCGGCATCGTTCTGCCGGTCATCGACGACCTCGAGACACTCCGTGCGCGGCCAACGTCGGCGTCGGTACCGACGAGTTCCCCGCCGCTCTTCCTGTTGCACGCTGCGCTGCTGATCTAAGTCCTCTCCCTCACAACTCGTTCGCTTTTTGCCGTTGCCCGGCGCCAGTCCGCGTATGTCGCGGCGGCCGTCCAGGTTCCAAGTGATGGGGAGGAGGGGCATGCTCAAACGCCTCGCTGTGGTCGTGTCTATCGCGGCGGGTCTCCTGAACGAGACGCAAATTGCCTCCGGTCCGCCGATGCAGCTCCACGCCACACCCGTGACGGAAGGCATGCGAGTGCAGCTCCGGGAGACCGGCCCGACGGCCGAGGGCCTTGATGAGCTTCCAGACCCTCTGGCCGGTCATGCGCCGCTCCTGTCCAGCGCCGCCTCGCGTGCGATATCGCACGACAAACATCGGCTCAGCGCCGTCGCCCGCGGCCCGTTCCTTCGAGAGGTAGTCGGCCGGCCGCCATCGCCAGGAGCGCGGTGCCGGTTCCGATCTCTACAACGACATCACCGCGTCCGACGACTCGCTGAATCGCCCGCAGGAACGCGTTAGTTCGCGTCCGATCGCTTAGAAGCGTGGCATGGAGGGAAATGTCGCCTCGGTGAAGGCTCGGCATAGGGTTCAGTTCCCCTCAGCTCGCTGACGACGCTGCCGTGTGCATGCAGAACTCTAGGGCAGGCCTGAGCCAATGCAGCAAGTCTCTTCGCAGGGGCGCGCAAGGGGGGAGAACGCGGGCGAAGCGGCTGACGGCTCAGGCGCGAAGCGCCGCGGCGCGGAAGGCGTCGGCGAGGTCGCGCGGTATCTCGCGGCCGCCGCCGCCGGTGGCGGTCGCCTCGTTCAACGCTGGGATCACCACGCTGACGCAAGTCGAGTGACCCGTGCCCCTCAGGTCCCTGACGTCCTGGCGGGCAAGGCACGGCCCGCGAGGGCCGCTTCTCTCACGGGCATTTCCATTTGAACCGCCGCCGGCGCAAGACACGTTGAGGCGCTGCAGGCTTGATACCGGACGGTAGCCCGAACGACTTGGTCGCCGGCGCCGGGCGGCGCCGTGAAGGCAAAGGGCAGCGAGCCGCGAACCGTCCCCTCGTGGACCCGGAACTCCTCGTGGAGCCCTTCCACTTTGAATGGATGTGGCGAAGGCCAGCTCATCGGCCACAGCTCTAGACCCTCGATCGGAGCCACCTCTACGCGCAGGGAAACATAGCCTTGCGGTATTGGGTCGCCATAGACGTGAAACCCCGGCGCAATAGCGAGCTCGACCGTGAGACGGAGCTGCTGGAATGCACAGTAGGTCGCGGAGTCGAGCCAGGCTCGGACGCCGACCATATCGCTATCGGCCGCAGTCTCGGGGCCGTGTCCCCGGTCAAGGATCCCGAGCGTCTCAGCGATCAACCCGGCGCCCGTGTCGCGGACGCGATAGCTCTGGTGGAACCGCTTGTGCGTGATCCGGCCCGCCGCGTCGAGCACGAAGACGCCTGGATAGGGCAGGTTCACGTGCTTGGGGTTGGGCTGGATACCGTAGAACGCGTGATCCTCTTGGACGCGCTCGTTAATGAGGCCCAGGCTCTGCATCACCTGGCTGCCCTCGTCGGAGAGCAACGGATAGCGGACGCCGTACTTCTCCGCAAACTCCCGTAGGGTGCTCACCGAATCATAACTGACGGCGAAGAGCGCGATGTCGTTGGCCACGAGCGCTGGAAGCACCTGCTGCAGCTGAACTAGCTGCGTCTTGCAGAACGGTCACCACTCGGCGCTGCGATGAAAGACGACAAGCGCCTGGCGCCCGGCGCGAGCCGCGTGCAGGTCCACCGGTGTGCCGGTCTGGTCCGGCAGGCGGACGTTGGGAAAGTACTCCCCTTCGTTCGGCCCTATCGTCCTGAAGTCTCTAGGCGGTAGCGGCATCGGTCCCCTCTCGAAGCATGATGGTCTGATCGCCAACACGGACCGCAGCGTCCCAGGTGATCTCGATGGCGTCCTTTACGCTCTGGTGCGCCGGGCAGCCCTGGGGATGGAGTTGGAGCGCGCGCTCAGTTGCCTCTCGCGCCTCCGGGGGCACGGCCAGGTCGTAGTGGACGTGAATCGATTTGATCCGGATCGTCTTGCCGATCCCCGAGATGCGGCCGTCGACGGTGGCCTTGAAGGAGTCACGATCGAACGCGATTTTGCGCCCTGCCAGGGCGCCACGCAGCGTGCCGTACATTCAGCCGGCGACGGCGGCCACGATATGGTCGAGCGTCGAGGCGATTGGGGGCCCTTCTTTGGCGCCATAGTACTGGCGGAGCGCCCCCTGGACGCCGTAGACAACAGGTTCGGGCACCTCGCCGAGATACGCGTACCGGTAGCCCTCGCGGTACTCAAGGCGGGCGTGTGAAATGTATTCGAAGTCGTCAGCCATGGCAGACCCTCCATAAGGACTCCCCGTTGGGACACCCCTCTCGCATCATCGGATTCGCGGCACGTGGGAAATCGGTCGGGATCGCGACCGACACCGTCGCCCGCGGCAGGGCGAGCTAGAACGTTCTGCGGATCTGACCGACGAGGAGCGCGCGGAGGCGCGTCTTCACTTCCTCGGGCATGTCGGTTGACCTTGGCGGCAAACTCTTTCGTCTTCCGATAGGTTGCGAGATAGGCGCGGCAGGGCGCGCACTCGCGGAGGTGCGCCTCAAGTTGCGCAACCACGGCGGGCGTGAGCTCGGCATCGAGGTACTCCGCCAGCTTCGCGATCGCTTCCTTGCAGGTCATACGCGCGGTCCCAGGTGACGGGTGAGCTGTTCGCGAAGGGCCATCCGCCCCGGTGCAGCCGCGACTTCACCGACGCGACCGACTCGCCGACCGTTTGAGCGATCTCCTCGTTGGATAGTTCCTCGACATCCCTCAGGATGATGACCGCGCGGTAGTGGGCGGGCAGGCTATCGATGGCGCGGTTCAGGATCGCCCGCGTCTCGCCGGAGAGCAGATTGGCCTCTGCATTCTGCGTCCGGTCCGCGATGACGTAAGCCCGATCACCCTCACGGTGGCCGTCCTCCTTGAACCTCGGGAGCTGGTCTTCGAGCGAGGGCTCGACCTCTCGCCCCTTCCCGCGACGCTTGTTCAGCGCGGCGTTGGTCGTGCTGCGGCAGATCCAGCTCCCGAGCATCGACCACCCCTCGAAGCTCTCGCCCTTCCGACAGATCGTCAGGAACACGTCCTGCACAACCTCCTCGGCGTCCGCCGCGCTCCGAGTGATGCCGCAAGCGAGGCGATAGACACGCGCGGCGTACTGACCCATGAGCACCTCCAGCGCGTCTGGAGTCACCGCCGCGTAGGCGCTCGAGCAGCGAGAGGTCGCCCTCGTCCACATCCATCCCGCCGGAGTGTACCACCCGAGCCGGGAGCAGGGATGGCGCGCGGCCCTTCCGAGCGTGACGAGGAGCGCGCCGCTCACGCCGAGGCGAGCTTCCAACGGGTCCGTTCCTGTATCGCGAGGACGCGCATAGGCTCGCCGAGATCGTTCCACTCGAAACCACTCACCGGGAGCGGCCGGCATGGCCTGGAGGTCCTTCTGATCAGGCTCTGGAAGGCACGCCCGAGCTCGACCGTCGGGCATTACGCCTAGGCCCTCGGGCGGTCGTACTGCCCTAACAATAATGGCTGTGTAGTATCAGATATCCTACGCCGACACAGGAGCCATTTACTGCCGACGAACTCTCGGCAGCAAAGGGTTCCGTGAGAAAAGCCGTGGATCTTTTCCCGCAGCGCGCACGCGACTCAAGCGCTCTTCGCGCGTAAGGTCTAACCGCTCGTTTCTGATCGTTTCGCGGGAATCGCTCGGGCACGGACTGCCCGCTGTCGTCCGAGAACAAGGCGTGCATCGCGCCAGCGGCACAAGTGATGCAGGAGTCATTCATTCACGAATCGGGACATGGCAGGAGAGGAGCGGACAGAGATGAAAACCTTCGAGTACCTTGAGGCATTGCTCATCAGTATCTTCATCACACTGGTGACGGTGGGCACGGTCGACGCGGAAGCGATTCAGGCAGTTCGCGATCAAGATGTAAAGACCACACGTGGGCAGGTATAGGCGCAACGCGCCTACCTCCGCGACGTGATCGCGGGTGCAGCGCAGCGGATGCTCGAGAGCTCAATCGACGTCGGTGGGCTTTTTCCTCGACGCCGGGGCTTTTCCTCGAGCAGGCAACGGAGCTGTCCGGCTCGGGCTCGAATCTAAACGGGCTCCGACGTGTGCGGCCGCTCGGCGATCGTCGGCTGAATCCTCGAAGTCTCGCTCAGCATCTCTATGGTACCGAGGTGAGAACGATGGTCGACGCTCTCGTTGCCAGCGCTGCGGTCGACGAGCCGTCGGGGGTCGTCGGGCCGCGTGAGGTCGATCGCTCCAGCGACGTCGACGATCGAGAGCTCCTAGACTCCTACTCGCGAGCGGTCGTCGCGGTCGTGGAGCACGTCGGTCCCGCGGTCGTGAGCATCGCTGCGGGGACCCGCCGGGCTGCGGGTGTGGTCGGCGCGGGTTCGGGAGTGATCTTCACGCCGGACGGATATGTCTTGACTAACAACCACGTAGTGCAGGAAGCGACCGATCTCGGAGTCACTCTGACCGACGGTTCTACTCTTGGTGCGAGACTCGTTGGCAGCGACCCGGCGACCGACCTTGCCGTGATCCGGGCGGATGGTTCGGGCCTTCCGATCGCTCACTTTGGAGAGTCCGCGCCGCTGCGACCCGGACAGCTGGTCGTCGCCATCGGTAATCCGTTCGGGTTTCAGTCGACCGTGTCGGCGGGTGTGGTCAGCGCGGTCGGTCGATCCCTGCGCAGTGCCACGGGGCAGTTGATCGAAAACATCATTCAGACTGATGTGGCGCTGAACCCTGGCAACTCTGGCGGTCCCCTGGTTGACACGCGAGCGCGCGTCATCGGAATCAATACCGCGATCATTCGGATGGCTCAGGGCATCAGCTTCGCCATCCCGATCGACACCGCCCAGTGGGTGGTCGGCGAGCTGCTGGTGCGCGGCCACGTCCGCCGCGCTCATCTGGGAATCATCGGGCAAACCCGCCCGATCGACCGCCTCGTCGCGCGGCGCTATGCGCTGTCGACATCGCAGGTGGTGGAGCTCATCTCCGTCGAACCCCACGGTCCAGCCGCGATTGCCGGGCTGCGCGAGGGAGACCTTATTGTCGCGCTCAACGAACGCGCCGTAGGAACAGTAGACGACATCCACCGAATGCTGGTTGGCTGGCCCTTTGACAGCGCGCTCAAGGTGGGGGTGATCCGCCGGGATTCGCACTTCGAGGTTTCGTTGGTCCCAGTGGAGTCTCGGTAAACCGGGCGCCGGAGCGACCTCGACAGCCGCGAAGGGCCAAGCCCAGAAGGCCCTGAAGAAACGCGCGCAGATACGCGGCATGATGCCGTACGAGGCTCGGCCAACCAGCGCGTAGTTTTCTCGGGCGCTGCCACGAGCGGCGCCCTTCGTACATCCAAACCAGAAGTATGGTCAGTACGTCGCCGACCGCGATGCACGGTCTTTCGCTACAGCACGTCAAGGAGATGAGGGTGAGACTTCTCGTTCCGCTCGATGATCAGCTTGTCAGCGAGGAAGCATTGCGCGTGATCGTGGACGCTGCGCAGAACGCCGGCTCGACGGTCCGACTGCTGTACGTCCCGGCCAGCGGGCCCGGTGGAAATGGTGCGCCCACCGCTCGGCCACCAGCGGAGGAGAGAAGGCGCCTGCAGGTCGAAGGCTGGCACTATCTGGACGCAATCGCGGAGAGCCTGCGCGCCGT